>VOFG01000317.1_pt1 | contig 30000 bp, 43 predicted proteins | sample 5384171 | NCBI WGS metagenome assembly VOFG01 (sample SAMN12384726, study PRJNA508395) | human gut metagenome | isolation source: healthy gut F | host: Homo sapiens
CTCGCTCTCGTGGGCCATGCGCTCTTCCAGATGCGTGGTAGCCATTTCCAGCGCCTTGCCCATGCCGGCGATACCGGCCACGTTCTCGGTGCCTGCACGGTGGCGGGCTTCCTGACTGCCACCGTCGATCAGGTTCTGGGGCCATACGCCCTTGCGGCAGTACAGTGCACCCATGCCCTTGGGGCCGTTGAACTTGTGGGCGCTCATGGACAGCATATCCACGCCCAGCTCCTTCACGTCCACAGGAATGGCACCCACAGCCTGCACCGCGTCGGTGTGCATCCACACGCCATGCTTGTGGGCGATCTCGGCGATCTCCTTGATGGGCTGGATGGTGCCGATCTCGTTGTTGGCCATCATGATGCTGACCAGTGCGGTGTCGGGACGGATGGCGGCTTCCACGTCCTCGGGGCGGATGTAGCCCTCGGAGGTGGGGCGGATATAGGTCACCTCAAAGCCCATGCGCTCCAGTGCAGCCATGCTGTGCATGATGGCGTGGTGCTCGAAAGCGCTGGTGATGAGGTGTTTTTTGTTCTGGCGTGCCTTGGTAAAGGCGGTGCCCTTTACGGCCCAGTTGTCGGCCTCGGGCCGCAGCTGGTAAAGAAAAACTCAGCCGGACTTGCATTGATGGCCTTTGCCACCTGCGCACGGCCGGTGTCCACGAATTCCTTGGCCTCGTAGCCCACACTGTAATGGCTGCTGGGGTTGCCGCAGGCACCGCTGAGCGCCTGCACCATTACCTCCAGCACCTCCGGTGCACAGGCTGTGGTGGCAGCATTATCTACATAAACCACTTTTTCTGTGTTTTCCATAAGAATGACCCTTTCTCATTGAATGCGTGTGCCACAGGGCGGCACCCCCACGCACACGCGGAATCCTTTCAACGGATAAGTTATACCATATCATTCCCTAGTATGTCAATAGGAATACTGGAATTCCCGGTTCAAAAGCAATTTTTGCGCCCGCAAAGCCGGAAAGAACCATTATTTGCCTTTTTCCGGTCAGCTTGCCCAGCGCCACCTTCCACTTGGGGTAGCCCCAGCGCTTATCCTCGGCAAAGTCGTCTGCCATCTTCCACGGGAACACCCCGCCGTCAAAGTACAGATTGCCGGCTTCGTCCACTCGGTCCAGCTTTTTGGGCAGATAGCTTTCGTCATAGTAGCTTTTGCGGCGGTCCGGCAGCACCCAGTGCAGGGTACCGTCCTCGTCCATGCCGGACGCCCACACGCCGAACACAAAGGTAGCAGCTTCGCCGTAGCAGTGCTGCTCAAAGCGGATAGCGCCATCGTAGTAGAACTTGATGACCTCCAGCGTGCCGGATTCCTTTTTGCCGTCCCGACCTAAAGTAGGGCGGTAATCCTGCTGGTAACGGCAGCCGCAGTGGCTGCCCGCGAACTCTTTTGCATGGAACGACATGGCATGGTTTCCTTTCCGGTATGATTTTTGCTTCTTTAATAAAGTATATAACCTTAAAAATGCCCCTCAAAATCGCCCTCGATCTCGTAGGGCCAGCTTAAAATGCCGCCAAGGTCCCGCAGGTTGGTGTAGCCAAGGCTTTCCAGCTTCTGCACGGCATCGGCGCTGCGGCGGCCGGTGCGGCAGTACACCAGCCACAGGGCGTTTTTGTCCGGCAGCACCTCGGCGGCGCGGTCGATGACCTGCCCCAGCGGCAGCAGCTTTGCCCCGGGGATGTGCCCCATGGCGTATTCGTCCGGCTCGCGCACATCTACGGCGACAGCCTTGCCGGAATCCAGCAGACGGATGGCGTCTGCTGCGGTGATCTTCTCTGTCATACTCTCACTCCTCAAAGATAGGTTCTGTTCCATCCTATGATAACAGACCTTTTTGTTTGCACAAGAGGTTTCTCCTTTGCAAAATCCGAGTAACGTGCTATACTATGAAATACAGCAAGGAGAGGACGACCATGAAATTTTCCACCAAGAGCCGCTACGCCCTGCGCCTGATGGCGGAGCTGGCGCGCTATGCGCCGGGCACCACCGTCAGCCTGAAGGAGATCAGCGAACGGCAGAACCTGAGCCTGAAATATCTGGAGCAGATCGTCACCCCGCTGGCGCGGGTGGGGCTGGTCAAGAGCGAGCGGGGCAGTCAGGGCGGCTACCGCCTGACAAAAGACCCTGCCGACTACACCGCCGGCGAGATCCTGCGCGCCATCGAGGGCAGCGTAGCGCCCATTCCGTGCCTTGGCAGCGTGACCAACGAGTGCCCCATGTCCGAGCAGTGCTTCACCCTGCCGTTCTGGGCGGGGCTGGACGAGGTGATCAACCAGTATATCGACAGCGTCACGCTGGAACAGCTGGCAAGCCAGTTGCCCGCACCGGATTCCGCCGCGCAGGAGAGCTGCTGCAGCTGCGGCGGCACAAAAAATGAGAAATAAGTAAAAAAATAAGGCTTGACATTCCCCTTTGCATCGGCTATAATAATCAAGCATTCAGCGAATGTATATAGGGGTATAGCTCAGCTGGTAGAGCAGCGGTCTCCAAAACCGCGTGCCGTGAGTTCGAAACTTACTACCCCTGCCATGACGCACAGGTTCTTCGGAACTTGTGCGTTTTGTTTTTAGTAAAACTGCGCCCCCAGTCTCGCTGCGCTCGACAGCCCCCTCTAAGATGGGGCCTTTGGCGCGCCGGAAACTTTTACCGCCACCGCCAAAAGCCGTCCCATCTTGGGGAAGGTGGCTGCGACCAAACGGGAGCAGACGGAAGGGGTCTTTAGCCCCCTTCTGCAAAAAATTGCATTTTCTGCAAATTTGTGCTTGACAACAGGCCGACTTTTCGATATAATAGAGCACGTTCCCGCGGTAAGACGCCGCACGAACTTGAGCGATCATGGCCCGGTAGCTCAGTTGGTTAGAGCACCAGCCTGTCACGCTGGGGGTCGTCGGTTCGAGCCCGATCCGGGTCGCCATTTGCTGCTATAGCTCAGTTGGTAGAGCGCATCCTTGGTAAGGATGAGGTCTCCAGTTCGAATCTGGATAGCAGCTCAAAGGCAAGCACCTCGAAGTCTCAGGACTTCGGGGGTTTTTGTTTGCAGCATATAAAACAAAAGCATCTGCAACCTTCGCTTCCAAAACCAGCGAATCTCGTTGCGGATGCTTTTATCTTTAGCGGGCTCGCCCTCTCAGTCAAATCCTACGGATTTGCCAGCTCTCCCAAAGGGAGAGCCCTTGGCAGTCCACGCAAACTTCATCTCTTTGCCAAGGCCTCTCCCTTTGGGAGAGGTGGATGCGAACACAGTGAGCAGACGGAGAGGGCGAGGATGCTGACCTTGTGCGGCGGTATTTTTCATTCTTCCCCATCGGGGATATTTTCTGCGTCCAGCAGATACTCGGTCTCGGTCTGCTGTTCCATCTGCTGCTCTGTCCAGTCCAGCTGCACAGCGCCGCTCAGGTCCAGCGAATAGTCCTCGGTATACAGCAGACTACCGGTGTTCAGGCTGCTTTCTGCCGGGCTGCGGGCATCCCATGCAAAGTGCAGATTTTCCGGCGGCACAGTGCACTGCTTTGCCAGTGCGGTCAGGGTGTAGCAGTCCCGGGCAAAGGCGGCGGCGCTGTCGTAAGGGCCGAACAGCTCCACGGTCAGGGTCAGGCAGGTATCCCCGGCGGGCAGGGCGGCGGCCTGCTGCAACGTCTCGACCTGCGGGCCGCTCAGGTACAGCCAGCCGCTGATATCCCGGATGGCAATGTCCTGCGCGTCTTGCTTGCAGGCGGAGTACAGTTCATCAATGGCCTGTGTGCTCAGGCGGTTCATGGTCTGCTGATTTTCGCCGCTCAACTCGTCCCACAGCAGGGGCAGCATCGCCATGCAGAAGCAGCCCGCCATCAGCACCAGACAGACCAGCACAGACACAAAATCGTACTTCCAGCGGCCGGGGCGGGCGGCAAAAACAGCACCTCGCATCCCAGCAGCACCAGCGCCACCGCCGGAGCGATTTTCAGGGTCAGCTGCACATCAAAGCCCGGCACGAAGAAATACAGAAGAAAGAACACGCCCGCCGCAATGAGACACGCGCCCAAGGTCAGGCTGCCCACCCGGCGCAGGGGCTTTTCAGCGGGCTTGCACTCTGGCGCGGGCGCGCTGCCCGGCTGTGCCGTCAAGGGGGGCTTATTCTGCTCGGTCATCGTTATCCTCCGCAGGGGTTTCGTCCTGCTCTGCACCGGTCACCGGCTCCCCAGCAGCGCCGAAAGCTCCGGCATGGCAAAATGGGCGTCCGTGTCCGCGGTGTCCTCGGCCTCCTCTGCCTGCGGCGTAGCCGTGTAGGCGTGGAAGTCCTCGGCTTCCTCAGTCTCCTCTTCAGGGGCTGCTTGCCCTTTTTGTTTTTCGGGCCGCGCACCAGCCACATACCGCACACGATCAATGCCACGCAGACCACGATCTGCGGCAGAGCGTCCAGCATCAGGTAGATGGCGCGGAAAACCGGGTTATCCTGTCCCCAGCGCCACATCACATCGCCCAGCACCCGCATGATGATGTTGTTGTAGGCCACGATCGCGCCCAGCGCGATGAGGCCCCAGCCCACCAGCTTGTGGCTCTCGCCCATGAACTGGGTCATGCGGGCATCGTGCCAGTCAAAGTGCACCAGATAATCGTCCTCCGGGGCCTTTTTCTGCCGCCAGCTGCGCGCGGAGGTTTAAGGTATCAAGAAAAAGCTGTACATATACACAACGATGCAGCCGACTACCAGTGCGTCCCGCCCCGTGGTGCTGCCTAGGATGATGAACAGGCAGAACATGGTGATGAGCGAGAGCCCCCGCTTCATATAGCCCTGATACATCTGCGCCGCACCGGGGATGCAGGCAAACAGCAGGGTCAGGATCCCGTTTTTCTTCATAATCAGTTCCTCATCTCATTTCTCAGTGGTGTCTGCACTGTGGTGCAAAAGCGCGTCCAGTGCGTCGGATAGTTTTTCGGTCAGCTGCTTTTTGTCCTCTATGGGCTTGCCCAGCGGGGCGGTGGATGGCTGCGGGGCTTTGTCGTTCACCGGCTTGCCCAGCAGCTCCGGTTCGGTCTGCTGGTAGTCTGCGGCAGCCATGTGTTCAGCTGCTGCCCGGTGTGCAAAATCTGTTCCAGCGTACCGGTGCGCCACATGGTCAGCGCCAGCACGGCGGCTACGGTCGCCACAGCGGCGCGTCCCCATGTGTTCTGCATCAGCCGCACCCAGATCGCGGCCATCACAGCCCCCCGGGCGGAGTGCGGCGGCTGTCTCCAGCGCATCGGCCGTCAGCAGAGCGGTGTAGCGGTCCATGCAGCGGTCACAGTAGGCAAGGTGTTCGGCGGCTTCCAGCCGCTGCGTTTCGTCCAATTGCCCGCCGACCAGTGCCTGTAAGCCTTCCTCGCTCAGACAGCCTTTTTGCGTCAAACAGTTCCATGTACGCTCCTCCTTTCACAGGGTATGCGGTCGTTTTGCAAGATCTGCTGCGCCAGCATCTTTTTTGCCCGGTAGATCTGTGCTTCCACCGTCTTGGGCGGGCGGCCGCACAGCTGTGCCGCCTCGGCCATGGTGTGCTGTTCCAGCAGCACCAGACGGCAAGGCGTTCTGTAGGGCTCCGCAGGTCCAGGATCATCGGTGAGCTCCTCCTCGCCCAGCGCCTCCAGCACCTGCTGCTCCGGCTGCATACCGGGCGGCGCGCCTTCCAGCGCCAGCACCTCGTCGCCGGGGTGTTCATCTTGCGCACCCATGCGCTGCGCAGATAATCTTTGGCTTTGTTGGCCGCGATACGTGCCAGCCATTGCTTTTCAAACCCGGACGGACAGCGGTCAATGGCCCGCCACGCCGCCAGAAAAGTCTCCTGCGTCAGATCCTGCGCCTCCTGCTGCATCCGGTACCAGCTGGTGGCAGACCGTGTACACGAGCGCCTGATATTTCTGCACCATCGTGCTGAATTCCTGTGTTGTCAACGCGCTGCACGGCCTCCTTTCCGGTCTTGGATGCGCTGCTCTGCGCCGCCCTTCTGTCTTTAATACGAGAAGGAGCGGCGGCAGTTCCTGCAAAAACCTGAAATATTTTCAAACTTTTTCTTCTCCCACAGATATGGTACAATAGCAGTATAGCACAAGGGAGGATTTTCGCCATGGCTTCTACCACCCGTCAGGCGCTTTTACAGGCGCTGAGCGCCGCCGAGGGCGCGTATATTTCCGGCCAGCAGCTGGCGCAGCAACTGGGCGTCAGCCGCGCTGCCGTGCACAAGGCGGCAGCGGCGCTTACCGCGCAGGGCTATGCGCTGGAAGCCGCCTCCCGCCGGGGGTACCGCCTGCTGGGCGGCGACCCCTTCTGCACCGAGGCGGTAGGCCCCTACCCTGCCCCGGTGCAGCTGTACGACACGCTGGAAAGCACCAACCGCACCGCAAAGCTGCTGGCGCTGGAAGGTGCCGCCCACGGCACGCTGGTGCTGGCGGGCGGGCAGACCGCCGGGCGCGGGCGGCTGGGACGCAGATTTGCCAGCCCGGCGGGCAAGGGGTGTACTGTTCGGTAGTGCTGCGCCCGGCCGCTGCCTGCCGCCGACGCCCAGACCGCCACCATCGGCGCGGCGGTGGCGGTGTGCCGGGCGGTGCGGACGCTGTGCGGGCTGGAACTGGGCATCAAGTGGGTCAACGACCTATATTACAAGGGCAAAAAGGTGTGCGGCATCCTCACCGAAGCCGGCACTGACCTGGAGAGCGGGCGGCTGGAGTGGCTGGTGGTGGGCATTGGGCTGAATCTGACCGCCACGGCTGAGGACTTTCCCTCGGAGCTGACCGCCAAAGCAGGCAGCCTATACCCCGGCGGCCCTGCCCCGGTAAGCCGGGCAGCGCTGGCCGGTGCCATCGCGCGGGAGCTGCTGGCCCTCTGCCCCGCCTTCGACTGTCTGGACGAGTACCGCGCCCGCTGTTTTGTGCCCGGACACTGGGTCACCGTGTGCACCGGCACCGAGACCTACGCCGCAAAGGCCCTTGCCATCGACGAGGAAGGGCGGCTGGTGGTGCAATCGAAGCGCTGCGCTGCGGCGAAGTGACTATCCGTCCTACCAAAACAGATTGACCGGCAGCACCGTCATCCCCCGATGCGGTACATATCCCGGGTCACCGGGATATCAAGGCAGTCCCACGGGTGGAAGGGATGCTGCAGGGGCTTGCTGCGGACAGCCGCCCGGATGGCTTCCAGCAGCTTCACATCCGATGCGCCGCCGCGCAGCATTTCTCCCAGCTCTACGCCTTCCTCGCTGGCCAGACAGGGCCGCAGGAAACCGGAGGCCGACAGCCGCACCCGGTTGCAGAGGTGCAGAAAGGCTCTTTGCCGCACCGGGCTGATAAAGCCCACACTGCCCGCCCAGCCGGGGGTGCAGTCCCCAAAAGCGGCGCTCTGCGCCGGGGGGCTGTACAGCCGGGGATAATCCTGCCGTGCTGCTGCAGGATCTCCGGGATGAGTTAAAGCCCATCACTGCCCGGGGCCCAGCCGGACGGGTTTGTGCTCAATATACCGCCGGCCGGGATGCCGCAAAATGGTATCCCAAAAGCCGCTTCACGGCGCCGCGGCGGCGTAAGGCGGGAGATGCGCAGTTCCGGGTATAATCAGGCTCAGGCTCGTCTGCAGGCTGAACTTGCGGATGCGCTCCACATGCTGCAGCTGGCCGAGCATGTGGTCAAAATGGTGCTCCATGCCGCAGGATCTCAAAGGCGCGGCGGTGGAATGCTGGTTGTCCAGCTCCAGCATCAGGCGCGGGTCTCCAGCGGTCGGCGGTCGGCTCCGGGGGTCTGGTCTGGCTTCCAGCAGGCGGTAGTTCTCGATGACCTGCCGGTACTGGTTGTCCTCCAGCAGGCGGGCTCCTGCTGGTCGGTCATGGCGGTACCGCTCCGCTGGTCGGTTCAGGGTTCTCTTTTTCCAGCTGTAAAGCGGGCAAACTGCTCCAGCTCCATCCGCTTCAGGTCGATGGGAGCCACATGGGTACCGCTTTGCGGCTTGATGACCACCATGTGGGCGATATTGAGCATGATGAGGGCCTCCCGCATGGGGGTGCGGCTGATGCCCCAGCTCCTCCGCCAGTTCCCTGTCGTTCAGGTCGTCGCCGGGCTTGAGGTCCATGGTGATGATGCGGCTGCGGATGGTCTGATACGCCTGTTCCCTCGCACTCAAAGATGCCATTGCAGTGTTCTCCCTTCCGGGGTGTAAAGTTGGTGATATACTAGTATATTGACCATATTACCCAACTGCCGGGCGGCTGTCAATAGCAGGAGCAACCGCCAAAAATCGCCAAAGGCAATGTTTTTGCTATTTTGTTCAATGCTGCCCGCACCTGCGGGCGGTACACCACCGGCAGCCACACAAAAGCTACCGCCAAGCCGCAGGCCACGTCAATGACCGAGTGCTGCTTGGTGAACACGGTGGAAGCGCAGATCAGTGCAGCCCACACCCATGCCAGCAATTTTCAGCGCCGAGGCTTGCCCTCTGCCAGCTTGCTGTGGCTGAACGCCATTGCCATGCAGGCCGAGCTTTGGCAATGGATGGACGGGCAGACGTTCACCGCGGCGTCCGCTTTCCAGATCAGCTGCATGATGCTCATGGCAATGTTGCTGCGCGGCCGAGGGCCTCCTGCCGTGGGGCGGATTCCAGCCCGTTGGGCAGGACCATGTACAGGATGAGGCAGAAGGTCATGCCTGAGAACATCATGAGGCAAAGCTTATCATAGCTGGCGGTGTCGAACCACCAGAGCAGCCGCCGTCACCCCCGCCAGCAGCAGGAACCAGCTGCCGTAGGGGAGCACAAACCACTCGTTGAAGGGGATGAAATCGTCCAGCGGACTGTGCAGGATATATTTCGGGGCGGTAACGGTGAGGTCCAGCCAGAAGAACCAGATGAGGTACACCACCCAGTACAGCTGGAACCACAGGTGGGGGCGGCAGCCGGCTGCGCAATTGGTTTGCGATTCATGGTTTTCTCCTATATTTTCAATGTGAATTGACGAATATTATAGCACAGAACCGCCATCTTGCGCAAACCCCCGCCGGTGCGATAAAATAAAAAGAGTATCAGTCTTCTCCGTCACCTATCGCGGCAGCCCCTGGCACCTTTATGTTGCCAATTTGCTGCTGCCGGATCCGTTCTTGCCGCGCTGGATCTGGATCCGTCTTGTCGCTGAACTGGACGGCACTCTGCTCGATTCCCGTCAAGCCAGCACCCCCCGCACCCGGCAGGCCATTGCCGATGCCGTCGGGCGCGGGGTCATCGTGCTGCCCCTGCACCGGCCGGCCCGCTGGCCAGCCTGCCGCCGTTGGTGGCGCAGCTGCCCGGCATCCGGTATGCCATCACCTCCAACGGTGCCGCCGTGTGGGACCTTGGCGACTGACCCCTGGGTGCTGTGCACAGCCGCTATGCCAATGCGGCCCGGCGGCAGACCCAGCGAGCCGGTCCTGCCTGCTGCACCGCCTGATGCCGCCGGAGACCGCCCGGGAAGCCTTTGACCTCTATCAAGAGTACCACGGCCCGCTGAGCGTTTTCGGACGGGCGCTCTTATTTGGACGGTACCGGTATGGCCCTGTTTCAGAACCGTCATATCCAGCGCCATTCCACCGAGGCCCGCCAGCCGGACGATGGCCGCTATCCGTTGTGCGTGACCAGCCCGAGTGGCTGAGCCGCCATGCCCACGAAGTGGAAAAGTTCTGCATGTTCTTCGACAGCGCGGAGATCGCGCAGGCAGCTCTCCCCGCTTCCGGGCCCTGCCGGGCGTGGAAGCCGTGCAGGGGTCGCCGGACAACGTGGAGGTCACCGCCCCGGGCGTGGACAAGGGCACAGCCCTGCTGGCATTGGCAGACATGCTGGGCATCCCGCGGGAAGCCACCGCTGCCATCGGCGACAGTGAAAACGACCGCGCCATGCTGGCCCGGGCCGGTGTAGCCGCCGTGATGGCCAACGCCCTGCCCGAGATCCGGGCACTGGGGGATATCGTCAGCACCCGCGACAACGACCACGATGGCGTTGCAGAGCTGTTTGAGCGGCTCGGGCCCTGTGACCGTTGGGCATTTTTGTGCAATGTATACAAGCTCTTATGCAAAACATTGTGCTTGTTGAGCATTACCAAAAGCGGCCGGGTCGTTTATACTAATACTGTGAACGTATGGTGGGGACCAGTGTGCCCATCCGGCCCTGCCCCGCCCTGAGTGTCAAATAAAAAGGAGAAATGCGTTATGAATCCCATCGTTGAAAAGGTCTATCAGATCGGCATTATCCCTGTTATCGCCTTCAACAGCGTGGACGAGGCTCTGCCCCTGTGCAAGGCTCTGGCCGAGGGCGGTCTGCCCGCAGCCGAGGTCACCTTCCGCACTGCATGTGCTGAGGAGTGCATCCGCAAGATCCACGAAGAGATGCCCGAGATGCTGCTGGGCGCAGGCACTGTCCTGACCACCGAGCAGGCTGACCGTGCAATGGCAGCTGGTGCTTCCTTCATCGTTGCTCCCGGCTTTGACCCCGAGGTCTGCAAGCACGTGATCGACAAGGGCGGCATCATGATGCCCGGCACCTGCTCCGCTGGCGAGATGCAGCAGGCTATGAACATGGGCTGCGAGGCCCTGAAGTTCTTCCCCGCTGAGGCAAACGGCGGTGTCGGCATGCTGAAGAACATCGGCGCTGCCCTGAAGGGCGCACGCTGGATGTGCACCGGCGGTGTCAATGCAAAGAACGTCAACGATTATCTGGGCTATGACCAGATCTTCGCTGTGGGCGGTACCTGGATGTGCAAGAGCGACGTGATCAAGGCTGGCGACTGGGCAAAGATCACCGCTCAGAGCAAGGAGGCCGTTGACACCATGCTGGGCCTGCGCCTGCATCATGTCGGCATCAACACCGGCAACGAGGAAGAGGCCATGAAGGTCGCCACCCTGCTGGGCGGTCTGCTGAACATGAAGGTCGCTCCCGGCAACTCCAGCATCTTTGTGGGCAACAAGGAATTCGAAATCATGAAGAAGCCCGGCCGCGGCACCAATGGCCACATTGCCATCGCCTGCAACAACGTTGACCGTGCCATCTATCACCTGTCTCAGCGCGGCGTGAAGTTCGATCTGGACAGCAAGAATGTCAAGAACGGCAAGACCATTGCCTGCTACTTTGCTGACGAGATCGCCGGCTTTCAATGCACCTGGTCCAGGCCTGAGTTCCTGAGCATTTTCCACGGCGTTTCCCGCCGCACCGGTCCACCCTGCGGCGGGTGATATAAAACACATCTGATTATAAAGGAGTACACCACAATGAAAGTCGTTACTTTTGGCGAACTGATGGTCCGTCTGCAGCCGTTCAACTATGAGCGCTTTGTCCAGGCTAACAGCCTGGAGTTCAGCTTCGGCGGCGGCGAGGCCAACGTTGCTGTTTCTCTGGCCAACTACGGCCTGGACGCAGCTTTCGTCACTAAGCTGCCCGCACACGCCATCGGTCAGGCCGCTGTCAACAGCCTGCGCCGCTACGGCGTTGACACCAGCATGATCACCCGTGGCGGTGACCGCGTTGGTATCTACTACAACGAGAAGGGCGCTTCTCAGCGTGGTTCTGTCTGCATCTACGACCGTGCCAACAGCGCTATCCAGCTGGCACAGCCTTCCGATTTCGATTGGGAGAAGATCTTCGAGGGCGTGGACTGGTTCCACTTCACCGGCATCACCCCGGCTCTGGGCGAGAATGTCGTCGAGATCTGCCGCGAGGCCTGCAAGGCTGCTAAGGCTCACGGCGTGAAGATCAGCTGCGACCTGAACTATCGCGGCAAGCTGTGGACCCGTGAGCAGGCCCGCGCTGCCATGACCGATCTGTGCCAGTATGTTGACGTGTGCATCTCCAACGAGGAGGACGCAAAGGACGTGTTCGGCATCGAGGCCGAGGCTACCGATATCTACGGCGGCAAGCTGAACGCCGAGGGCTACAAGAGCGTGGCAAAGCAGCTGGCTGACAAGTTCCACTTCGAGAAGGTGGCTATCACCCTGCGTGAGAGCCACAGCGCATTCGACAACGGCTGGAGCGCTATGCTGTACGACGTTGCTTCGGGCGAGTACTGCTTCTCCAAGAAGTACGACCTGCACATCATCGACCGCGTTGGCGGCGGCGACTCCTTCGGCGGCGGCCTGATCTACAGCCTGCTGACCGGCAAGACCACCCAGGAAGCTGTTGAGTTCGCTGTTGCTGCTTCTGCTCTGAAGCACTCCATCGAGGGCGACTACAACATGATGACCGTGTCCGAGGTCGAGAAGCTGGCTGGCGGCGACGGTTCCGGCCGTATCCAGCGCTAAGCAAACGTTGCAGGAAGGAGTCCACAATGGATATCCGCTACTCCTGCAACCAGAAGGATTTCAAGCGCTACACCACCGAGGAAATGCGGGACGAAATGCTCATCACCGGCCTGTACAAGGCCGATGAAGTCGTTGCTGTGTACAGCCATGTGGACCGCATGGTCACGCTGGGCTGCATGCCGGTGCACGAGACCGTGTCCATCGACAAGGGCATCGATGTGTGGGCAAACTTCGGCACCCACTACTTTCTGGAGCGCCGCGAGATCGGCATGTTCAACATCGGCAAGGATTCCACCGGTATCGTGGTGGCCGACGGCGTGAAGTACGAGCTGGGCTACAAGGACTGCCTGTACATCACCCAGGGCACCAAGGAAGTGACCTTTGCTTCCGCAGACCCCGAGCATCCGGCAAAGTTCTATATGGTCTCCGCTCCGGCACATTGCTCTTACGAGACCCGCCTCATCAAGATGGCTGATGCAAATCACCGTCCTTTGGGCAGCGTCGAGACCTGCAACAAGCGCACCATCAATCAGTTCATCCACCCCGACGTGCTCAAGACCTGCCAGCTGAGCATGGGCATGACCGAGCTGGAGCCCGGCTCCAACTGGAACACCATGCCCAGCCACACGCATGAGCGCCGGATGGAGATCTACACCTACTTTGAATTGCCCGAGGGGCAGGTGGTGTTCCACATGTGCGGTGAGCCTACCCAGACCCGCCATATCGTGATGCACAACGAGGATGCTGTCATCAGCCCCTCCTGGAGCATCCACAGTGGTGTCGGCACCTCGAACTATACGTTTATCTGGGCTATGGGCGGCGAGAACATGGAGTTTGACGACATGGACAACATCGCTACCACCGACCTGCGCTAAGCACAAACCAGACCCCGCACCGGCGAACCGGCGCGGGGTCTTTCAGTAAAGGAGTTCTACTTATGGATCTTACTGCATTTGATCTGAAGGGCAAGGTTGCCCTGGTCACCGGCGGCGCACACGGCATCGGCTTCTCCATTGCCGAGGGCATGGCAAAGTGCGGCGCTACCGTCTGCTTCAACTGCTCCAACGAGGGCAGCCTGGAAAGGGCCTGGCCGCCTACAAGGCTGCCGGCATCGACGCACACGGCTATGTGGCCGATGTTACCGATGAGGCTGCCGTGAACGCCATGATCGCCCAGATCAAGGCTGATGTCGGCCCCGTGGACATTCTGGTCAACAATGCCGGCCTGATGAAGCGCGTGCCCATGATCGAGATGAGCCACACCGATTTCCTGCGGGTCATCGATGTCCACGTCGGCGGCGCGTTCAACTGCTCCAAGGCTGTTCTGCCCGATATGATTGCCAAGCGCGAGGGCAAGATCATAACATCTGCTCCATGATGAGCGAGCTGGGCCGCGAGACTGTCTCCGCCTACGCTGCCGCCAAGGGCGCACTGAAGATGCTGACCCGCAACATTGCTTCCGAGTACGGCGAGTACAACATCCAGTGCAACGGCATGGGCCCCGGCTACATTGCCACCGCCCAGACTGCTCCCCTGCACGAGATCCAGCCCGATGGCAGCCGCCAGGTCTCGGAGGCGGAGAAAAAGGCAGAGAGTGCCACCAATACTACCAGCGCTACCCAGAGCGTCATACTGCCATCGTCCATAAAAAGGGGAATCACACTCAACTTTCTGTTTTAAATTTAGTTTTATTTGCCCACCGTGTTCCGGGTTGTGCTTCAACAGTGCCACGCGGGCTTTTCCGTATACAAAAAATGTGCTTTCCATCGTTGCCATTTCCGCGATGAAAAGCACATCAATGTTATTTTCTATAATAACATATTCTGCACACAGGTGCAAGCGTTTGGCCTGTTATCCGCGTACAAAAGCTGTAAAAGTTTAGCGTAAAACCAGTGCACTGCCGTCATAATCCACCGTCAGGGTATTGCCCTCGGCATAATTGCCCTTGATGATAGCCTTGGCGATCAGGGTCTCCACGCGGCTCTGGATGAAGCGCTTGATGGGACGTGCACCATAAACGTTGTCGTAGGCAGAATCAATGATGAAGTCCTTGGCGGCGGTGGTCACCTCCAGCTTGAGGTGCTTGCCCTCCTCCATACGGCTGCGCAGATCCTGCAGCTGCAGATCCACGATCTTGCGCATCTCGTCCTTGGTCAGGCTCTTGTAGTAGACGATCTCGTCCAGACGGTTCAAAAATTCGGGACGGAACTTGCTCTTGAGCAGCAGGTCGATCTGGTGCTTTGCATCCTCGCTCAGCTCGTTGGAGCCCTGCGCACGGCGCTGCTCCAGATCGTTCAGGATGATGTCACTGCCAAGGTTAGAGGTCAGGATGATGACCGTGTTCTTGAAATCCACGGTGCGTCCCTGACTGTCCGTGATGCGGCCATCGTCCAGCACCTGCAGCAGGATGTTGAACACATCGGGGTGGGCTTTTTCCACCTCATCGAACAGCACCACGCTGTAAGGCTTGCGGCGCACAGCCTCGGTCAGCTGACCGCCCTCTTCATAACCGACATATCCCGGAGGCGCGCCGATCAGGCGACTGACGCTGAACTTCTCCATATATTCGGTCATATCGATACGCACCATGTTGCGCTCGTCGTCAAACAGGGCCTGTGCCAGTGCCTTAGCCAGCTCGGTCTTACCGACACCGGTGGGGCCGAGGAACAGGAAGCTGCCGATGGGGCGGTTGGGGTTGGCGATACCGGCGCGGCTGCGCAGAATGGCTTCGCTCACCTTGGTCACGGCTTCGTCCTGCCCGATGACGCGGTGGTGCAGAATATCATCCAGATGCAGGAGCTTCTCGCGCTCGCCCTCCATCAGCTTTTCTACCGGGATGCCGGTCCAGCGTGCCACGATGCGGGCGATCTCCTCATCGGTCACGCGGTCACGCAGCAGGCTGTCCTCCTTCTTGGCGGCAGCCACTTTTTCCTCTTCGGCCAGCTGCTTTTGCAGTTGGGGCAGCTTGCCGTATTTCAGCTCGGCGGCCTTGTTCAGGTCGTACTCACGCTGGGCTTTCTCGATGGCGGCATTGGTCTGCTCGATCTGCTCACGCAGGGTCTGCACCTTGCCAATGGCGTTCTTCTCGTTCTCCCACTTTGCCTTCATGCTGCGGAACTTATCCTGCAACTCGGCAAGCTCCTTTTCCAGATCCTTCAAACGGCTCTGGCTCAGGGCATCGGTCTCCTTTTTCAGGCTCACCTGCTCGATCTGCAGCTGGGTGATGCGGTGCGCCAGATCGTCCATCTCGCTGGGCATACTGTCCATCTCGGTCTTGATCATGGCGCAGGCTTCATCCACCATGTCGATGGCTTTATCCGGCAGAAAGCGGTCAGTAATATAGCGGTCGGAAAGGGTGGCAGCGGCGATCAGGGCGTTGTCGTTGATCTTTACGCCGTGGAACACCTCGTACCGTTCCTTCAAGCCGCGCAGAATGGAGATGGTATCCTCCACGGTAGGCTCATCTACCTGCACCGGCTGGAACCGGCGCTCCAGTGCGGGGTCTTTTTCAATATACTGGCGGTACTCGTCCAGCGTGGTTGCGCCGATGCAGTGCAGCTCGCCCCGGGCCAGCATGGGCTTGAGCAGGTTGCCTGCGTCCATGGCACCATCGGTCTTACCGGCACCCACGATAGTGTGCAGCTCATCAATGAAGAGGATGATCTTGCCCTCGCTCTTCTTCACCTCGTTCAGCACGCTCTTCAGACGTTCCTCGAACTCGCCGCGGTACTTTGCACCGGCCACCAAAGCGCCCATGTCCGGGCTGAACACGGTGCGGTCTTTCAGGTTTTCGGGCACATCGCCGCGCACGATACGCTGCGCCAGACCCTCGGCGATGGCAGTTTTACCAACGCCGGGCTCGCCGATCAGGCAGGGGTTGTTTTTGGTCTTACGGGACAGGATACGGATCACATTGCGGATCTCCTGATCGCGTCCGATCACGGGGTCCAGCTTCTGCTTGCGGGCAAGCTCCACCAGATCCTGACCGTACTTCTGCAGCGCGTTGTAGGTGTCCTCCGGGTTATCGGTGGTCACCCGCTGGTTGCCGCGCACGGCGGTAAGCTGCTGTAAAAGGCGTCCTTTTTCAGGTTAAAGGCGCGGAACAGCTCACCGGTGGTCTGGTCCTGCTCGTCCAGCAGACCAAGGAACAGGTGCTCCACACTGATGAAGTCGTCCTTCATGGCCTTGGCTTCGCGGGCGGCGGCGCTGAGCACCTTATCGGTTGCCTGCGAGATATAGACCTTATCGGGGTCACGGCCGGAGCCGGACACCCGGGGCAGCGCGGACAGCTTTTTCCGCCACGGCGGCGGCAAAGCTGCCGGGGTCAACGTTCAGCTTTTGCAGCAGCTGAGGGATCAGGCCGTTCTCCTGCGCAGCCAGTGCGTGCAGCAGGTGGGCGGGCTCCAGCGCGTTGTGCTGGTACTCCACAGCCAGCTGCTGGGCTGCCTGCAAAGCCTCAAGGGTCTTTTGGGTATATTGATTGGTATTCATAAAGTCAAGCCTCCATTCATACCGGAAGGTTTATTTTAGCGGACGGATAAGTTCTTTGCTAACAACTCCGTGCCCGGCGGCGGCAGAGCCTTGCGTTGATTGTATCGATATTCTTCTTCATGGTCTTGCACACCTCCTGCGGGGCAGTTGTTTTTTTTTTAGCACTCTATCTGCTCGACTGCTAAAAATATACTCCTGTCCACCTGCTTTGTCAATAGGGTTCACAAAAAGTTTGCAGAATAGACGCAAACCCATGCTTTTCTGCCCCGCAGAAACAAAAAAGCTCCCCCTTTCGGGAGAGCTTGCATCGCATAGCGATGACTGAGAAGGTTCTTATTTCAGCGCTTCTTCCAGCACCTTCAGCAGGTGCGGAATATCCAGCGGCTTTGCAATATGGCCGTTCATGCCCGCATTCAAGGCGTTCTGCTTATCCTCCTCAAAGGCGTTGGCGGTCATGGCAAAAATGGGGATGCCCGCCTTGCGGGGTCGGGCAGGGCGCGAATGCGCCGGGTGGCTTCGTAGCCGTCCATGCGGGGCATCTGGATGTCCATCAGGATCAGGTCGTACTGCCCGGGCGCGGACTGCTCCATCTTTTCCACCGCTTCAACGCCGTCCTCGGCGGTGTCCCAAGGAAGCCCGCTTCCTTTAAGATCTCTATGGCGATCTCCCGGTTCAGGGCGTTGTCCTCCACCAGCAGCAGGCGCTTGCCGTCAAAGCTTGCCTTGGACGGCAGGGCAGGCGTCTGCTCCGGCTGCACCCGGAAGGGTTCTGCCAGCACCCTGCGCAGCTCCGAGAGAAACAGCCGCTTTTCGCAGAAGGCGGTGACACCGGCAGCGCGCGCTTCTTCCTCGATATCCGTCCAGTCATAGGCGGTGAGAATGATGATGGGGCAGCTGTCCCCGATGACCTTGCGGATCTGCCGCACGATCTCGATGCCGTTCATATCCGGGATCAGCCAGTCGATGATATAGACGCTGAAGGCGTCCCCCTGCTCCATGGCGTCCTTAGCCCGGATGACCGCCTCCTTGCCGGAGATGGTCCAATCCGGCCGCATCCCGATCTTGGAAAGCATGGTGCTGACGCTCAGGCAGGTGTTGGTGTCGTCATCTGCCACCAGCGCCCGCAGCCCTTCCAGCTGGGGCAGCTGTTTTGATCTCCGCCTTCTGCCCACTGAGGGGAAGCAGAGGTTCACGATGAACTCGCTCCCCTTGCCCGGCTCGCTTTCAAGGGTGATGGTGCCGCCCATCAGGTCTACGATGCTCTTGGTGATGGAAAGGCCGAGACCCGTACCCTGAATGCCGCTGACGGTGGAGCTTTCTTCCCGGGAGAACTGCTCAAAGATATGCTTCCGGAACTCCTCGCTGATGCCGATGCCGTTATCCTTGATGCGGAACTCGTAATTGCCGCAGCCCTTGGGCGCGCCGGGCTTCTGGGCGATGCGGATGCTCACCATGCCGCCGGTGGGGGTGAACTTGATAGCATTGGAAAGGATGTTCAGCAGCACCTGATTCAGCCGCAGCGGGTCGGTGATGATGTCCTCGTCCACCACGTCCATGGTGTCGATGAACAGCGACAGGCGCTTGGAGCTGATGTTGGGCTGGATGATGGAGCGCACATCGTGCACAAGGTCCGGCAGATGCACCGCCTTTTCCTCGATCTTTACTTTTCCGCTCTCGATGCGGCTCATGTCCAGCACATCGTTGATGAGGAGAGCAGGTGCTGGCTGGAAATAGAGATCTTTTTCAGGTAGTCCAGCACCTGTTCCTTATTATCAATATGGGTGGCCGCCAAAGAGGTGAAGCCGATGATGGCGTTCATCGGTGTGCGGATATCGTGGGACATATTGAACAGAAACTCCCGCTTGGCGCGGTTCGCCGCCGCCTCGTGGCGGACGGCAAGTTCCAGCTTGCGGTTCTGTTCCTCCAGCTGAGCGTGGTATTTCTGCTCCTGCTCCCGCTTTTTTGCTGCTCCGCGCAGCCTTTATGGAGCGGCGGCGCAGCGTTTGCAGCACTGCCACGCAGATCAGATAGAAGATCAGTGCCGTCAGCAGTGCGCTGCTGGAATTGCGGAACACCGATTTTCGTCGATATAGAGATACAGGTCAAAATTCTGTCCGTTGCTGTACATCCCGAAATAACAGCCGGAATTTGCCCAGTCGTGGGTATGGGTCAAGGTATCGGGCGCACCGGCCTTGCGGATGCCCTGCACCAGCGGGCTGTTCGTGGTGTACAGTCCGATGAGGCTCGGGTCGTTTGCGGCGATCACCTTGTTATCCTGCACGATAAAGATGGTGCCGCTGATGTTCTGCGGGTAGCCGTCCAGCACGCTCTGGATGGACAGGGCTGTGCCCTCCACAAACTCCGGCGGGGTCACCCGGTAAGCCAGCAGTATGGCATCCCCTGCTGCGGCGCGGTGGGTGGCAACATCCACCGCCGTGCCATCCTGTAACAGAATGCGCTTGAGATAGGTCTTTTGCGGGTTTTGCAGCACGTTCAACGCGGCTTGCTCCCGCAGAGATTCCGCAAACTGCGCATAGTTGATATTACCATCTGTATATTCGCACAGTGATTTTCCATTTTCGTCCAGTACGGCAATGCCGGTAAGCCAGAGGGACTTTGTTTCTGCCCGGAGGCTTTCGGGGTCGTAGAGATCCAAAGCGTCATTTTCGGCCAGCTGCCGCACCGAGACCGCCATCCGGCGCAGCGCCTTTGCGGTGATGGTGTCGTTATATTTTTCGAAGCTGGTGGACTGCACCTTTACAAAGCTGATGGTGCGGGCAAAGTAATCCTCGGTAGCACGTATGGACTCCTGCCCGGAGAAGAGGGTCACTGTCAGCAAAAGCAGCACGCCCATCAGCAGATAGAGCGCCGCCATCCGCATATTGGGCGTGAACGTTTTCTTTTTACGGTTCAAGGGCGTCCACCTCCAGATATTTTTCCGGGTCCGGCAGATACCTGCCTACGATCTGCTTCATCGTGCCGTCGGCGCGCATGGCGGCAAAGGTCTTGGTCAGCTGTTCGTCCAGCCCGCGGGTGTCGTTCAGCGCAAAAAGCCACGCCGATCCCGGTGACCAGCAGGGGCTTTCCAGAATACGGAAATCGGCATTGCAATCCTGCATATACTGCAAAATGGCAGTCTCGTGGGCGGCAATGGCGTCCACATAGCCGCAGTCCAGCGCGGCGTACTGCACGCTGCGGTCCTCGGTGCTCAGCACTTCGCCCAGCTGCGGGATGCGGGGGTCGGTACCGGCAAGGAAAATTTCTTCCGGCTTGGTGGTGCTTTGCACCATCATGGTCTTGCCCGCAAGGTCGGCAAGCGTTTCAATGCCGCTGTCCGCATTGACCGCCACCACCTGACGGCTGACCATATACGGCCCTGCCCAGCGGTACAGCTGCTCCCGCCCGTCCATGGAGAAGCAGCCCCAGATGCAGTCGATGGCACCGCTTTCCACCAGATTGGTTTTCTGCTCCCAGTCAATGATCTCGATCTGCACCGCATACCCCATGCGGGCAAAGGCTTCGGTGGCAATGTCCACATCAATGCCGGTGGGGGTGCTGTCATTGCTCAGGTAGACAAAAAGGCGGGTAGGAATCGCTGCCCACCGTAAGTTCGGGCAGCGCTGCCGCCTCCTGCGTTTTGCCGCAGGCGGTCAGCCCGGCTGCCGCTGCCGCCGCGCACACTTTTAAAAAGGTGCGGCGGGGTATTTTATGGTTGGATCTCTGGTTTGTCACGCGTAATTTTCCTCACATTACCATTGTAAAATATCCTGCTTCAGTTCCCTCTGCACATCCAGCAGGCACTGGATCAGCAGCGGGTTGAACGCCCCGCACGCGCCGTTTGTGATCATCTGGACAGCAGTCTCGTGCGGGAACGCCTTTTTGTAGCACCGCTCGCTGGTCAGTGCATCGTACACATCCGCCATGGAGACCAGCTGCGCACTGATGGGGATATCGTCCCCTTTCAGCCCGTCCGGGTATCCCCTTGCCGTCCCAGCGCTCGTGGTGCCAGCGGGCGATCTCGTAGGCAGTCTGCAAAAGCGGCTGATCTGCAAAGTTTTCGGTCTTTTGCAGCATCTCTGCGCCCAGCATACTGTGGGTCTTGATCACCGCAAATTCCTCTGCGGTCAGCCTGCCGGGCTTATTCAGGATGGCTTCGTCAATGCCTATTTTGCCAATATCGTGCAGCGCCGACGCCAGCCGGATATCATCCTGCTGCTCCGGGGTCAGGTCGTAGCGGCTGGTCAGCTCCATCAGCCGGTGCAGCAGCGTCTCGGTGATGACGCGGATGTGCCGCACATGAGAGCCGGACTCGCCGTTGCGGAACTCCACGATCTGGCTCAGCACGCCTACCAGCACATCGGTGTTCTTTTCGCGGGCGCGGATCTGGTCGGACACCATCTGCACCAGCCGCCGCTGCTTGGCATACAGCTTGATGGTGTTGACCACCCGGCGGTAGACGATCTTGGCGTCAAAGGGGCGGTTGACATAATCGCTGGCGCCCAGCTCATACGCCTTGCGGATGGCTTCTTCCGAGTCGTCGCTGGAGATCATGATCACCGGCACATCCTCGATGGTGTGGTTGGTGTTCATGGTGCGCAGCACCTCAAAGCCGTCCATGACCGGCATATTGATATCCAGCAGCACCAGCGAGATCTGCCCCGCCTTTTTTCTGCAGCAGCAGCTCCAGACACTGTTTGCCGTTCTCGGCTTCCAGAATGCGGTAGTCCCCGCCCAGAATGCTGGTCAGCATCATGCGGTTCATCATGGCATCGTCCACAAGCAGGATAGTGGGCTTTTCCTTTAAAACATCGTCCTGTGCCGCCAGACGGCTGCCCTGCGCATCCACCGCCACGCGCGTCCTTGTGGTTCTTGGCCTGATACATCAAAAGGTCTGCCCGGCGCACCACGTTCTCCATGGGGTCGGCAAGGGTCTGCATCGCGCCGCCGATGCTCAGCGAAAGCCGGAAGTGAGGGTAGCCCGGCACCACAGCCTTTTGCACGGCATCGCGGATCTGCTCCAGCTTTGTCTTGAGGTAATCTGCCGGGATGCCGGACAGCACCAGCAAAAATTCATCGCCGCCGTAGCGGATCAGCAGATCCGTCTCCCGGATACAGCTGCGGATGGCCTTTGCAACGGTTTCCAGTGCCAGATCTCCGGCGTGGTGGCCGTAGGTATCGTTGCAGATCTTGAAATCGTCGATATCCATCAGGGCGATGCCCGCCGGGCCGAGGTTATTGCGCACCACATCCTCGTAATAGCGGCGGTTGTAGGTGCCGGTCAAAAGCATCATGGTTCAGCCGCTGCCGGTAGCGCTCTTCTTTTTCCATATTCCGGGCGGTGGTCTGGGCAAACTGAGTCTTTTGCTCCTCCATCTGCTGCATCATCCGCAGCAGGTTGCGGTTAGCGGTTTCCAGTGCTTCCCGCTGGGTGTGGTTCTGCTGTTCCAGCTTTTCCCGCAGCTCCATATAGGGGTGATATCCGTGATCGTGCCCACGATATAGCCATCGCCGTGCCATTCCACCCGGTTGGCAGCACTGGAGACCCAGCGGTAGCCGTTTTTGCCCAACATCCGGAAGATGCTGTCGCCCTCCTGTGCGTAAGTCGCGCTGTTTTCTGCGTTCCGGTAGCGCAGCCCGTCCGCCAGATCATCCGGGTGTACCAGCGCTGTATAGCGGTTATTGAACTTTGCCGCAAACTCTGCCCGCCCCCAGCCCAGTATCTCCAGAAAGCGGTCGCTGATATAAATAAAGGGATAGCCGTTTTCCGGGTCCTCTGCGCAGCAGTGAAAACCACCCGGTATATTCTGTGCATAGCGTTCCAGCCGCAGAAGTCCTTTTTTATCGTCTCGCCTGTTTCCATCTGGTTTTCCCTGCCTCTTTCTCTGTGTACCGCACCTTGACAGCACGCGGTACACCCTGTTGCCGCAATTTACAAATTCACCTTCCTATGATGCCCCGATTTTGGGCGTACTGTAACAGTGTAATTTTATCATCAAAACCGCCTAGATGCAAGCATTTTTTGCCAATTTTGCCAATGGGGTGGCAAGTAAAATGTATCAGAAAAAGTTACAAGGGCAGCGGGCTCGCCCTCTCAGTCAAATCCTGCGGATTTGCCAGCTCTCCCAAAGGGAGAGCCTCTGGCGAAACCACGAACTTTGCAGTTTGACCGGAAACTTTTCCCGCCATGCCAAGGCCTCTCCCTTTGGGAGAGGTGGCAGTGAGCGAAGCGAACTGACGGAGAGGGCGAGCCTAGTGAAATCGTTCCGCGCAGCAAAAAAGCCGCCGCACAAAAAGTGCAGCGGCTTTGCGGGGTGTCACCTCACAGCCAGCGCTCTGCGATGATCCACCACATACCGGGCAGATTGATCCGACCCAGCAGATGCTCCAATACGATCAGCATGGTATTCTCCTTTCAGACCGTCCGTTTTCAGCCGAACAGCCCCTTCAGTAAAAACAGAAGCAGCTTCGTCAAGCTGCCGCCGCCCAAAAAGGCCAAGCAGCGGCCCAAGGCCTTGAAACATGGAAGGTTTGCTCCTTTCGTTTTTCGCAAGTCAAGAAATCAATGCAACATTCAAACAGCATATTGGCCATCTTGATGGCTTCCAGAGTCTCAGATACAGAGCCGATCTGGTTCAGCTTGATTAGGATGGCGTTGCCGGCACCCAGCTGGATGCCCTTGGCCAGACGCTCGGTGTTGGTGACGAACAGGTCGTCGCCCACCAGCTGGACCTTGCCGCCCAGTTCCCGGGTCATCTCCTGCCAGCCTTCCCAGTCCTCTTCATCCAGGCCATCTTCAATGGGGATGATGGGGTACTTCTCCGCCAGCTTCTTCCAGTGTGCGATGAGCTCACTGGAGGTGAACTCGGTGCCGGCCTTGGGCAGCTTGTAGAAGCCCTTGCCCTTGGGGCTCTTCCACTCGGAAGCGGCGGCGTCCATTGCCAGCATAAAGTCCCTGCCCGGCAGATAGCCCGCCTTTTCGATGGCAGCCAGAATGGTCTCGATGGTCTCCTCGTCGCTGGAAAGGTTGGGTGCAAAGCCGCCCTCGTCGCCCACAGAGGTAGCCAGCCCCTTGGACTTCAGGATGGCAGCCAGCGCATGGAACACCTCGGCGCACCAGCGCAGCGCTTCCTTAAAAGAGGGTGCACCCACGGGCATGATCATGAACTCCTGCGTGTCCACGGTGTTGGTAGCGTGTGCGCCGCCGTTCAGAATGTTCATCATGGGGACGGGCAGGCGGTTGCCGTTCACGCCGCCCAGGAAGCGGTACAGGGGCATGTCCAGCGAGGTGGCGGCGGCGCGGCAGGCTGCAATGGAAACGGCCAGAATGGCGTTTGCGCCCAGATTGGATTTATCCTTGGTGCCGTCGGCCCGGATCATGGCGGCGTCGATGGCGTAGATGTCGGAGGCATCCATGCCCACCACTGCGTCAGCGATGACCGTGTTGATGTTCTCCACAGCCTTGGTCACGCCCTTGCCCAGATAGCGGCCTTTGTCGCCGTCCCGCAGCTCCAGAGCCTCGAACTCGCCGGTGGAAGCGCCGGAGGGGGCACAGCCGCGGGCAACCGTGCCGTCGGCCAGAGTGATCTCAGCCTCAACGGTGGGGTTTCCGCGGGAGTCCAGGATCTCGCGGCCGATGACGGATTCAATTTCCAGATAGTTCATCACGGTAACCTCCCGATCTTCGATGAGATATTATATAGATAGTCAAAACTAACTAACCGCCTTTATCCTATCACGTCCCGCACCCTTGCGCAAGAGGGTCTGCGGATGTTTGCCGCTGTAAACATTTGGAGGACTGCCGCCCATGGGCAGCATCATTTTCCAGCAGTACAACATTGCCGACAGCCAGTTCAGGCAAGTTCATTGCCGAAAACTGGCCTTGGTGGGCACGAGATCACCCTGATCTTCATTGCATTTGCCTTTTTATCGGCTGCTCGGTCATCGTGTTACCGGGAATAGGCAGATGAAAAACGACGCTGTAACTTTTTTTGACATGGGTGAAAGCCTGCTTCATTTCACCCCGGAGGAAACGGATTCTTCGCTGTATCTGGAAAATGAAAAAATAACCAAAAACGCCATGGCATTTTTTGGCGGCAAAACCCCTTTCTACTTTCTGGCAGTCTGTCCCTGTCCAACATCGGCGTGGACATCCTGTTCGTGGCCGGTTTCAAGATGGGCGCCGGTGTGGCATGGGCCACCTTCCTGTGCCAGGGGCGTGAGCTGCGTGCTGGCCATGGTGGTGGTGTTCCGCCGCATCTTCAAGTCCACCACAAGGTGGTGCTCTTCTCCTGGAACATGCTTTGGGCAAGGTGGCCCATGGTGCCATCCCCAGCATCCTGCAGCAGAGGATTTGTCTCGGTGGGCAACATCATCCTGCAGAGCGTCATCAAACCTTTTGCCAGCGTCATTGCCGGCTGCCGGTGCCGCTGAACAACATGGCTACTGCCTGGGCAACGGTCCAACTACACCTCCCAGAACATGGGTGCCGGCAAGATGGACCGTGTCACAGGAGGGCTTTGGTGCAGGCCGCAATCTGGTTGGATCATCTGCCGCATCTTCTTCGGCCGCTTCCTGCTGCAGGCTCCGGCCATCGACACCGGTATGCTGTTCCTGCCGCTCGCTTCCGGTGAGACGGCATCAAGATCGGCTGCGGTGAGTGATGCTACGCAGGCTGTCAACTGCTTCACCAAGATGGTGGACGAGGGCATCACCGCTCTGGTGGGCGATGTCACCACCACCCCCACCCTGGCAGTTGCTGCCGAGAGCGCAGATTACAACATGCCCATGGTCACTGCTTCCGCTACCGCTGAGGCTGTTACCTACGATGCCGAGACCGACACCGTGTATGAGAATGTCTTCCGTGCCACCTTTACCGACCCGTTCCAGGGCATCAAGATGGCGGACTACGCTTACCAGCGGTTGGGCTACACCAAGGCAGCCGTCATCTACCAGAAAGGCGCTGACTACAACGAGGGCCTGGCAGAGAACTTCGTCACCGAGTTCGAGGCTCTGGGCGGCACCATCGTCGATGAGGAGAGCTACTCCGACGGCGACGTGGATTTCAAGACCCAGCTGACCAGCATCCTGGGCAAGGGCCCCGAGACCGTGTTCTGCCCCAACTACTATCAGGAAGTCGGTCAGATCCTGGCTCAGGCTGAGAGCATCGGTCTGGCAGTTCCCTTCCTGGGCGGCGACGGCTGGGATGGTCTGGAGGGCTATGCCACTGCCGACCAGCTGAAGGACAGCTACTTCTGCGCAAACTACGCAAAGGGCTCCAACCCCGACTTTGAGGATGCCTACAAGGCTGAGTACGGTGAGGAGTACCCCAACGGCTTCGCTCCTCTGGGTTACGATGCTGCCATGACCGTGGTCTACGGCATCCAGGCTGCGGAGGACGCTGGCCTGGAAGCAGGCACCGACGAGTACAAGCAGGCTGTGATCGATGCCATTGCATCTGGCACCATCGAGGGCATCACCGGTACCTTTACCTTTGATGAGCACAACAACCCCGTCAAGAGCACCGCGATCCTGACCTACGTGGACGGCAAGCCCGAACTGAAGGAAATGTTCTGATCCCGCTTCTGCGCCGCGCACCGGTGTGCGGCCTGAATGCCGGAACCAGAGAATGATGTACCCTTGCGGAGACCGCCGGAACAGGTTGTCTCCGTTTTTTTTGGTAGAAAGAAAGGAAGTGTCCATCCAATGACAGTGTTTTTTAGCCAGCTGATCAGCGGCCTGTCCCTTGGCAGCATCTATGCACTGATCGCACTGGGTTACAGCATGGTGTACGGCATCATCCTGCTGCTGAACTTTGCCCATGGCGATGTCATTATGGTTGGTGCGTACATGTCCTGGTTCGTGATGAATCAGCTGGGCCTTGGCCCGGTGACGGCCGTGTGCGCCACCATTATTACCTGCACTCTGCTGGGTGTGGTGATCGAAAAGGTCGCCTACACCCCGTTGCGCAACGCGCCCCGCATCTCCCTGCTGATCACAGCCATTGGTGTCTCCTTCTTCCTGGAGTACACCGCTGAGCTGGTGATGGGTTCCGGCGCAAAGGTCATCCCTTCCTACTACGGCAACAAGACCTTTATGATCGGCAGTGTGCCTCTGGGCCTGACCTCCGTGATCACACTGGTGGTCACCGTGCTGTCCATGCTGGTGCTGACCTTTCTGGTGCAGAAGACCAAGCTGGGCAAGGCCATGCGCGCTGTCTCTGAGGATATGGACGCTGCCCGCCTGATGGGCATCAATGTCAACAGCACCATCTCCTTTACCTTTGCGGTGGGCTCCGCGCTGGCCGGTATCGGCTCGGTGCTGTACTGCTGCTCCTACCCGCAGGCTACCCCCACCATGGGCTCCATGCTGGGCCTGAAGGCTTTCGTTGCAGCCGTTCTGGGCGGCATCGGCTCCATTCCTGGTGCCATGATCGGTGGTATCGCCATCGGCCTGTGTGAATGCTTCGTTTCCGCCATCGGCCTCTCTGCTTGGAAAGACGCTGTTACGTTTGCAATTCTGATCATCGTGCTGCTGGTCAAGCCCACCGGCTTCCTTGGCCGCAAGGTTCAGGAAAAGGTGTAAGGAGGGCATAACGATGAAAACCAAACGCAAAACCCTCAAAATGCCCGTGCGCTACCTGATGAACGCCGTGCTGGTGGCGCTGCTGTTCGTGGCGCTTTCCTACATGACCGGGAACATGCTCTCTACCTACCAGAACAAAGTGCTGATGACGGTGGGCATCAATATTATCCTGGCGGTCTCCTGAACGTTGCCACCGGCTATCTGGGGCAGCTGCCGCTGGGTCATGCTGGTTTCATGGCTGTGGGTGCCTACACCTGCGCCCTGTTCACCAAGTTCTGCCCGCTGCCGGACGGTGTCTCTTTTGCCATCGGTCTGGTGCTGGCCTGCATCGTGGCTGGTCTGTTCGGTGTGCTCATCGGCATCCCGGCCCTGCGCCTGACCGGCGACTATCTGGCCATTTTGACGCTGGGCTTTGGTGAGATCATCCGCATTACCCTGAACAACATCGATGATGTGCTGGGCTTTAAGCTGTTCTATGGCTCCAAGGGCCTGAAGAACATCCCCAAGTACTCCAACTTCACCAACGTGTTCCTCTGCGTGGTCATCACCTGCTTCCTGATCCACGCCATGATGAAGAGCCGCCACGGCCGTGCCGTGCTGGCCATCCGCGACAACGAGATCGCCGCCGAGAGCTGCGGCATCCAGACCACCTACTACAAGGTCATGGCCTTTGCCTTTTCCGCTGCCTTTGCGGGTCTGGCAGGCGGCCTGTATGCCTGCTACATCGGCGTGCTGAACCCCTCCACCTTCGGCTTTATGAAGTCCATCGAGATCCTGGTCATGGTGGTGCTGGGCGGCATGGGCTCCATGCTAGACTCCATCCTCTCCGCAACGGTCCTGACCATCCTGCCTCAGGCGACCCGTAGCTTCGACAGCTACCGCATGGTCATCTACTCGCTGGTGCTGATCCTCATGATGATCTTCCGTCCGGGCGGCCTGCTGGGCAGCTACGATTTCTCCATGAGCCGCCTTGTGGAGCGTGTCCTGTTTGGCAAGAAAAAGAAGGAGGGTGCAGACCATGAGTGAGTTCCAGACCAGACTGAACAGTGTCCCCTCCGGCGGCTTCCTGACGGACCGCGATAAGGACAAAAACCCATTCTGGATGTCCGTGAGCTGGGCATCGATTTTGGCGGCCTGACCGCCGTGGATGGCTTCAACCTGATGATCGGCCGCAACGAGATCACCGGCCTGATCGGGCCCAACGGAGCCGGCAAGACCACGGTCTTCAACCTGCTGACCAATGTTTACCAGCCTACCCGCGGCTCCATCCTGATCGATGGAATGCCCACGGCCGGCTAAAAAGACCTATCAGGTCAACCGGATGGGCGTGGCCAGCACGTTCCAGAACATCCGTCTGTTCAAGGAGCTGAGCGTCATCGACAACATCAAGGTGGGCCTGCATGAGTCCATGAAGTACGATCTGGCTTCCTCCCTCATCCGCCTGCCCAACTACTGGAAAGAGGAAAAGCACTGCACCGAGCGTGCCTTTGAGCTGCTGGACATCTTCCACATGGCAGATATGGCCTATACGCAGGCCGGCAGCCTGCCCTACGGCGCGCAGCGGCGGCTAGAGATCGTGCGTGCACTGGCCACCGGCCCGAAGCTCCTGCTGCTGGACGAGCCTGCTGCCGGTATGAATCCCTCCGAGACTGCAGAGCTGACCGAGACCATCCGCCGCATCCGCGACGAGGTCAACATTGCCGTGCTGCTGATCGAGCACGACATGAGTCTGGTCATGAACATCTGCGAGGGCATCGCCGTGCTGAACTTTGGCCGCGTCATCGCCAAGGGCACCCCGGACGAGATCCGCAACAACCCGCAGGTCATCGAAGCCTATCTGGGCAAGAAGGAGGGCTGAACCCATGGCTGATACGTTACTGAAAGTTGATAACATCAACGTCTATTACGGCAACATCCACGCTGTCAAGGATGTTTCGTTTGAGGTGAACGAGGGCGAGATCGTGACCCTGATCGGTGCCAACGGTGCCGGTAAGTCCACCACCCTGAAAACCATCTCCGGCCTGCTCCACCCCAAAACGGGCGATATCCTGTACAAGGGCAAGAGCATCAAGGGCGTGCGCGCCCATAAGATCGTGGAGGCCGGTCTGGCACAGGTGCCGGAGGGCCGCCATGTGTTCCTGCACATGACCGTGGACGAGAACCTTGATATGGGCGCGTACACCCAGCCCGCTTCCACCATTGCCGCCAACAAGGAAAAGGTGTTCACCCTGTTTCCCCGCCTGAAGGAGCGCCGCAAGCAGCTGGCGGGCACCATGTCCGGCGGCGAGCAGCAGATGCTGGCCATGGGCCGTGCCCTGATGAGCAACGCCTCCATGCTGCTGCTGGACGAGCCCTCCATGGGCCTGTCTCCGTTGTTGGTGCAGGAGATCTTTGATATCATCCGCGATATCCACAAGGAGGCAGGCTGCGATGACCGCCGCACCCTGCCCTTCCACAAGGCAGTGCTGGCTGGCGAACTGCCCTACACCATTGGCGGCGGCATCGGCCAGAGCCGCCTGTGCATGCTGCTGCTGGGCAGCGTCCACATCGGCGAGGTTCAGGCCAGCGTCTGGGACAAGGCCACCCGCGAAGCCTGCGCCAAGGCCGGCATCCCGCTGCTGTAAGCGGAACGATTTTAAATATCCTCCGCTTACGCTCTGGATATTTTCAGCG
>VOFG01000480.1_pt1 | contig 30000 bp, 47 predicted proteins | sample 5384171 | NCBI WGS metagenome assembly VOFG01 (sample SAMN12384726, study PRJNA508395) | human gut metagenome | isolation source: healthy gut F | host: Homo sapiens
GATTTTGTACGAATTACCGGCGCGGATTGCCTTTGTTCCGCTTTTGAAGTTGCGTCGATAGTCGCCAGTGTTTACGATATTTTCTTCCTTGCAGATTTTACGGGCCTGGTCGCGCGCGTAGCGTCCTTCGCCGACGGCCAGACTGTCCATTATTTCAGGAATGTCGTCTTTCAATGCCTGAATCTGATTCTGGAAGGCCAAAAGTTCAGAATTGTCCACGCTCACGCCAGATCACCGTCCTTTACTTTGATTTCTTGATGTGTCGCATAGACGGAAGGACGGCCGATCACTTCGAAGGTCAGGTTTCGACCACTGGAAGGATCGTCCCGTCCGAACCGTTTTACGACGATTGTATCACCAGGAAGGACCAGAAGGTCCGGACTGGCGAAAATGACAGCGTCATAATCGACGTTGTTCTGTGCGTCCGTCTGTCTGCTATTGTCTGAACCTGTATACGATAGCGCGCAAATGATACCGTCGTAAATCACAGAAGGGGAAGACGTTGAAATGTTGTTTTTCCCTCTCTGTGACGTTGTACGGCTCACGGTGGCGGTGTCTTCGTAGGTCAATTCGATTGCGGCGCGTTCAGCGCTTGCGTTTCCGAAGGCCATAGGATCACCACCTTAACACACGATATTCGTTCAGGACAGTTTTCCACCCGAAGAAGTCGCCGCTGTCTGTTCCCAGGTTGAAGGTGTTCGCCGATCCGGAAGAACCGGAACCGGTGGCGAAGGAAGTCTGGACGTCACCACGCTTCACAGACGCCACAGGACCGACGGCGGCCGTCGTGGTTCCCAGTCCGGCCGATTTGTAATAGCTGACACACATGACGATCAAGACGTTTTCCAGACGCGGCGGAAGGGTGTCCTGATTGATGTACGACAGGATCATATCTTCGACTGTCTGAATAACGAATTCCAGAACGTCGTCCTGATCCGTCGTTGTGATTCCCAGAAGGGCCTTGACCTTAGAAAGGCGGCTGTCCTTCGACATAAGAACGCGAAGGACGTCCGCACGTTCAAGATCAGTCAGGCCGTCCAGGGACGAAAGAATCTGTTCGAACATAGTTCCACCACCTTTCGGCGGTTCCGCTTTATTCGTCGCCCTGTGCGGCTTTGATCAGTTCGACGATCTCCGCCTTTGTGGCGCCGTCAGGAACCGCGATTTCGGCGTCCTGGGCGACTTTCAGAAGTTCGTCCTTGTTCATCTTCGACAGGGGCTTTTCGTCGCCCTGTGCGGCTTCCTGGCCGTCATAGACAACGAAGGAAGGATTCTTTCGAAGCTGTTCAGCGACCATTTCGGAATTCGGTTCCAGGATCGCGCCGGTTACAATACTTTTGAATTTTGTGTTCATGTTGCTACCTCCTATAAAGGTTCTGTCACTTACGCAGTGACGGAAGTTCCATACCAGAAAATAAGGTCAGGGGTAAGGGCCTTCGTGCCGTAGTCGAAGAACATAGACACGCCGTAGTCGTTGGAAAGAGGAATCTTTTCAGGCTCCTTGTAAGGATAGATAACCGCCGGCTGTGCGATAGCGCCTTCGATCATGGCGATAGCGTGAACCGTAGTGGTCTTCGTCTTGCTGTCGGAAGTCGCTTCGGACGTCACAGGCAGATTGATAGAAGAATATACCCTTACACCGTGGAAAATAGCGAAGTCTTCGGCGGCCGTGTCCACGTTGGCGTTGTTGGTGCTTTTGTCAAGGTAGTTTCTGGCCTTGCCGTAGGTAAGAGGATCAAGGACAAGGCGGATCATATTGCGGGGAACGCCGCGAACATAATCGTTCTTGACGCTTTCCAAAGTCTGAATGATACCTTCCAGAAGGTCTTCGATTCCGGCGTCGCTGGCCGGCGTGTAGGAAGTACCTTCGGCCTTTGCCTGGGCGAAGAAGGCAGTGTCGAATTCAGACGCCACAGTGTCGACGTGGTTGTCGGCACGTCTGGCCATGATGTTTCCGACGCCGAAAGTGTCAAGGTCGAACTTTGCGGCTTCTTCGACGATCTCCTTGTGGGTGTTAAGGTTTACGGTAGTAGGCGGAACGGTGATCGCGTCGCCCTTGCCGGCAGTTCTCGCCGTACCGTAAGGCTGGGAAGCGCTGTTCTTGAAGCGCTTAAACTCGACGGAACCGCTGGCAGGATTGCCAGTGTACGCCTGGGACTTCAAGCCCTGGGAAAGGGTGTCCTTCTGAATGTTGCTGATCACAAGGCCGGAAAGTTCGGCAAGGTCTACCTTCGTAGAACCGGACTGGATCAGGCTGATTGCTTTTGTTCTTGCCATTGTAAATCATTCCTTTCTGATTTTTGGTTTGTGTGTTTTTACAAGCAAACGGGGCCGTCTGCTTTTGCGGCCGGTGCGCCAGGGGCGCCAGGCTCGGCCGGCTTTGCGCCTTTGATTTCAGGGGCGCCAGGTTTCGCCGGTTCGGTGAACAGATAACCTTTCGATTCCTTGATAGGCTTCAAAAGGCCGTCAAGGTCTGTTTTCAGGTTGCCGTCGTCGACGTCGATTTTCTCAAGGTCCAGAAGGCCGATAATGTCCGAAGGGTCATGAACTTTCCCGTTCAAGGCCATTCGAAGGGCGGCGTTCTTACTGATCTTTTTGATTTCGGCGTCATGGTTGGTTTGAAGGGTTGTGATTGTGGTCTGGGCCGTCTTCACGTCTTCGGCGATCTTGGCCGGATCGCCACTTCCGCCGATTGCCTTCAACGCTTCGGCGGCGGCTTTCAATGCGTTTTCCGCGCTGGTCTTGCCGCTGTTGGCGCCGTTGTACTTTTCGGCCGGAACGAAACTTCCGTCGTTTCCGATAACAAGATCGACGTCCTTTCCGTCTTTGCCTTTTCCTTTCAGCGCTGTTTCGACCTGTTTCGTCAGGTCTTCGCCCAGAAGATTTTTGATTCCTTCAATGATCATGTGTGATCGCTCCTTTCTTTTCCGCTGTGTTTATCGTGACTTCCACACGCTTTGCGGTTCCGCCTGGTCGCCGGACGGGTGCGGCTGTTTTTGTATATGAAAAAGACACCACCGAAAGGGTGATGTCTGATTCAACGCATAAGAAAACGCCGGTCGGAATATCCGATCGACGCTTATTCGGGGTGATATTTGCATTTCAAACAGATTTTCTTCTTGTCGTCCGTGAAGTCTTCCGGCTTCAAGTCCTTCGGAAGGAACCTGTCGGGGGTTGTCTTTTCGGCGACCATTGAAATATCGAAACAGTCGTCGCCGTTGACCTGTCTTTGAAGGACAGGACAGAAAACAGTTTTATTTTCCATTCTTCAAAACCTCCATAGCGGATTTTGTCTTTTTGTCGAATTCGTCCTTCTTGAAGGAAGTCCGGATCACGTTGTCACTGGTCCGCACATACGAAGCGCCTTCTTCTGAATAGTAGTTCAAGAAGGTTTCGCCGGTCCAGTGACGCCTTTTCAGGGAAAACGCCGCGTTCTTGATGTAGGAAACGGCTTCTTCCTGGGTGACGCCGTGGCGGCGTTCGTTTATATGCGCGACGTCAAGCGTCAGGGCGGAAGTATCAATCTTCGCGGCCGGAACTCTGACGGTTCCATATATGCCGGTAGCTTTGATCTTCTTGTACGTCTGGAAGTCAGCTTTCGTCGCTTCCGGAACGCGCCCTTTGTACGAATAAAGACCTTTCAGGTCGGACCATTCGTCAGGCTTGCTATATTTCAAGCGCTGGAAGGTGTCGACGTCAGAAGGTGCGTCAGCGCCCAGACGTTCGGAATAGGCTTCGAACTGTTCCAGGTCTGCTTTTCTATTATACACCTTTTGTCGTTCGACCTCAACCGTTCCCTGACCGTTCCTGGCCAACTGTTCGTCGTACCATTCTTCGTAAGTTTTGGTTTTCGGCATAGGTTGACCGGAATTATACCAGTCCAGGGCGTCGTCTGGGTCATATTCTACCGTAGTACACCGACAATTCGGGTGTATCGGCGGATAATTGACACCGGCTTTCGCTTCGCTGACTTTGAAGTGTTTCCCGTCCAGGCTTCCGCAGACGTCACAGGTTCGGACTTCCAACGTCGCCATGAATTCATATTGTTCGACGCCGGCTTCTTTGTATGCGGCCCGATCTGATTCCGCGTGAATGTGCGCGGTTTCTGTCCTGACCAGGCGTTCGGCGTTCTTGTAGGACTGGCCCATTTTGGCCGCCAGGGCGGAAGACATGACGTTCACGCTTTTCCCCTGGATAAGTCCCTGGGTCAGAACTTCCCTGGTGTTGAAAAGAAGCGCCTGTTTGTTCTGCCATAGGCGATCGGAAAACATGGCACCGGACCAGGGATAAGAAACGACGTTTTCAATGGTCGCATAGTCGATCTTTGCGATCTCGTTGAAGAATCCGGCCCTGGATTGAAGATCATAGCATTTCTTGTAATAGCCTTCAACGAAGTCGTCGCCGAACTGGTTCTTCATTTGTGCGACGCCTTTGTCAAACAGGTCATTCAGGATCAGGTCAATTTGACCTTGAAGGGCTTCCAGTCGGGAAATAGAACTGTTCGCCGACAGGGCGTCCAGTTGTGCCGTCAGAAGCGCCTTGACCTTTGGGTCCTGGATCGTGGCGATATAGTCCACATATTCCGCCAGGCTTGCCTTCCATTCCTGGAATTCCTTCCGATTCAGAAGACGGACGGCCTGATCGTATGTAAGGCCATATTTGCCGGCGTACTTCGAATAGAAGGCGCTGATTTCGCGCTTGATAGCCTTCGCGGCGGATTCGTATTCCTGGAACAGTTTCGCCGTCAATGCCGCGTCGTGAAGGTAGGCTTCTTCGGCGCGCTTCAAGGCTCTTTCTGTCCAGTATGCTTCATTATTCGTCATTGCCGTCACCACCATTCAGGCCGGCGCTGTCGCCGCCTTCCTGGCTGTCGTCGGCGCCCATAGCGTGATTGAAAAGGCCGTCGCCGTATTCTTTCATAGCGGCCTTCTTTTCTTCGTCGATTCTGGCCAGTTCTTCGTCGACGTCTGTGACCCACGGGTGATTTTGAAGGATCGTTCGTTTCGACAGAAGACCGTTGCTGTTCACGGCGTTGTTGATGATGTCTGTTTCGTTGACCGGAAGATCCATATTGAAGACAATATCGAATTCTTCGTTCGTGAAGTCGCCCTGGCCGGTGATCTGGAAGTAAACGTCAATGAACAGTTTCAGACGCCGGAAGGTGTCTTTCAGTTCCGTTCCCAGGGAATCACAGTCGGCGTCAAGGTCCATATAACGGAAATTGATTGCCGTTCCGCTGGCGTTCCCCAGGTCAGGGTCTTTTGTATCGACGGCGGCCGCAAAGTCGAACAGATCGCGGCGCTGTTTGTCCAGGAAGGCCATGACAGCGTCGATATTTAGATCGGCCTGTAATTTATCCACGCCACCGTCAGACGTGACCTTGATCGCCATGTGTTCTTTCAGGTCTTTCAGGAATTCGGCCAGGTCTTGTCCGCCATAGTTACGAAGAATATAGATAAACTTCGCCACGTCGCGAAGAACGTCGGAAGTGACGGACGTCTGCCAGTTGATGTCGTCGATCAGGTCCTTAATGTAATAGCAAAGGGGAAGTTCTTCTTCGTTGTATTTCAGCCAGGCGATCGGACATTCTTCCCAGTTGTAAGGCTTATTGTCAACGACGAAGTGTGGTTCCGTATAGTCGGACGCTTCGTCGCCGTGTTCCTTGTCGACATAGAAGTTTCCGGCGCCGGTTCCGGCGAAGGCGTCCGTCTTAAACCATTTCACACCACCAGGCCACCAGAATTCGGCGTGTGTGATGATGTGTTTTCTGGTCCCGATATAAATGACCTGATCATAAAATCGGATAAAGGCGTCCAGTTCCGTTCGTTCAGCGTCGCGCCACAAAGGGACAAGTTCGGTCGAAGGAATACGCATAAACGCCAGTTTCCCGTCCCTGAAATAGGGTTGAATCCAGGCAATGCCGGACTTGATCGCGCCTTTCCCCAGGGATTTAATCTTCCGGCGGAAGGTCTGGTCGAAGACTTTCGTCAATGCTTCGCCGTATGCGCTGTTTTTGGTGTCGACCGTCCAGGGCTTCGACAGAAGATAGTTCGCTTTCTGGTCGACAAGTTTCTTCAAGATCGGGTGTTCGATCTTCGTGTTTGAACGGTTCGCAACGTCAACCGTCTTTCGCTGGACGTCGCTTCGGTTCCTGTAATAGGATTCAGCTTCAAGCATGATCGCATATTCAGGGGACGCCTTGAATTCGCGTATTTCTTCGCTGACGATCTGGGCCAGCGTCATTGTAGCTTTTTCGGGGTCGGACAGAATCATATTGATCCGGTCCATAACAGATAATTCGGCCATTTTTACACCTCACTTCAATACTTCGATAGAAGAACCACGACGAAGACGTTCGACCGAATAACGAAGGGCGGCCATAGCGTCGTCCATAAATTCGACCGGTTCGTCTATGTAAAGACCGGACGTCGGGTCCTTTTTCCATTTCCATTGTTGGACTTCTTTCAGTACATTCACGCATGACGGGTGAATGTGGATTTTCCGGCCTTTCAGCCAGTCAATTTGTGCCTTCACGCTTCCAGGCTCTTTCTTCACAGGGTAGGCGCGGAAGCCAGCCTTTGACCAGGTCTTGATCCTGTCCGGTTCAGCGGAATCGCAGAACATTTCGATCCGTTGGTCGACTTTGTTCTGTTTGGCCAGACCGATAATTTCTTCGGTGTCCTTTTCAAAGACATAGATTTCAGAACAGATATACACTTCGCCGTCTTTCCAGCCGACGCCCAGAATGGCGTCCGCGTGGTTATAGCCGAAGTCCTGGCCATAATAGAAGGCGTCGAAGTTGTCTTTTCCGGTCTTGAAGTCGTGGACTTCGAAGTTCGTCAGGATCAGGCCGCCCAGTTCGCCCCATTCACCCAGGCCATAGACGCGATAACCTTCGGGGTCTTCTTCCTTGCGTCGCTCCATGCGACGAAAATAGGCTGGGTCTATGAACCGGTTTGTCTTATACGTTGAATGGTGGGCCAGGACGTCAGGATCGGCCTTGTCAAAATACCGGCCTTTGATCCAGTGCGTCGCGCTGACTGGGTTGAACGTCATTGTTATCTGGTAGTACAGATTCGGATTCAGTTCGTTCAGATTACCACGAAGACGGTCGTCCAGAATGTCGACGTCTTCGGAAAGAAGTTCTGTCGCTTCTTCGCACCATATCCAGACCAGTTTCCCGTTTTTGAAGGTGATTGACTTCACCTTTTCACGCTGTCGCTGATCCTTGACACCGCGAAAAATGATTCTGTTTCCGGTGATCTTACATTCCAGCGCAAGCGGATTCAGATTCACTTTCCAGAATCGGTCAGCATAGGGGCCGAACATTCTGTATATTGCCGCCTGTAATTCGGCGAAGGTACTGTCGCGGTTCGTTTCTTCAATCTTACGCACGACAAGAAGGTTCGCGCCGGTGTAGGCCGGATCGGACAGTTTCGCGATATAGTCCTGGGCGATATTCACAGACTTTCCGGAACCGGCTGAACCTTTCAGAATCCTATATCTGCCGCGCCATTCATTGACAGGGCGGAAGACAGGGTTAAACTGTGCCGACGCTTTGAATTCAATCTTCGCCGCCGTAGTCATAATTGATCACCACCGTAACAGGGACATTTGCTTCGGGATTGTCTTTGAACATTCCCAGGTGACGGCCGCAAAGTTCAAGCGCTTTCAGCTTGTCGCACAGCTTGACTTCGCGTTCGATTGCCTGTTCAATGACAGGATCACCGTTTTCGTCGAAGTCCTTATGTGGGACATATTTGACCTTCATTCCGGCGATAACTGCCAGATCGTCGTCGCTGGTGTCGGGTTTTACTTCCGCAGTCTGTAAGTCAAGGACGTCCTTCGGGTTCACAAAGGTGATTCGTCCCAGTTCCCGAAGAACGCGGTCAGCATTGATTCCGGTTCTTTTGGACCTTTCGGCCATTGCGGTTTCTATGCGCGCGCGAATTTCAGGTTTCGTCAGGTTTTCACTTCCGATACTTCCGGCCGATTCCACAGAATATCCGGCGCGGATCGCGGCCTGTGTCGCGTTCAGGTCGACCAGATATTCTTCACAGAAACGGGCTTGTTTCGGCGTCAGCTTTGCCATGATTCACACCTTCCTTTCTGATTTTCGGTATTTCCTCTGAATTCGGGTACAAAAAAGACGCTCCCGAAGGAACGTCTTCCTGTACCCTATATCAATAGGAGGGTGGACGCGCAAGTCCACAATAATGTTATACCATATATTTTTCCTGTTGACAGTTGCGTATAGTTGCAAGTAGTTGCAAACAGTTGCACATAGTTGCATAAATTTTTATTCGCGGAAGGCTTTTGATCGTTCAGCCCTGGCGAAAAGCCTGTTCAGGGCGATTTCTCTTTGTCGATAGACGGTTGTCCTTTCGACTTGAAGGAATTCGGCCGCTTCGTCGTATGACCTGTAAGGGTAGTACAGGGCAAGAAGGACGCATTTCGAACGGGTGTCCAGGGTATAGACCAGGTTTTGAACCTCTGTGATCTGTTGAAGTTGGCGTTCCAGGTTACCGATCGCTTCGTTTGCTCTTTGTCTTCTTCGGTCGCGCTTGTCGACCATGCGAACCAGTCTTCCGTCTGGGTCAGGTGAAGACTGGACGCGGACGCCGGCGTCGGATAACTGACTGGACGGGTAAGCCGATTCAAGAATGAATTCCAGGTCGGCTTCCAGGGCTTCCTTTTCGGCGGCGATCTGTGCTTCTATGACACGCGCTTCCTGATCATGGTTCCGAAGGATTTCCATGACCCTTGTTCTGACTTTGCTTTCTTTGGGTTTGTCCATGTATCTTCACCGCCTTTCCCCAGTCTATTTTCAGAACGGAATATCTTCGTCAGTCACTTCGAAGCCTTCGGACGTCATGGCGCTTTCGGCGTAGCTTCCGGCGGCGCATTGCTTTTTGGCGTCCGCAAAATAGACAGAATCGGCGACGATTTCGACGGCCTTGTGTTTGCCGCCGTCGTTATCTTCCCAGGATCGGGTCTGTATGCTTCCGACGATTGCGACGCGCTGGCCTTTGGCGAAGTGCTTCGCGACAAATTCGGCAGTCTGGCGCCACGCGATAATATTGATATAGTCGGCCTTGTCGCGATTGAAACGGCGGTCGACGGCCAGGGTGAACGACGTGACGGCCGTTCCTTGTGGCGTGTATTTCAGTTCGGGGTCGCGTACCAGGCGCCCCATAAGTTGACACTGATTCATTGTGTTTCCTCCCTTCGGGATCAGAATTTCTTTCCGTGCTTGTACGGGCGGCCTTCGTTGTAGGCCATTTTGATTTCGATTACTTCTTCCAGGTCGATTCCCAGGTGTCCGCAAAGGTCCGCGATCCGGATCACCGCGTCAGCCAGTTCGACGGCCACGCCTTCGGGCTTTCTACTTCTGTACTTGCAAAGGCTTTCTTTGCCGTACATAAGACATTCGGTTTCGTCTTGTGGGGTGCAAATAAAGTTGTCGCTCTCGTTACAAGCGAACCAGACGTCGGGGTTCCCGTTGCGTTCTTCTTCCAGGGCTTCGGAAAGTTCACTGTGAATCAGTGCGATCGCCGTTCCGAAGGAAAGGGGCGGTTCCCAGAATCCGTGTTTCACGGCGTTTTCATGTGCTTTCGCTACAAGTGTTTTGATTTCCATATCGTTTTACCTCTCTGTATCAGAAATAACTTTGATCCGGACTTCCTGGCGGCCGAAGTGAAGGGCGTCTTCGTGGTTATTGAAGAATACGTCGATCTTCTGGCCGCTTATGGCTCCGCCGCGATCCTGGACGGTCCGTTCGCCTATGCCTTCTATGTAAAGGATAGTACCTGGCGAATAGACGGACCAGTCGGCCGCGATTGTGACACCTTCTTCGGCTATGGCTCCGCTGGCCGTGTAGACGATACCGTCAGGGCGGTTCAGCGCCCATTTTCCGCAGCATATTTCACAAGGACAGTAAGCCGTCGCCACGGCTTCGATCCACTCCGGTTCTGGCTCCGGAACTGTTTCCATTTCGGAAAGGGTTCCAGAAGGCCCCTGGAAGGCCGTGGTTTCGTTTAATTCTTCCGGTAGGATAATTCCTTCGGCGACTGCTTTATCGTCGGCCAGGACGAAGGACGCGCCCACCAGGACCATTCCCAGGGTGATTGTAAACAGTCCGGCCTTGAACCTTTTCAGTCTGGTCATTTGTTTTCACCGCCTTCCACTTCGTCGCCCCAGGAATCCCAGCCAGGGGCGGTCTTTCTTGCAAATAGTTCGATCATTGATCCCCCCCGCAAGCTGAACGATCCTGTCACGGGTTTCGGCCGGCTTTTCACTGTGACGGCGGATCGGCATATATTACCGAATATTTCTTTTCCGGAAACGGTATCATTCGGAATCACCTTCTTCCGGAATAGCTTCGAAGCAGTCACAGCGGACGACACGATCGTCGTCAGCGTGAATCGGGGAAGGAAGGCCGGCGTCGGTCCGTTCTATGAATTTTATACAATAGTCGCCGTCGCGACGCTTCGCCTTGTCCTTGACGTATTGAATATGGCGGCATTTCTTACACGAAAAGTCATATTTCCACTTCGGAAGGTTTGATTTCTTCTTTTTCATTCAGGCCACCGCCTTTTCGGCTTCTTCCAGGGTAAGGAATACGCTTCGGCCTATGTCATTTTCGGTGAACTGGTACGTCTGGAAGTTCGCCTTTATATTTCCGCGAAGCACATTGAAGAAGAACAGTCTGTCGGCGTTGATTCCGATAAAAATGACCTTTGCTTTCACCGGCTTTCGGCGGTATATGACATAGACGTCACCGTCCAGGGCTACCGGCGGAAATAAACCGCCGGCGGCCTTAAAATCGGCCAGAAGGTCGCGCGCCAGGAAGTCCATGACGCCTTTTCCGATTTCGTATGTGTGCCGGTGTTCGTTGGCGTGATATGCGATTCTGGCTTTTATGCGGTCCATTATGGCGTTCTCGTTTTTCATCACGACACCGCCTTTCTGGCGGCCAGGTTTTCCGCCGACCGTTTGTCACAGTAAGCAGAAAAGGCCATTTCGCGGATCACGTCGGGGATCAGAAGTGAAAGGTATTCGTCGCCGTAGCCGTCTTCGCCCCAGGCGCGGCCGGCGCTTTTGTTGGCGACTTCCAGTTTTCTTCTGGCGTAATGCTCTAAGTATGCGAACAGGTCTTCGTCGATTTCGAAGCCCATTTCTTTTTCGACTTCCAGTTGAAGGGCGGATTTGTTACCCATTGTTTCGACCTCCTTTCAGGCTGTCCGGCATTTCGGACGGAAGGTCCGCCTGGTGGATCAGGACAAGGTCGCTTCTGTCCACCAGGGAACCGTCGTGAAAGTGCGCGAAGGCGCCACTGTTCAAGTTGACCGCTGTGTTCGACTCCGTCGTCTTGATCAGGGCTTGTCCCTGATGTTCGAAGACGTCGCCGGCGGCGCATTGCTTAAAAGTCGTCTTCTTCATCGTCGTCACCGTCTTCCTGGCCTTCGGCAATTCTGCGAAGGACTTCTTCGACAAGCTGTTTCGAAGTGAATTCGGCCAACAGGGCGGAAGTGGAAAGTTCAACCTGGTCAGGCTCCACGGATAACGTGATCCCAGATTCCACGAAGAAAGCCGGCCGAACGCCAAGGCCGCCAAAGTACGCGTTGCCGTAGTACAGACTGCCGTCCGTGCGGACAAGGCGCGCAACGCTCGCGTGGCTGGCGTACGGGGTGATCAGCCACCACCAGTCGTCAAGTTCAAGAAGGTCCTGATCGGCGTATTTCTCATACATGGCTTGCGTCAGAAGGGCGATCTTCGCCTGAATGGTTCCGTAACCTTCGCCGCCTTCGTGGTCAGCCAGGGACCAGTCAGCCGTCAAGATGTCCTTTGAACGGATAGGGCCTTCGGCCTGGTCGAACGTGGCCAGGAATTCGGTATTCAGTTCACGGTTAAGATTTGAGAAGCGCCAGTCGTTCGGATTTGCGGTCGGCTTTTCCGGTCTGGTCTTGAACGGCTGATCTGCGAAGTGGCGGTCAGCGATACAGGTATCGGCGATCAGAAGGGTTCTTCCGTCGGCGAAGTGTTCCAAAACGCGGACGTCGATCGGTCCGGCGTTGAATACGGTTCCAGGTGCAAGGTCTTTCAATTTTGCGCGTACAGTCATTTTTTGTATCCTCCTTCAAATTCTTCGATTACGACTTCGACACGGGGGTTTTTCGGGTCCACAGCGAAGTCGTCGGTAAAGTGTTCAATGTGTTTCCAGCCGTCATTTTGAAGAACGCCGGCGTGGACAAGGCTGTCCTGAATGAACTTCTTCGCGAAAGCGATATTGTCTTTATCTCTCCGGCGGTTCGGTTCGATCCAGGTGTAATGTATCACCACGGGACGGGTGAAGCGAACGCCGCGAAGCTGGGTTTTGATCATGTAGCCGATTACGTTTTCAGCCTGTTTCTTCATGGCGGCGGCCTTGTATTTGCCTTTGGCGCCGCGTTCAGCGTCCACATATTCGTTCAGTCCTGGCAGAAGGCCAGGGATTGTCAGTTTGTAGTGTTTCACTCTGTCACGTCCTTTCAAGCCCCAGAAGGCGCTTCGCCTTGTCGCGGCGTTCTTGTGCGTTCTGGGTTCTTCTGGAATCTCCGGCCAGTTTCAGCCTGATCGGACACATTTCCAGAATTCGGTCATAAATTCGGGCATATCCCAGGGACGACGGATTTTGAAGGTCGGCCAGGGAAAGGTTTGTTGTGACGATCAGGGGCTTTCCGGTGCGGTTCCTGGCGTCTATGACGTTGAAGACCTGTTCCACGGAATAGGACGTGTCCCTTTCGACGCCCAGGTCGTCAATGACAAGAAGGTCATATCGGGACAGCTTGTCCAGGAATTCCTGTTTGTCTTCGCCGAAGCCTTGAAGTTTGTTCAGGATTCGGGGGAAGTTCGTCACGCTGGCGCGGACCTGTTTGTCGATCAAGGCGTTTGCTATGCAACAGGCCAGGAAGGACTTTCCGGTCCCGACGCCGCCATAAAACAGGATTCCGATATTGTCGGCCTTCATTTCCGGCCAGTGTTCCACATAGCGGCGGCACACGTCGGAAATTCTGGCATTGCGGTTGTCGTCCTGGGTGAAGTTCTGGGACAGGTATGACGGATCGGTGATCCCGTCTTTGCGAAGTCGTTCGCATTGCTTCCGGAATTCGGCGGCCTTTTCTTCGGCTTCACGCTGTCGGCTGGCTTCTGATTCGCATTTGCACAGGTGCGGAACGCGAAGCGTCTTTTCGCCGATCGTGATGTCGCCTTCTTTCCTGGTGTGGCACTTGCCACAGCACAGGAAGCCTTCTTCGTCGCGGTAGTCGCCTTCGGCGCCATTGTTCGCCCTACCTCTGGCGGCGATACCTTCGACAGCGGCCGTCCAGATATTGTCGGCCATGATTATTCACCGCCGTCCAGGAAGTCTTCGCCGTCGTCGTAGTTCTTGACGGGGGCCGGCTTCGGGGACGGTATGACTTCGGCGCGGTCATATTCGTTCCAGCGTTCACCGCGAAGGAATGTCGCTGGATATGGAATAAAGCGGCCGTCGTCCTTTGTCCACTGTTCAGAACGCTTCCAGCGCTCCACACCCTGGACGATCTTGTTTGTCAAGTCTGGGTTAGGGCGAATTTGATTCCAGACCTTCACGGCGTCTTTCTTGCCGACTTTTCGTGGATAGACTGACCAGAACTGGTCAAAAGTGTCGTCCACTCCGGCGCCGCGTTGCGCCGATACTCGTTTTCGTTTCTCGTTTACGTTTTCGTTTACGTTTTCGTTTACGTTTACGGAAGAATCTGCTTGCATTTGCGCGCAAGTGTCAGAATTATCACTTGATACCCCTTGACTGCAAGTGTTATCAAATTCTTGCGGTAGTGGGTATTTGGGTTTTGTTGCGCGCCTGTTCTGGTGTTTGTCCCAGGACAGAAGTTTCAGGTATTGCCGACCGTCTTCGGCTCTGTATGTAGCCACAAGGCCACCGTTCACAAGTTCAGCCAGCCAGGAAGACACCTTCTTTTCGGTCGGTACGTTCAGCGGAAAGAGAAGGGAAGCAAGGATTTTCGGGCTTCCGTAGTACAGGCCGAAGTCGTCCGCTTTTACGATCAGACGATAGAACAGGACTTCGGCTTCCGCCGATAAGTACGCCAGACTTTCAGACGTACATATTGATTCTTTCAAAATGCGGCTGGGCATTTATGACACCACCTTTCACGCGTTTTTCTGACAGGCGCGGCACATTTCACGGCCGAATTTGTTCATGGAATAGCGGCGTTCAGCTTCGCTGATAGGGCCGCCGCACACGGGACACGCGGCGCCGCCTGTCTGGGCGCTGTTTTGCGGTTGTGGTGCGGTTCTTTGCTGTTGGTTGGTGGATTGTCCACCCTGGGCGTTCTGCCCGTTCGTGGCGCTCTGTGTGGCTTGTGGCGCCGGTGTGTGTCCGTTCATATTGAAGCGGACTTTATTGTTCCGGTCGACGATTACCAGGTCACAGATTTCGCGGCGTTCGTTATAGGCGATCTTCGATACCTTGAACTTCGTACTGGCGTAGCACTTGAAAACTTCCTTCTGGCCCTGGCGTTCGGGGTAGAATTCACCGTCAGCCAGTTCGACGTAAATGAAAGGGCCTGTATAAAGTTCACGGCCGATCCCGACGTTGAAGCCGGCACGTTTGAAGCTGTCGGACGCCTGGCCTTTTTCCTTTTCGGTGTTGCTCTCTGTTCCGACGTCCTGTTTTCTGACCCAGGTCTTTTTCTCGTCGTCCCAGATGTCGATATTACAAAACAGATTTCCGTTGATTACTTCGTGGGTTCTCTGCCAGTTGCCAGGCCCGAAGACCTGGTCCAGGATTCGCATATCGACGCGCGCGTCCTTGTAAAGTAGAAGGACGGCGCCGACGCGGCCGGTCTTTGCTTTGCTGACCGACTGAACGCGACAGTCAATGTCTTGTTCGGTAAGAAGGGGAATCGAAAGTTCTTTCATTGCGGTTCCTCCTTATTTGATTTGAAGGTTTCGGTTCTCCACAAGGGAAGCGCCGGACACTTCCTGGCCGGACTGGATCGCCTTCTTGATCGCGGTCTTGTCCGGTTTCGTTGTAACGGTTTCAACAACGAAGTCAGCCGGAAGGGCCTTTTCGTCGTCAATGCTTACGGCCACAGACTTTCGGAAGGAAACGCGAACCTTTGTGGTTTCGACCTTGTCACGGCCGGCGGCGTCCAGACACGCGGTCAGGACATTTTTCAAATAGTCGATTCGCTTTTCGGTCTGCTTGCGGCGCTTTGCCAGGTTGGCCTCTTCGGCTTTCAGGTCGCCGATAAAGACTTCGGAATTCTTGATGTAGCAAGCGACAGCTTCGCTTTTTTCTTCGAAGGCTCCGGACAGTTCGTCCAGTTCTTCGGCGTTCAGGATTTCGCCGGTTTCTTCGTCGATTTCCAGGTTGTCAAGGACCTTCAAATACTTGTCAGTGATTTCGTACAGGGTGTTATTCATTTTCGGAACCTCCTTCCAGGGTTGTGACCTTCGCTTCAAGGTCTTTCACTTGCTGATCGGCTTTCTTGTAGCGATCGAACCAGTCGTTCGAACACTTCTTTTCGTAGTCCAGATCGCTTTTCAGTTCAGCGTTTTCGATTAAAATATTCAGGACGAACGCCTTCACGGCGTCGGTGTCATAAAAATTCAGTTTAGCCATTGTTTTTCACTCCTTTTCGTGATATACTATTCATAGACTTTTTTTTGAAAGGGCCGTTTCGGTTGTTGTGGTGACGACGAAACGGTCTTTTTCTGTTTCTTCAATGGTGATTTTGCGTTCACTAAGCAGAAGAAGACTTTTGACGGCTTGTCCGACCTGGACGGCCGACAGTGTCGCGGTGTACTTCATGTTTTGACCTCCTTTCCGTAGGATTTCGGAAGGCGCCACCTACAAAGGCGAAGCTGGTTCCAATGAACAGAAGGCCGAAGGTTCTGACTGTTCCTTCTACCAGGGACACCGCGTCGGTTTCTATGGCGCCGATCGTTCCCCAGGCAAAGAAGAAGGCAATAGCCGCCGCCAGGGCTGACGTCCTTCTGATCGCCAGACGGATTCGGCGTCGTTTCCGCCTGGTTGCTCTGTCCGGTGTCATTTCTTGACCTCCTTTCTTTTCGGACCACTGCCGCGACGACGAATGTTTTCCTGGTAGGTTCTTTGTGCCAGTACCGGATCATAGGCCGGTCGCTGGTTATGATCCAGTTTTCCAGTCGCGCCGCGTTTCAGTTCGACATACAGTGTTCGAAGGGCGACGCCCACTTCGTCAGAAATGTCGGAAATGGACATTCCTTTCGCGTACAGGGCCGCGATTTTCTTTCTGTTGTCGAAGGTGATAGACTTATAAACTGCCACGTTCTCACGCTCCTTTCCGTTTGCGGCCTTATAACCACGTATCGCCCTTGTCAGGATCGCCGTTGACCTGTTCAATGTCTGCGTTATAGATCACGGTGAAATAGTCGTCGTAGAACTTCGCGGAAATGACGTTCACTTCCCACAGAAAATTCCATTTCGCCAGCTTTTGAATCAGGTCCACAGCGAATTCCGCTTTCACGATTTCGCCGTCGGTGCTGACCAGGAATATATTCTTCACTTCGCGTTTGTTAGTCGCGACGACTGTTCTTTCAAGCATTTTTCGGATAGTCATTTTTTCCATTTTGGGGTCCTCCGTGGTAAAAAAAATCGGTCAATGGAAAAGAGTTGAATTTCATGGTAAACCGGGCTATATGCAGTTTAACAGCTTAGCTGAAAGTAAGGTGATGTAAAGTGTCTATAGTGAGTAAAAAGCATTATTATGAAAATATTATCAGCAATTAGTTTTTTTGTTGGTTTTGCAATTGCTGTAGCAGCGTTTTCGCTGCGACCTGCGATGGTGACAATACAAGACAATTCTGTTGTTTATGCAGAACCTAGTATTATTGCTCGTGAAATAAGTGACAAGTTTACTGCTAATACACAAGCAGTGATTTTAGAAAAAAGTGAAGATGGATAAGCCGACAGCCGTAGTGATGTTACAAGATGTGGTCATTGATGGTGAAGCATCTACTAAATATCGCTTGAAAAAAAGGTGCTACATATAAAATTATTCAAGCGAATTTAAATAAGGCTAATGAGCCATGTGTTATTGAAGTTGCTACTACTAAACATGAAAAGGTTGAGCTAAAAATTTCTAAAGGTGATGCAGAACCTATAAATGAAGGCAGCTGGCTACATATACGAGAAAAAATGGCAATGCTGAAGGATGGATTCGTAGCAAAACGCAATGGTATTAAAACTAGTAAATATTTTCTGTAATTAAGGCAGAAAGTAAAATTATATCAAAATTTAATTGGAGGTATTTATATGTTAGTAACCACAACTCCTACAATCGAAGGTCATGAAATTATTGAATATAAAGGTATAGTTTTTGGTGAAGTTGTTTCCGGTATGAACTTTGTCAAAGATTTTTTCAGTGGTATTACTGATGTTATTGGTGGTCGTAGCGGTTCTTATGAAAGCGAATTTCAAGATGCTCGTGATGAAGCAATTGAAGAAATGATTAAGCGTGCTTCTAAGATGGGTGCGGATGCTATTGTCGGTGTCGATGTTGATTATGAAGTACTGGGCAAAGAAAACGGTATGATTATGGTCAGCGTTTCCGGTACTGCTGTTAAATTGAGATAAATAAAAAAAGCGAAGCTTATTGAAAAGCTTCGCTTTTTTGTTTCACCATGTGAAGTAGGTAAAAATACTAAAAATCGTTAAAATAATAATTTCGCAGATAAAGATAGGCTTGAGTGTTTTAAAGAAATTAGACTTAAAATAGTCCACGGTAACAACTAGGCACATATGTGTTGGCGTAAGCATTTGGCCAGCAACGCCGAAGGCCATTGCTACACCTGCTAAGTTTAAACTGCCTGTCTGCATAGCTGCTACAATGGGCATAACGATAGCAACATGACCTTGTGAAAGCCCTGTGAGTACACCGATGATAAAGCTGATGCAGGCAATAATTACTGGCACGGGCAATGGTGAGCTTTGAAAGGCGGTAACAATTTCTTGTAATACATTGGTTACGGTAAGAATTTGGATAAAATAAAGAATGCATAAAACATTGGTAAACATTTTAGCATCTACAGCTACCCAGACTACATCTTTAAAACTTACAGCACGATTACTGAAATAAAGCACTATAAATAATCCTAAAGTAACTAAGCCCATGCTGATAGAAGCATTTAAATCTAAGAATACTACTAACATAAAAGTGATGATAACTGGAGCTAAAGTTAAAAGCAGATTAGTATTGTCTTGATTTACTTTGGTAATATTTTGCTTTGCAGTAATTATAGTAGGTGTTTTAATAGGGCGGATTAAAACAAACCAGCCAGCAAAGAAAGCTAAAAAGGTTAGCCAACATAAATGCTTGATGAAATCACTATAAGCAACGCCGGCGATACTGCAGGCCATAATCATACCAGGAATAATCGGACTGGAAAATTCAAAAATATGCCGAAACCAAAAATTAATAGCAGCTTTATGGTCTTCTGTGATATTCAGTTTAGCACTGGCTTCTTCAACAATAGGTGCTGAAAAACGTGCTCCGCCTAAAGAAGGTAGTAATCCTAAAAAGGCAGGCATAACGGCTAAAGTTACTTTAGTGCTGGAAAAAAATACGTTGCAAAGCATGAACCATTCCGGCTAAAGCCGCTCGTGCGTAATTCTATTTCTAAACACATGACAAAATATAGTGCAAAAAAGAATATCATATGTACGCGACATTGTGAACGTTTCGGTAAGTGCCTGCCATAAATAAATTGGTTGTGGAAGACGAAAAGCCCAGATAAACAGACCTGCTGCCAGCATACAGGGGCCGATAGGAATTTTTTTACGTAGCATGATGATAATAATCAGCATGGCAATTGCTAACAAGAAAAATATATTCATGAGTAACCATCCTTTATATTTATTTAAAATAGTACTTTATTATATCATTATTTTTTCGGATTTGCCTAATCTGCTACAAATTGTTCAGAATAGGAGTAGTATAATAAAAAGTAGAATATGGCAAAAGAAACGGAGGTTGATGACATGCGTGTTGATAGACTAAAATTAAAAAATTTCCGCTGCTATAGTGAATTGAATATTGATTTTGATTCGAAGCTGACAGTAATTGTCGGAGAGAATGGTAGGGGAAAGACCGCTATTTTTGATGCTTTAGCTATTGCATTAGAACCATATCTGCACACATTTCATGTACAGGGACGGAATATAGTGCAAAAGGATGTCAGGCGTGTGCCTGTCTATGCTGAAGATGGTATTCATATTGCACGTATGGAAAATAAATATCCTGTGGCTATTCAATTAGAAGGCTGTGCTTTAAATAAAAAAATGAGCTGTACGAGAATTTTGCAACAGGATGGTACACGTATTGATGAAGCAGAAGATTTATTGAGCAATGGTGAACGCTTATGTGCAGAAATTAAGCAACATCATGCGACATTGTTACCTGCTTTTTGCTTATTACGGTACTTCACGTATTTGGGTGGACAGCAATTTAATGAACACTTATGATAATTCGTTAGATGATAGAAATACCGGCTATGAAGAATGCTTAGAACCATCATCTTCTTATAATACTTTCGGAAAATGGTATAGAAGTGTGATGCAATCATTGGAAAACGACAAACTTCCTGACGATGATAATAAGCAGACCTGCTTACTGGTGCGTGATGCTGTACAGCAGGCGATTGATGCTTGCTTGGCAAGCACTGGTTTACATGATTTATATTATAATTTTAAGTTAGATGCTTTTGTCGTAAGTCATCCTGATACAGGTGAAATGATAGTTGATGATTTGAGTGATGGTTTCCGCAGCATTTTAAGTATGGTAGCTGATTTGGCATATCGTATGGTACGGTTAAATCCGTTTTTGGGACGCCGGGCTATTTTAGATACCCCAGGTATAGTTTTAATTGATGAAATAGATATGCATCTGCATCCGTCTTGGCAGCAGACAGTACTGCTGGATTTACAAAAAGCATTTCCTAAAGTACAATTCATTGTTACAACTCATAGTCCACAGGTTTTAGGTAGTGTGCCTCCTGATAGTATCCGTGTTTTGGAATGGGAGAAGGAATTTGTAGGCGTACGTAGGGTAAACTTCTCTTTAGGAGCTACTAGCTACCAGATTTTACAGGATATCCAGAACGTGCAGCCGCGTTCGGAAAAACTACCGATTGTACAGCATTTGAAGCGTTATTTGGAATTAGTCAGCGAAGATAAATGGGATTCCGAGGAGGCTAAAACACTACGTAAGCAATTAGATTTATGGGCTCATGGTAATGAGCCTGTTTTAATCAGAGCAGATATGGATATCAGAATGCGTCAATTCCGGAGGAAGCGCTCATGAAAAGGGTGTATAAGAGTAAAAAAGAGCCGGAAAGCCTGCGTAAGTACCGCTTAAGCCATCCTGAAGAAACATGGGAGCATTTCCGCCGGCGTATTCGTATGGGCTATAAAGATGTCAAAAACAAATTTTGCAGGACCAACACGGTCTATGTGCCTATTGCGAAATCAGTATCAAGCTAGCAGAAGATGATGATGAAGTTGATGACTTTCGAGTGGAGCATTTTTATCCCAAAAGCTGTACATTGGAACATGGACACAATTACCATCTCGATTGGCGTAACCTGTTAGGAGTTTGCCATGGTGGCAGTCAGCCATATGTACCTGATGCTGAATGGCGTTATTCGACGCAGAAGCGTGATCGTAGCTGTGATGTGCCTAAGGGCAATAAAGAAATTTCTTCGCAAATCTTAAATCCTCTACGCATTCCAGGAAAAGTACGCTTATTTCGTTATGCGGAGCATTCGGGAAAAATATTTGTAGATGAGTCTACTTGTCCTAGGTATTTGCAGCAGAAAGCTAAAAGAACAATTCGCGAATTAAATCTTAATGCACCACGATTAATGCGGATGCGGAGGATGGTTATTCAAAAATTAGAGGATGATATTGCCATGGAGCTGGAGCAAGGTGCACAGTTGGAGGATGTTTTAACTATGCTGGCAGAAACCTGCCTTGTACCTAATTATGAGGGTATCAGTTTGCCGTTTTTCTCGGTTATTCGTTGGTATTTAGGTGAAGCAGCAGAAAAAGTTATTTGCAATAGTGGCAATAAATTATAGTTTTGAACAATAAAATAGGTGTGAAATCGCGTTAATTATAATCCTGCCTAAGCTTTAGGCAGGATTTTTATTTTTATTGAAGAATAAAATATAATGGTAATTATGTAAAAGTGTAATATATATTTCAATAATATTTTGAAGATGAGGAGAGAATGAGATGAAAGTAACTAATAAAGCATTTAAAGCTTATGATATACGTGGAGTATATCCTACAGAAGTAAATGAAGAAATGGCCTATCGTGTAGGTCGTATCTTTTCTGCAATGTTTGCAGCAGAAACTGTCGTTGTGGGTCATGATATAAGATTAAGCGGCCGTGTCTTGGTAGATGCTCTTACTGAAGGTTTACGTCACGGTGGTACTAAGGTTATTGATATCGGGCAATGCGGTACCGAAATGATTTATTTTGCTACTGCTCATTTAAAGGCTGATGGTGGTATCATGGTAACTGCCAGCCATAATCCTAAAGAATATAACGGTATGAAATTAGTGCGTCGTGATGCACGCCCGATTTCTGCTGATACAGGCTTAAAGGAAATTGGTGAAATGGTAGCTTCTTACCAAGATTTTGGTCATCAACTGGTGGCAGGTAAAAGTTTAGGTGCTTTAGAGCATATCGATATTATGCCTGCATATATTGAACATCTTTTTTGAGTTATGTAGATTTAAAAGCCTTAAAACCGATGAAGATTGTTGCTAATCCTGGTAATGGCGGGGCAGGTCCTGTTTTAAAAGAATTAGCTAAGCATTTGCCTTTTGAATTTATTACTTTAAATGATACACCAGATGGTACTTTCCCCTAATGGTGTACCGAATCCGTTACTTTTGCCTAATCGTGAAGCAACTGCTAAAATTGTCCGTGAAAACGGTGCTGATTTAGGTATTGCTTGGGATGGTGATTTTGATAGATGCTTCCTTTTTGATGAAAAGGCTGAATTTATCGAAGGCTATTATATTGTAGGTTTATTAGCAGAGGTATTCCTGCTGAAGGAGCCAGGAGCAAAGATTATGTATGATCCGCGTCTGACTTGGAATACTGAAGCGATTTTAGAGCGTGATGGTGGTATACCAGTACGCTGCAAGAGTGGTCATGCCTTCATGAAGGAATGTATGCGTAATAATGGTGTACTGTATGGCGGCGAAATGTCTGCTCACCATTACTTCCGTGATTTTTCTTATTGCGACAGCGGTATGATTCCTTGGCTTTTAGTAACTGAATTAATGTGTCGTAGTGGTAAAAAGCTGTCTGAATTAGTTGGTGAACGTATGGATTTATATCCATGCAGCGGTGAAATTAACCGTAAAGTTGCTGATTCTGCAGCAGTATTAGCAGAGCTGGCTAAACGTTATGCTGATGGCGAACAAGACCATATGGATGGTTTAAGTGTTGCCTATGATACTTGGCGTTTTAACGTCCGCGTTTCTAATACGGAACCTGTTATGCGTCTAAATGTAGAAACTAAAGGTGATAAAGCGTTATTGGCTGCTAAAACTGAAGAAATCTTAGGGATTATCGGTGACGAAGAAGCATAATTTAAGTAAAATCAAGATTTGGATTGAGAATATTAATGTATAAGTAAAGGAGCAAAGATAATGATTAAACCAGTACGTAAAGCAGTTATCCCTGCCGCAGGCTTAGGTACCCGTTTCCTGCCTGCAACTAAAGCAACCCCGAAAGAAATGCTACCCATTGTTGATAAACCGACTATTCAATATATTGTAGAAGAAGCATTAGCTGCTGGTATTGAAGATATTTTGGTAATTACTGGTCGTAGTAAACGTGCTATTGAGGACCATTTCGATCGTAGCATCGAATTGGAGATGAATTTAAAAGAGCATGGCAAAAAAAAGAATTAGAAGTAGTACGTAAAATTTCTGATATTCGTATTCACTATATTCGTCAAAAAGAACCGCGCGGACTTGGTCACGCTATTTTATGTGCACAACAATTTATCGGTGATGAACCGTTTGCTGTATTATTGGGCGACGATGTTGTTGATGCTAAAGTTCCTGCTTTAAAACAATTAATTGATGTTTATGAAAAAACAGGTTCTAGCGTTTTAGGTGTACAAGAAGTACCTTTAGAAAAAGTTTCTAGTTATGGTATTGTTGCCAGCCATGCTACTGATGAACCGAGAACCTTTACTGTTAGCGATATGGTAGAAAAAACCTGCTGTCGAAGATGCTCCGTCACGTTTGGCTGTTTTGGGACGTTATGTTATCAATCCGGAAATCTTTGCTATTTTGGAAAAAACTGAGCCTGGTCGCGGTGGCGAAATTCAATTGACAGATGCTTTGAAGGTTTTGGCAGAACAACAAACTATGTATGCTTATAATTTTGAAGGTCGTCGTTATGATGTAGGCGATAAACAGGGTTTCTTAGAAGCCACTGTAGAAATGGCTTTAAAACGTCCTGATTTGCGAGATAAATTCTTAACTTATTTGCAAGGTATCGTTGCTAAAAGAAAGCAAGTGAGGTAAATAATGAATATTTTAGTTACAGGTGGTGCCGGTTATATTGGTTCCCATGTTGTTGAGGAATTAAAAAAAAGCGGATTTACACCTATTGTTTATGATAATTTTTCTACAGGTCATGAGGAAGCTGTACCTGATGATGTACAATTAGTGGAAGGCGATATCCATGATGTACGTTTTGCTAAGCATATTATGGAGCAATTCAAAATTGATGCAGTAATTCATTTTGCAGCTAGTAGTCTAGTCGGCGAATCTATGACTAATCCGTCTAAGTATTATTTTAATAATGTTGAAGGCAGCTTGCATTTATTAGAAGCAATGCGCGAAGCAGGCGTTGATAGAATCGTCTTTTCTTCTACCGCTGCTGTTTATGGAGAACCTGAACAGGTTCCTATTACTGAAGACAGCAAATTGCAGCCGACCAATGTTTATGGACGTACTAAACTGACTATTGAAGGTATGTTAGCCGATTATGACCATGCTTATGATATGCACTATGTAGCTTTACGTTACTTTAATGCTGCAGGTGCTTCTCATACCAGTGATATTGGCGAGGACCATAACCCTGAAAGTCATCTGATTCCGCTGATTTTGAAAACCGCTCAAGGTGTGCGTAAACAAATTGCTATTTTCGGTACTGATTATCCTACAGCAGATGGTACCTGCATTCGTGATTACATTCATGTTTGTGATTTAGCAAAGGCGCACGTTTTAGCTTTGAAACATTTGTTGGCCGGAGGTAGTAGCCGTATTTATAATTTAGGCAGTGAAAATGGTTTCAGTGTACGTCAGATGATTGAAAGTGCTAAAAGATTACCGGTGTAGATTTTCCTGTTGTTGAAGAAGAACGCAGAGCAGGTGATCCGGCAGTTTTAATTGCCTCTTCCGAGAAGATTCGTAATGAATTAGGCTGGGTGCCGGAGCATAGCAGTGTTGATGAGGTTATCAGTACTGCGTGGAAATGGCATAAGGGTCATCCTCATGGCTATAATGGTTAAATTTCATATGTGCATATAAAAAGGACGGTTAATACCGTCCTTTTGAATTTATGCGATATTGCTTTCTATTTCTTCAAGCTCTTTTTCGCTATTCTGGTAATCATTGGCTTGTTCTTTTAAAAGATTTTTAAAAACATCAAAGATACTTTCGATTAATGTTTCCGGTACGATAGGTTCATAATCACCATAAGAGTAAGTGTGTTGACCTATTAACTTATTGTTTTTATCATATACAGAAACGTGTAAAATTTTAAATTCGGCACATTCCATATCCAAGGAAAGAAGTAATTTAGAAGATTGGTCATCTTTAACATTATACGATAAAATCCAACATTCTAACAAAAGATGATCTTTATGCTGATATCTAGTATCAAGCTTACTATTAATAGATTCCCTATCAAGCCAGAAACCATTAGTATCATTGGAATTCAACCAAAGCCAACGGTCAGGATTGGGCTGTTCAAATGCTAGGCAGGTAGCTGAAATTAACAGCTGCAATGTTAGTAAAAATAAAATAAATTTTTTCATAAATAACAACTCCCATCTATCAGTAATCATAGCATTTTTATCTTTGAGCGTCAATTTTAGTATATTGACGAGGAAACTGCTTATCTCATCGTGTTTTTCTGGCCTCTTTTTTGCAATAAGCAGTATTTTTTTGCTACAATATAAAATTAGATAGAATAATAGGAGCGAAAAAAATTATGCAGTTAGTAGTAGATAAAATAGCGAAGGCTTTTGGCATTCACGAAATTTTTTAAAAATGTAAGTTTTATGATAGAAAAAGGCGAGCATATCGGTTTAGTAGGCGTCAATGGCAGCGGCAAATCTACCTTGCTGCATTGTTTGATGGATCCGGAATGGATTGATGCCGGTGCTATTAAATTTGAGCCAGGTATAAGCATTGGTTATGTACAACAGGGCTTTAGCGATATTCATGGTACCATTTGGGAGTTTATGTTGGCCTCCTGCCCGGAGGTAACCTCTTTGCGTCATAAATTAGCCGATTTAGAGGTTAAGTCTGCTAATCTCAACGGCGATGCTCTTGATGAGTGTTTGGAAGAATATGGTCGTGTTGTAAAACGTTATGAATTTATCGATGGCTATAATTTTGAAAATCGTATTAAACGTGTTTTAATCGGTTTAGGATATACTGAAGAGTGGTGGCAGCAAAATGCTGAAACCTTAAGTGGTGGGCAAAAAACACGTCTGATGTTGGCGGCGGCTTTAGTACGTAATCCTGATTTTATGATTCTTGACGAACCTACTAACCATTTGGATATTATCATGACTCAATGGCTAGAAAAATATTTGCAGGAATTTAAAGGTGGATTATTAGTAGTCAGCCATGACCGTGCTTTCTTGGATAATGTGGCTGTACGTATTTTGGAAATGGAGGGCGGCAAATTACAGTCCTTTAAAGGTAATTATAGCCGCTATCTGGAACAAAAGGCTATACAGAGTGCGACTTTAGAGGCTGCCTATAATGCACAGCAGGATTATATTGCCCGTACAGAAGCTTATATCCGTCGTTTTAAAGCAGGTATTAAAAGTAAAATGGCCCGTGGACGTCAATCTCAATTAGACCGTATGGAACGTATGGATGCACCGGTACAGATTGAAGAGTTTGAATTGCGTCTGCCTCCTGCTGCTGAATGCGCCGATAGAGTGCTGATTATGGAGGATTTGACTATCGGCTATGGTCAGAAGGTTTTGGCTAAGGGGATTAACCTTACTCTGCGTCGTGGAGAAAAGGCAGCATTGTTAGGTGCTAATGGTACAGGTAAAACTACTTTTTGCTGCGCACTATTTTAGGCGAAATTGCTCCTTTGAAGGGACGTGCCAAAATTGGTAATCGTGTGCAGATCGGTTATTTCTCTCAGAGCTATGAGCGCCTGGATGCTAAGCAGACTTTATTAGAAAATTTCGTGACTGAATATGGTTTTACCGAAGAACATACTCGCTCTATGTTAGGTGGTATGTTGTTCCATGGCGATGATGTTTTTAAAAAAATCGGCGAATTAAGTGGTGGTCAGAAGGCACGTCTTGTTTTATTGAAGCTGGTTCTGGATGGTGCTAATTGCTTAGTGCTTGACGAACCTACCAACCATTTAGATATTATGGCTCGCGAAACTGTTGAAGCTGCTTTGGAGGCGTTTGACGGTACTGTTTTGGTAGTCAGCCATGACCGTTATTTTGTCAATGAAGTTACTAATAGAATCTGGGAGATTGAAAATCAGCAATTAGTTGATTATAAAGGTAATTATGACTTTTATTTAGAGGAAAAACAAAAAAAAGCTCAGGCAGCTGCTGAAGCGGCATTAGAAGCAGAAAAGCAAAAAAGAATATGATGAGCAGAAGGCTAAAAAGCTCAAGCTGTAGCAATTAATACTGTGCTTACTAAGAAAAAATGAACGTAAAAAAAATCTATACTCATGATGAAGCAGTTAAATTATTGCCTAAGATAGAGTTGCAAATTCGTGAACAGGAGGCTATGATGGGCCTTTTAGAAAAGCAAATGGCAGACCCGGCAAATTATGATAATTTAGAGCATAGTCAGGCAATGGCCGATGAGCACAAGGCTTATGAAGGAAAAATTTCTGCATTAATGCAGAAATGGGAAGAGCTGATGGAAGCTGCGGAGGAGTAAGCATGACTCATGATGATTATATGCGTTTAGCTTTAGAGGAAGCACATAAAGCAGCAGCTATGGGGAAATTCCTATTGGTGCCGTTATCGTTTATAATGGCGAGGTTATCAGTGCTGCCCATAATATGCGTGAGCTTTGACAAGATGGTACTGCTCATGCCGAAATCATTGCTATTCGCGAAGCGTGTAAAAAATTAGGTCGCTGGCGTTTGAGCGGCTGTGATTTGTATGTTACCGTAGAACCTTGTCCAATGTGTAGCGGTGCAATTGTGAATAGCCGCATAAATCGCGTTATTTATGGCTGTCCTGATGTTAAGGCCGGCGGAGCTGAATCAATCTTTAATATTATTAATAATCCTAATCTGAATCATAATGCAGAAGTTATCAGCGGTATTTGTGAAGCTGAATGTGCACAGATAATGAAGGATTTCTTTAAACGTCGCCGTCAGGAAAATAAAGAGCGTAAAGTTAGGCAGAATAACATTTAACCTAATGGGCAAGAAGTCGCCACCTCTATAGGTGGTGCGATGAATTGCCCTATTATTTTTCAGAAGACAAAGTGATATAATATAATCAGTAGATATATAAAAATAGGAGTAAAAACAATGGAATTAGATAGTAATTGTCATTCAGTATTTTTGCTGTATTATCACTTAGTTCTTGTAGTAAAATATAGAAGAAATGTATTTGATGATACAATTTCTGAATTTGCTAAAGATATGTTTGTAAGAATTGGAGTTCCGTATCATATTACTTTAGTACAATGGAATCACGATAAAGACCATGTGCATATAATGTTCAAGGCTCATCCTAAAACAGAATTGACTAAATTCATAAATGCATATAAATCAGCAAGTTCTAGGATAATAAAAAGAATTTCCACATATAAGAAAATATCTGTGGAAAGAAATGTTTTGGTCTAAAAGTTTTTGTTTGTTGACTACTGGAGGAGCTCCTATTGAAGTCATAAAAAATATATAGAGGAACAAGGTCAAAAGAGTAAATAATTTTGAGGAGGTGGACTGATGAAACAACTAAGAGCATATAAATTTAGAATTTATCCAAGCGAAGAACAAAAGATATTTTTTAGTAAAACTTTTTGGTTGTGTTCGTCTTGTCTATAATCTTATGCTGAATGATAGAATCAAAGCATATGAAGAAAGTAAAGGAAATCCTGATAAAAAGATAAAATATCCAACTCCTGCAAAATATAAAAAAAGATTATGAATTTCTACAAGAAGTTGATAGTCTTGCTCTTGCTAATGCTCAAATGAACTTAGATAAAGCATATAAAACTTTTTTAGAGATAAATCTATAGGTTTTCCTAAGTTCAAATCTAAGAAGAATCCAGTACAAAGCTATACAACTAATAATCAAAATGGTACTGTAAATATTTTTGAAAAATGGTTAAAAGTTCCGAAATTAAAAGAATTAATAAAAATCAAAGTACATAGAAAAATAGAAGGTATAATAAAATCTGCTACTATCTCGCGTAATGGAAGTGGTAAGTATTTTATCTCTTTGTTATGTGAAACAGATATTCAAGAATTACCAAAACTAATTCATCAGTAGGAATTGATTTAGGTATTAAAGATATGGCTATTCTTTCTACTGGAGAAAAAATAGAAAATCTTAAATTTAGAAAACAATTAGAGAAAAAACTAAAAAGAGAACAAAGAAAATTATCTAAAAGACTTCTAATAGCTAAAAAGGAAATAAAAACTAAAGCAAAGCTAAAAACTATCAAAAACAAAGAATTAAAGTAGCTAAGATACACGAAAAAATTATGAATATGAGAACAGATTTCTTAAATAAGCTAAGTACATATATTATCAAAAACCACGATATTATCTGTATTGAAGACTTAAATACAAAAGGATTACTTCATAATACAATTAAGTTACCACACAAAATACGTAAAAGAAGGTAGAATCTATGTCTGGTAACATTATACAATTAAACGAACAATTTATCCATAACGAACTTAAAACTATTGTAAAAAAAAATAGTGTAGAAGAAACTCTTAATGCCCTTTTTAGATGCAGAGGCTGACAAGCTAGTACAGGCTGAACGCTACGCACGCGACCAGGCAAGAAAAGGTTATCGTGCCGGACATTACGAAAGATCATTCTCAACTCAAGCTGGTGATGTTACTTTAAAAGTTCCCAAGCTCAAAGGATTAACATTTGAATCTGCTATTATTCAACGCTACCAAAGGCGTGAATGTTCTGTAGAAGAAGCTCTGGTAGAAATGTATCTAGCCGGTGTTTCTATGCGCCGTGTTGAAAGCATTACAGAGATTCTGTGGGGTCAGAAGGTATCTGCTGGTACTATTAGTAATTTGAATCAAAAATGCTTCGCTCAAATTGAGGAATGGCGCTCCAGAAAACTTACAGAAAAGTATCCTTACGTCTTTGTGGATGGTATTTTCCTGAAAAGATGTTGGGGCGGTTCCTTTGAAAACGCTTCTGTCCTAGTTGCTATTGGAGTTACGGAAGACGGTTACAGAGAAGTTATTGGCACAGCAGAAGGTCTAAAAGAAGATACCGAAAGCTGGAAAAACTTCTTTGTATGGTTAAAAAGCCGTGGTTTAGACGGTGTAAAGCTCGTAATTGGCGATAAAAATCTAGGAATGGTAGAAAGCATAGGTGAAGTGTTTCCAAATGCTAGATACCAACGCTGTACAGTACATATGTACCGTAATATTTTTTCTGTAGTTCC
>VOFG01000964.1_pt1 | contig 30000 bp, 43 predicted proteins | sample 5384171 | NCBI WGS metagenome assembly VOFG01 (sample SAMN12384726, study PRJNA508395) | human gut metagenome | isolation source: healthy gut F | host: Homo sapiens
ATAGGCAGCGTGCAGACCCATAACGATACCGACGGCCATGACCATTTTGAGATGGCTGTATTTGTCGCTGCTGTCCTGACAGCCAATTTTGGAGAAAAGATCAGAGCAGACCCGCTCCAGCATAGCAGAGCGATGAGTGCAAACCAAAACCATAATAAATGCGTATTCCTTTCCTGTTTCTATTTTCGGACAAGCAAGTATATCAAACCGGGGATATACTTTGCAAGAGCGATTTTTGCAGGGAAAAAATCCGGCTTTCAACGGAAAGCCGGATTTTAGTCTGTCGAAAAAGCCTCGCAGAGTTTGCGCCCGCAGGCGCAAATAAGTCTGAATCATTTTCTCCGGCGACATGTGCATCGGAGAAAATACCTCTCGGCTCGCAAACGTGCGAGCGCAGTGAGTGCGCTGCGGCGAGCCGCAGCCCCTTCAAACGAGAGCCCAACGCAGTGGGTCTCGTTTGAGAGCGTGTCAAAACATTTTTTTGACACGCTCAATCCGGCTTTCCAACGGAAAGCCGGATAAACCGGATAGGATCCTTTTTAAAACAGCGGCGCGAGCGTGCGCAGCACGGCGCGGATCAGCCGCCGTCCGCGGCGCTGCTGCAGACACAGCTCCTCCGTGATGGGCGCGCTCCGTTCCAGCTCGGAAAGGTATTCCGCCTTCATGTCCGCGATGGCGGGCGTATCACACATCCATACGCCGCACTCAAAGTGGAGATACAAACTGCGGTAATCGAGATTGATCGTTCCGACCACGGCGCTGCGGTCATCGGCGATGAACGTTTTGGCGTGCACCATGCCGGGGGTGTACTCGTAGATCTTCACACCCGCGAGAATGAGCGTTTCGTAGTATGAGCGGGTCATTTCATGCACAAAGGGCGCTGTCGCTGATCGCGGGGGTGACGATGCGCAACATCCACGCCGGACTTGGCCGCGGCAGTCAGCGCGGTGATCATCTCGTTATCGATGATGAGATAGGGGGTGTTGATATACACATAGTCCTTGGCGCGGTTGATGAGATGCATGTACACCGTTTCGCCGACCGGCTCGTTGTCGAGCGGCGTATCGCCGAACGGCTGCACCCAGCCGGGGGGCGGTGATGCTCTCGCAGAGCGCCGCGTCCGGCGCGTAGCGGGTGAAATCCTCCGTAACGCCGCGCGTGTAGTCCCACATGGAGAGAAACATCGCCGTGAGCGCGTACACGCCCTCGCCGCGCAGCATGACGCCCGCGTCGAGCCAGTGGCCGCAGCGCTGCACCACGTTGATATAGGCGTCCGAGAAGTTGATCCCGCCCGTGAAGCCGACATTCCGTCGATCACACAGATCTTGCGGTGGTCGCGGTTGTTGAACCGCGGCGAGAGAATGGGGATAAACCGGTTGAACACGCAGCAACGGATGCCCTCGGCCTCAAGCGTGTCCTCATAGCCCTCCGGCAGCTTGTACATGCAGCCGAAATCGTCGTACATCACGCGCACATCCACGCCGCTTTCGCCTTGCGGCGCAGCACCTCGTGAATGGCGTTCCACATCGTGCCGGGGGCGATGATGTAGTACTCCATGAAAATGAACTTCTCCTGCCTTTTCCAGCTCCGCCAGAAGCGTGTCAAAATAGACCTCGCCGACCGGAAGATACGTTGTTTCGGTATGCGTGAATACCGGCGCGCCGGCGGTACGGTGCAGATAGTCGGAAACGCGCTTCGCGTCCGTGTGCTCAGGCAGCGCCGGTTCCGCCGCCGGAACGCTGCGCATCGCCTTTTCATACTGCTCGGCCACGGATGACATGCGCGCCTTTTCCTTCAGCGAGAGCTGGTTTTTCCCGAATACGAGATAGAGCAGCACGCCGAACACCGGCAGCGCAAGGATCGGAAGGATCCAAGCGATCTTGTACGCGGGGTTGCCGTCGCGGCTGACAAGATAGACGACAACAACGGCGGAGAGAACGAGGCAGACACCGTAAAAAGATGGCAAAGTGCTCGTTGAACCGGGTGATGGCAAGGTAGACAGCGGCAAACTGCAGCGCAAATGAATGCGCCGGTGAATACGGCGCGGGAAAATACGACTTTAAAAAAGTTCTTCATGGGCTTCTCCGCAGAAGGATAAATTTCTTTACTATATCATACACGCGCGGCGGAAAATTCAACAACAGATACGCCAGTTTGTCTTACGCGGCTGCTCCGGACAGCAGCATGAACGCCATGGTCAGCAGCAGAAGAAGAAACCGACCCTTTTCCACGCCGAGCTTCATCATCAGCGGAAGCGTGATGAGAAGATAGACGACGGCCGACGGTGCCGTAACGGCGAGAGAGGAGAGAAGCTCGCCCCGCCCGGAAAGAAGGGCGGCAAGCGCATCTGTACTGCCGCGCCGAGCGCGCGATGGCGATCAACCCAGCAGAAAACCGGCTCCAGAAGAGGTCGCTCTTCCGCACCGGCATGGCGAGCGCGTACCGCTCCCACCGGCAGCGTTCGTCATAGCCGAGCGCATAGACCGGCATCATCGCAAGCAGCATCATGCCGACGCTTGTAAAAAGCGGCAGGAGCAGGTAACACGCCCGTCAGAACGAGCTGCACCCGGCACTGCGCCCACAGCTCAAATATGTCCTTGAGCAAAGTCCGCGGATCTTCATAACGCCCGCTCCTTTCTCGTGATGTCCAGAATGATCTCTTCGAGCGTTTGAACGGGATGCGCCGCGAGAAGGGCTTCCTTTTCCTCGTTCAGGATCAGCCGCCCCTTATGCAGAAACGCCACACGGCCGCAGCGCTTTTCTATATCGCTCACGATATGCGAGGAGAGCAGTATCGCGTGATCGCCGTCTGAGATAAAGCGGGAAAGCTCGCCGATCAGCTCGTCACGGGCGAGCGGGTCAAGCCCGCCGGTCGCCTCGTCAAGCAGCAGGAGCTTTGCTTTGTGTGAGAGCGCCACGGCAAGCGCGAGCTTCATTTTCATCCCGCGGGAATACTCTTTGAATGGCTTCGTTTCCGGCAGATCAAAGCGCCGGATATGCTCATAAAATGCGCCGCTGTCCCATTTTTTATAGATGCAGCGCTCCGCTTTTGTCTACCTGCCGGGCGTTCAGCCCGTCCGGGAAGCAGCTCTCGTCGAACACGACGCCGATGTCCTCGCGGACGGAGACGCTGTCGCCGTCTGTGACTTGCCCGAGAATGCGGATCTCTCCGCTGTCGCGCCGAAGCTGCCCGAGAATGAGCGAGATCGTCGTGGATTTGCCCGCGCCGTTTTCGCCAACGACCGAGCGCCGTGCCCATCGGCACGGTCAGCGTCAGGTTTTGCAGCGAAAAGCTGCCGAAGGATTTGGACAGATCCTTAATTTCCAATGCGTTCATGGGATTTCCTTTCAGTATTTCCGGTTGTAGTACCAGAAGCAGCCGGTGTAGACGAGCGACTGCACGCATGTGAGCGCGCAGAGCACCTGCCCGACCAGCGTTTGTTTAAAGATCAGTATTGCGGCCAGAGCCGCAGCGAGCTGCACATAAATGCAGATGTAAAGCGCCATAGAACGCGCCTTGTTTGCCACATACGCCGTGCGCTCGTCCTTCAGCGAGGCGTCATAGTCCGCCGCTTTGTCCGGGTCACGGTGAGCCGGTACACGCGCAGCAGCCGCGCCGCGCCGACAACGGCAATGGCGCTGCCGAACGAGGAAAGCCAGTTTGTTTTTTCGCCGGCGTCTGTCAGCAGCCCGACAAGAAACAATACCGCGCCGAGAACAAGATATAAAATACCGAGCTTCTTCTGCTCCTTGAGCTTCATGCTTCATCCTCCTCAAACAGAAAAATATCCTCAATGTGTACCCCGAACGTCTGCGCGATCTTGTGCGCCAGCAATATCGAGGGGTTGTACTTTCCGCTCTCCAGCGAAATGATCGTCTGGCGCGAAACGCCGAGCAATGCGGCCAGCTGCTGCTGCGTCATGCCCCTGCGCCTTGCGCCGCTCTTCAATACGGTTCTTCATCGGGTCACCTCAACGTGAAAAAGTAAAGCTTGCTTTACATTCGCAGTATAGCACGGCAAAATGAAATGTCAAGTCGTCTTTTACATTTCGCTTTTATATTTTTACGGAAGTCCTGATTATAGGACACTCGATGCAGTAATATACAACCATAAGAGAGATAAAACTGGAAAGGAAGAGCGATATGGCATTCAAGATCGGTTTTTCTGTATCGGAGGAAAAGGAAAAGATGTCCGCTCCGGTGCCTCCGGACGTTTCGGAAGAGCACGAGCCGCGGCGGTCGGTGGTGCGCGTGCACCCCGCAGCGGAATATGACGCTTGCCTACTATAACGACCGGTTCGACCTGCACTGCGGCGATCTGGTGTACGTAGACGGCAAGCTCGAGGGAAAGCGCGGGCGCGTCGTGGATGTCAACTACAACTTCCGCATCAATCTGGCGGACTATAAGCGCGTGATCGGCGTGGCGGATACCAATGTGTCCGGCCGGTTTACCCGCCGGGTCGCACGTTCTGACGTTCGACCGCGCGGCGCTTCCGCGCCGGAAGGTGATGAGCTGGTATAAAGCGCCGTCGAAGCCGGACACGGAGTATGCCTGCGGCTCGGACGACAGTACCTTCCCGCTGCGGGAGCTGCACCGGATGCGCGTCGATGTGGCGGTCGCGGAGCGCGGGTATGCGTACTATGCGGAAAACCGCGTGCGCTATCTCTGCCTGGACGGAATGAAGGGGTACGCGCTTGTCGAAGGAACGGAGCCGTATGACGTGGAGTTCGTGTATTCGGACGGCATGATCTACGCGCTGACGTGCTCCTGCTACTGCGTCGGAAACTGCAAGCACGAGGTCGCCGCCATGCTGCAGCTGCGCGAAATGCTCGACCGCATTGAGGAAAACTATGCGGGTGAATATGCTGCTGCCGGCTACTTTGCCGCCGTTGCAAAGGACGTGCTTTTGTCCCTTGCTGTTAACGACAAACGACCGGCACGCTCACGCTGGAGCCCCGCGCGGCAGATGAGCTGACTTCGATGTGGAATTCGATGGCGAAGATGAGGAGCGGGACGATTCCGATTGGTGAGACGGAGGCAGAACTCCGTGTAGGAGAGTGCCCCGGCGCGGACGATGGCGGACGTGCTGACGGGAAAAACGCTGACGCTGAAAGCACTTCCGTAAACACGAACCCTGCGGAGCACACGCCCGTAGAGCAGCGCGTGATCGATGAATACCGGAACTCTGCCGGATGCCGCACTCGTCGATTTCGTGCGAAGAGCCGCGCAGAACCCGGCGGCAAAGAGCGGTACACGCTCAATCCTGTTTCCGAGCCGCGCCGCTGCCGATAAAAAATTACCGGCGTTGATACAGCCGGTAATCAGACGGTTCTTGAACAGCGTATGGCAGAGCACATTCTTCGGCGGCACGGCGAAGATGGCAAGGCAGATTCCGCCATGGAGGAAGGTCGCAAGCCTATGTAACAAATGAGAATAGCAAAAACCGCCCTGCCAAAACAGTTGTGTTCAGCAAAGCGGCAAACGGCACGTATTACGTTGCAGAAGCCGTTCCCGATACGACAAAACATACAACATATATCGTCACGGCTTATATGACAAAAAATAAGCCAACAGGCGTCCAGTCCGCCGATGCTTTCGCCCCGACGTTGACGGCCGAACCCGAAGCTGACCTTCCTGTTGGTACTCAAAATGTACCAAAGGCGGAGCCGAATGTCAACACGGAAGGCGTCGAAACGCCTTTCGCAGACCGTCGAGACGGTGCGCGACGCTGCCGTTACGCCGGACGCTGTTAAACAGTCCATAAACGAGAATATCGAAAACGGAGGGTATATCGGTATATCCCGGAATCCAACGCCGACGCAGTGGCTTCCGCGCGCGCTGGCATCAACCGGACGGCGGAATTTGCGCTCATCATCTCCGCCGAACTGCTGGCGGGAAAAAACTTACCTCCGGCGCGGTGGAAGAGATGTATATCAGAGAATTATAAATACTTTCCTTTGACGGGAAAAATAACGTGGAGCAGCCCGAACAAACGTCCGGGCTGCTCCATTGCATATTACTTTAATCCGAGAATGAAGATCACCGCCGCCATGACCGGCAGCACGGTCCATGTGATATACCGCCCGGCGATCTCCCAGTCGGACGGCTCGGCTTCCTCGGCATTGCGGACAAGGAACGAAGCATTCCAGCGGAAGAGCTCATCGGCAAACAGCATGGCGAGCGCCGCGATAACGCAGATCAGCACGCCGCCGAACCAGCCGAGCCACCTTCCCTTATGGGTCAGCGCTGGGCCGTCCATCAGATCGAGGATCGTTGAAACGGAGGGCTCCATCGGATCAATCCGGTTTCCGTTCTCGTCTACAACGGTACCGTCGCTCATCGTGGCGGTGATGCGGAGCGGTCAAAGCCCCGTCCTCGTTATAGAGCATACGCCAGTCGCCGCTGTTGACTACGCCGCCGCGGAACACGATCTCGCCGCCGCAGCGCAGCTCAATGCCGGTCATCTGTGCTTGCAGGTCGCTGTCCTTCGGAATGGCGGTGGGATCCTCTTTGACGGTATAGGGGCCGTAAACGGTGTTGCCATACTGAAAGATGACGGTTTTGTCCGCAGATACGGTGAAGGTCGCGGCGGTTCCGCGGATTTTCCCGGAATAAACGGTGCAGCCGTCCTCTTCCGCCGGCACGAGAATGGTGTCCTCATAAAGAAAAACCTGAGCGCGCCGTAACGATGGGATAGATGACCGTAAAGGCCAGGATCATAACCGCCATGAGAAGCAGGAGGATCTTTTGATAGCGTCCAAGCACCTTTACCCGTGCCAAGTCTGACACCTCCATTTTTGAAATTTGGTGGAATTATCAAAAAAGGGGAACCAAATCGAAGCCCAGCGGAGCGGGTTCGATTTGGAAAGGAAGAAGGAGCTAACATAGTGCAGTTTTCGCCGCGAGGCGGAAACGGAACGGTGTTTGCTCCTTCTGACGTGGTACCGGTGACGGGGATCGAACCCGTACGACTTTCGTCTCGGGATTTTAAGTCCCGTGCGTCTGCCTATTCCGCCACACCGGCATGGTGGGATACCCTCATAAAGTATCATTCCGTGCCCGTGCTGTCAAGACAAAGCATACTTGACCCCGCCGCGGCATAGGCTTGTGCCGGGGTGATCGTATGGCGGGAGAGACCGAGCGGAGAAAAGCGCAGAACATCATACTGGAAAACCGGAGCCGCCTGAGCGTTTCCGGCGTGGAAGAGGTCAGCGGCTTTGACGAGAGCATCGTGCAGATGCAGACGGAGCTTGGCGCCTCACGGTGCATGGGAGCAATCTTCGGGTGGAGACGCTCTCGGTGGACTCCGGCGATCTTCTCGTTGTGGGAGATATTTCGGATCTCTCGTATGCCGACGTCCCCGTGCGGCGCGGCTTCTGGGCGAGGCTCTTCGGATAAATGAGCGAATCGACAGCCCGGCAGCTTTTTGAGCTGGCATTTGCCTTTGTGACCGGCGCGGCGCTCGGCGCTATGCGGTTTCCGGTATATATCCTCCGGCAGGTTTTTACCGGCTCGCAGCACTGTGGGATGTGATCTTTTATGCGCTGGCAGGACTCGCGGTATTTGCTGCCGGGCAGTGGTGCAGCGGCGGCGTGCGGCCCCGTTTTCTCACGGCGGCGATCGCCGGATGCGCCCCTTTGCACGTACCTTCTGACCCCGCCCGGCGCCCGGTGCGCCGCCTTGCGGAGCGGAAACGCGAGCATAGGGAAGAACAGCGGTGCAGAAAAGAAAATGAGCGGAAAAAATCGCGAAAAAAAGATGAAAAAATTTGAAAAAATATCTATGCAAAATCGGATCTATCGTTTACAATAATGCGCAAGTTTCCCCGGTCGTTATAGAGCTGCCGCGGCAGGGGGAGACGGCGGAGAGAATCGATGAGCAAAAGCATAAAGTTTCTTTTCGGGTGCATTCTATCCATTTTGCTGGTCTATGCTGCGGCGCGGTATGTCGCGACGTCAATACGTGTGGAGGAAGCGGAACTCCTTCTGCGCGAGACGCAGGAGCGCTGCGAGGCGCTGGAGCGAAGCAACGCGGACTTGCGTGATCGGATCGAGCGCAGCGGCGACGCAGACCGCATCGCGGAGCTCGCACGGGAACGGCTTGGTCTTGTCCTGCCGGATGACAGGATATATCAATAAATTGAAAGAAAAGAGAAAGGGAACCCCATGGAGCTGGAAATCGGAGCGATTCAGGAAGGCAAAGTCACAGGCATCACCAAATTCGGAGCGTTCGTACTGCTTCCCGGCGGCAAGAGCGGTCTTGTACATATTTCGGAGATCGCCAACGCCTACGTCAACGACGTCAACGACTATCTGAAGGTCGGTGACGCCGTCAAGGTAAAGATCCTCAGTGTCAACGAGGCAGGTAAGATCAATCTCTCCATCAAGCAGGCTCAGCCGAGCGCCCCGCGCCCGGCTTATACGCCGCGCCCGGCTCAGCCCACAGCGAACGCGCCGCGCCCGGCATATACCACGCGCCCGGCCAATACCTACCGCAGCGCACCGCCGCACGGAGGTGAAGTCGCGCCGCCCACCGGGGATCCCAGCTTTGAAGATAAGCTCAAGCAATTCATGCAGCAGTCTGACAGCAAGATCAACGACAGCAAGATCTATGCCGACCGCCGTGCCGGAGGCCGCCGCCGCAAATAAACCCAAATAAACAAAAAGAGTGCCGCCGAAACCAGACCGGTTTCGGCGGCATTTTGCTGTTGAGATTTCAGCCTTCGGGGTGCATGAAGGAATAATCGATCACGTTGTTCGCGCCCGTCCATGAGCCGTCCACCTTGGACATGGCGCGGTCGTATTCCTCGGTGCCGGGCTCAAAGAGCGTCGGGCAGTAGTCGTTTTCGTTTGTCTTGCTGCTGATGCTGCACGGCAGAACGTTGAACGACGAGAGATAGAGCGTTCCGTCCGGGTCGCGGGTAACGGTCGCCTGCGCGATCACGCTGTCCATGTCGGCGGGGTTGGTGTTGCCGCCGAACACAAAGTTGCCGAGACTGTAGAAAATGATGCCGTTGTTGTATTTTTCAAACGGCTCAAGACGGTGCGGTCCGTGGCCGAACACGATGCTCGCGCCCGCATCGATCGCAGCGCGGCCGACCTCTTCCTGATTGGCATTCTGGTAATAGCTCGCCTCGTTGCCCCAGTGGGCGCTCACGACAACGATCTCCGCGCCCGCGTCCCTGAGAGAACGGACGCCCGCGGCGACGGATTCGGCGCTCGGCGTGTGCCAGCTGTAAACGGCATACACGCCGACGGTCAGACCGCTTTCGGTCGTATAGAGCGTGCCTTCCCCCTCGCCGCAGTGGCTGATGCCGGCGGCGTCGAGATTGGCGAGCGTGTCGTCGTAGACCTGCTGTCCGAAGTCCATTGCGTGGTTATTGGCGGTCGTGGCGAACTCCACGCTGCCGAGCGTGAGAATGTCCGTTGCCGCCTTCGGCGCGAGGAAAGAGAACGTGGAGCCGGACCCGGCGCTGAGATCGGAGATGCTGCACTCAAGATTTACGATCGTCATATCGTCGTTCGCCGTCACGTCGAGCACGTTGGAGAAGGGTACGCCCAGTTCGTGCCGACAACATTCTCAAAGGAGTTTGCGTAGTAGCGCGCCTGCGGATAGCTCGCAAGCGTGCAGTCGCCCACCATGGAGATCGTGTATTCGATCGGCGTCGGCTCCGGCGTGGGTGTCGGTGTTGGGGTCGGCGTTGCTGTAGGCTCCGGGGTAGGCGTTGGCGTGGGTGTGGGAGTTGGCGTCGGCTCCGCGGTCGGGAGCGCCGTCGGCGCCGGAACGCGCACATCCTCCGGCCGCGCCGCCCAGCGCGGCGAGAGCGCCGCGCTGGTGAGCAGCACCGCGAGCAGGAGCACCGCCAGAATCTTGGCGATGAGGATCGATGTTCTGGACATGATTTCCTCCGGGAATCAGACGTTTTCCACAAAGCTGCCGATGATCTCCAGCAGCACGTCGGGCATGACCGCGAGACTGTCCACGGGAATGAATTCGTGTACGCCATGGTAGTTGTAGCCGCCGGTCGAAAGGTTCGGGCAGGGAAGGCCCATCCATGTGAGCACCGCGCCGTCCGTGCCGCCGCGGATCGCTTCGGTGCGCGGCGCTACGCCGCAGGCGCGGTAAGCGGCCTCTGCGCGGTCGAGCAGGTGGCGGTGCGGCTCGATCTTTTCGCGCATGTTGTAGTAGGTATCGGAGATGTCGGCTTCGGCGGTGCCCTCACCGTAGCGGCGGTTGATCTCTTCCACGGCGGCGCGGAGGCATGCCTTTTTCTCTTCAAAAGCGTGCGGTCATGGTCGCGGATGATATAGTGGAGTTCAGCCTCCACCACGTCGCCGGACATATCGGTGAGATGGATGAAGCCCTCATAGCCATCGGTCTTTTCCGGCACCTGATCGGCGGGGAGAAGGGAATGCAGCTCCATGGCGATCGTCGCGGCGTTCTTCATAATGTTCTTCGCGCTGCCCGGATGGATGCCGACGCCGTGCACACGGACGAGCGCCGCAGCCGCGTTGAAGTTTTCGTATTCGTATACACCGAGCTCGCCGCCGTCCACGGTGTATCCCCAATCGCACGCAAGCTCTTTAACATCCAGCCCCTCCGTGCCGCGGCCGACCTCCTCGTCGGTCGTGAACACGATGCGCAGCTCCCCGTGCGGCGCGCCGGAGGCAATGAGCTTTTCCACCGCCGTCATGATCTCGGCAACGCCCGCTTTGTCGTCCGCGCCGAGCAGCGTGGAGCCGTCCGTCACGAGCAGCACCTGCCCGCGCACGTCCTTCATGGCGGGGAACTGCTTTTCCGAGAGAATGACGCCGTGGCCGAGTTCAATGTCTTCGCCGGTGTAGGGCACTTCGCGGGCGTTCACGCCCTCGCCGCTCGCGGCGGGAGAGGTGTCCACATGCGCGACGAGCGCGAGCGTTCCGGCGGTTTTGACGCCCTCTGTGGCGGGGAGCGTGCCGATGGCATTGCCGCAGCTGTCCATGTGGACGTTCTTCAGCCCCAAAGAGCATTTCCTCGGCCAGACGGCGCGAGAGCTCCAGCTGCCGGGTCGTAGACGGGCTTTCGGTGCTGTCCTCATCGGACGCGGTGGACACGGCGATGTATTTGAGAAATCTTTCCTTGCAGGTCATAATAAGAATCCCCTCCGTTTTCGAGTTGTTTTTTCATATATCAAATATATCATTTTTATGATAAAATGCAATCGCTTTTATTTTTCGGCGTCTCCGGCAGGGAAAAGCGAACTTTTCTTCCTCGGGGTGCGTCATAGGAATAGTATGCAATACATCCTGAAAGTACAGGAGGAACATACATGAAAAAAGCTGCTTGCCATTCTCCTCGGCGCTTGCCTGCTGCTCGGCGTTATGACCGGCTGCGGAGGCAATGCCGAGGATGCCGTTACCGTCCAGAAGGTATCGGACATCACCTCGCAGGGCTCCGTGGGGCTGGTGAACCGGTACGCCGGTATTGTCGTTTCGGGCGAAACGGCAACGGTCAAAAAGGGCGACAAGAAAGTTCTTGAGACCTACGTAAAGGAAGGCGACTTCGTCACCGAGGGCGATGTGCTCTTCTGCTACGACAACGAGGCCATGGGCTTCAGCTCAGCAAGCTCCTGCTTGAGCTTGAGGGCTATGAGAACACGATCTCCAACGCCGAGGAGGACATCCCCAATCTTGAGCGCCAGCGCGACGCCGCCCCGCGGCGCAGCAGCTCACCTACTCGCTGCAGATCCAGGAGCTGCAGGCGAACGTGCGTGAAGCGACCTATAACAAGGGCCTCAAGGAGCGTGAGATCGAGAATTTGCAGGAAGCTCTCGAGGATACGGACGTGCGCGCACCGATCTCCGGCCGCGTGATGAGCGTGAAGAATACGGAGAATACAGGCGCAAGCTCCGGCTATGACGGCGATACGAGCGGCAGCGACGCCTACATCACCATCATGGACATGACGACCTATCAGGTCAAGGGCACGATCAACGAGCTGAACGTCGGCACGCTTTCCGAGGGGATGAACGTGCTTATCCGTTCACGCCTTGACGAGAGCGTTACGTGGAGCGGCGTGCTCGATAGCATCGATTGGGAGACCAAGGTGCAGAGCAATAATAGCCCGTATTACGGCGGTGGCGGCGGCAACGAGATGACAAGCTCGTCCAAGTACCCGTTCTATGTGAAGCTCAACGATGTGACCGGCCTCATTCTCGGCCAGCACGTGTACATTGAGCCGGACTACGGCCAGCAGGAGGTCCGCGAGGGACTCTGGCTGCCGGAATATTATATTGTGGACGCCGATTCCTCGCCCTATGTCTGGGCGGCGAACGGACGCGACCGGCTGGAAAAGCGCGGCGTGTCCCTCGGTGAATATGACGCCGAGCGGGGCGAATATCAGGTCATCTCCGGTCTGAAGGAGAGCGACTATATCGCCTTCCCGATGGACGGCCTTACGGCGGGCATGCACACGCAGGTGTATGAGGATAATTCCGGCTATGTTTCCGGCGGCAACTCGGGCGGCTTCGGCTCCGGTGCTGCTCCAATGCCGCCGACGCTTGTCTCCGACGGCAACGCCTCCGACGGCGACGCGCCCATCGAAGCGCCGGACGAATCGCTCTTCGGCGACCCCGCCGAGATCGAAGCACCGGCGGAGGATGCCGTTGTGCCGGAGGCAGCGCCCGCGGAGGACACTGCGGCGAATGCGGAGGGGAGCGTGGCGTAATGCTTCTGGAAATGCGCAGCATCTGCAAGGATTATCCCCAGGGCAAGGACGTTGTACACATCCTCAAGAACATTTCTCTTGAGATCGACGACGGGGATTATCTTGCCATCATGGGGCCCTCCGGCTCCGGTAAAACAACGCTTATGAACATCATCGGCTGTCTCGATACGCCGACCTCCGGCACCTATGTGCTTGCCGGGGAGGACGTATCCTCGGCCTCGGATGACCGGCTCGCCGATATACGAAACCAGATGATCGGTTTCGTTTTCCAGAGCTTCTATCTTCTGCCGAAGCTCACGGCGCTCCACAATGTCGCACTGCGGCTTCTCTATGCGAACGTGGCGCGCCGCGAACGGCGTGAGCGCGCTGCGGAAGCGCTTGCGAGCGTCGGGTTGGAAGATCGTATGGACTTTTACCCGAACCAGCTCTCCGGCGGCCAGTGTCAGCGCGTGGCGATCGCCCGCGCGATGATCGCAAAGCCGCGCATCCTGCTTGCGGACGAGCCGACCGGCGCGCTGGACTCCGCCTCCGGCCGTCAGGTCATGCAGATCTTCGGCGAGCTGAACGCAAAAGGAACAACGGTCGTGCTCATCACCCATGCGCAGGACATTGCCGACTGCGCAAAAAAGATTCACCGCATTCTCGACGGCGAGTTGATCCGCGGCGACGAGGACAAACACCGGTACGACATGACGAAAGGAGGCGCAGCGGATGAAAAAGGGGAAGATAACGTTTCTCAGTAACCTGCCGGAATGGCTGCGCCGGGCGATCGCCGCGGTGCTGATCGTTGCGCTCGTCGGCGGCGGTATATATGGCATACTGCTTCTCGTGCGCGGCAGCGGCGGCAAGGTGAAGGTCTATCCGATCATGGAGTTCTGCACGAACTACGCCGACGATCAGGCGGAGACGCAGGGGCTCGTAAAGCCCGATAAAATGCAGTCGATCTATGTATCCGAAACGCAGAAGATCACAAAGTACTATGTCCATGAGGGCGATACGGTCAAAATCGGCGACCCGATTTTGTCCTACGACACGACGCTCACCGACCTGCAGCTCGAGCGGGCGAGGATCTCCGTACAGAAGCTGGAGATCGCGCTCGACGAGGCGAACGCCAATCTTGTAAAGGTGAACAATTACCGCCTGTATGTCCCGCAGCCCGACCCTCTCCCCGAGCAGGAGCCGGACACGCCGCTCACGCCGGTGGAGGTGCCGTATTTCCGCGGCGGTGACGGCACGAAGGACAGCCCGTTCTTCTATATCTGGAGCAACAACTGCGCCTATGACAGCGCCTTTATCGACTCGCTCCTGACGAGGGCGGGCGGCAGCACGGCGTATGTTGTCTTTGAGGTGCATGACGGCGATTCTCCGGACGGCGACATTCTCCGCAGCTGGGGCATGGTGTTCGTCCGCCAGAGCGACGGCTCGGTGGCCTTTAAGGTGGACGAGGCCTACGGACGCTTTGATGACGGCACGGCGCCGGACGACGGCGGCGATATCGACGACGGCGGCAACACCTATATCGATACGACGCCGAGCTACACCTATAATGAGCTCATCGCCATGCGCCGCGAAGCGCTGAGGAGAAGATCTACCAGACGGAACTCGATCTAAAAAAGGCGCGGCTCGAATACGAAACGCTCGAATTTGAGATCAACAACGGCGTGGTCTACAGCAAGATCGACGGCGTAGTGAAAACGAGCCGCAGCCTGGATCAGGCGCGGGAGGAGCAGCTCCCGGCAGTGCTCATTTCCGGCGGCGGCGGATACTATGTCACCGGCGCGATGAGTGAAACGGAGCTGCAAACGCTCCATGTCGGCGATACAGTCACGGTGATGTCGTGGCAGACGTATTCCCAGACCGAGGCGGAGATCGTCAGTATTTCCGGAATACCCGGTCGGGGGAGAACAGCGGCTACTATCACTGGAGCCAGGGCAACAGCAACGCTTCGCTCTATCCCTTCACTGTATATTTGAACGAGGACACCCTGTGCGCGAGGGCGAGTATGTGAACATCACCTACAACCCCTTCGGCAGCAGTGCTTCCGGTGTATATCTCCAGAACATGTTCATCCTCCGCGAGGGCGGCGGAGCTTCGTATATGTCCGTGACGCGAACGGGAAGCTTGAAAAGCGCGCCGTATCGACCGGACGCTCGCTCTGGGGTTCGTATACGCAGATCAACGGCGGACTCACCGGCGAGGAATACATTGCCTTCCCGTACGGCAACAATATCCGAGCCGGAGCTAAGACCGAGATATCCGACGTCGCGTCGTTCTATAATTACTGAAAGGGGGCGGGTGCATTGCTTGAAAGAATTTCTTTGGCGTTTCAGAACGTGTGGCGGCATAAGCTGCGCTCGTTCCTGACGATGCTCGGCATCATCATCGGCATCGCCTCGATCATCACGATCGTATCCACGATCAAAGGTACGAACGAGCAGATCAAGGAGAGTCTTGTCGGCGCGGGCAATAACGCCGTTGTTGTGCAGCTCTATCAGGACAATTATCCGTATGAGGTGCAGTATAACGGCGTGCCCGCCGGCGTTTACCCGATCACGGAGGAGACGCGGCAGGAGCTCTGCAAGATCGACCATGTGAAGGGCGTTACGCTCTTCTGCTACCGCAACTACGCCGATGGCGTATACTACGGCAACAACAGCTTTTCCGGCAATCTCTACGGTATCGACGAATACTATTTCGATGTGAACGGCTACTCGCTTGACCACGGCCGCAGCTTCCTCAAGGAGGACTTTGCCAAGGCGAAAAAGGTCTGCATGCTCGATGCGGCAGCGGCCTCGGCGCTCTTCTCCGGCGAAGACCCGGTCGGCAAGACCGTGGAGATGCAGGGTGACAGCTTCACGGTCGTCGGCGTTGTGAAGCGTGCGCGCGTCCACAACGATGCAGATCAAAACGCCGAGCGATTACTACCAGTACATGAACGAGACCGGCACGATCTTCCTTCCGCTCAAGACCTGGCCGATGCTCTATTCGTTCGACGAGCCGCAGTGCGCGGCGCTGCGCGCGGACAATACCGACAATATGACGAGCGTCGGACAGAAGGCGGGCGAGCTTCTCTCGTCCAGCCAGCTCATCGGCGCGGACAAAACGCTCTCCTACCGCGGGCAGGACCTCATGGAGCAGGCGAAGAACCTGCAGGAGCTTTCCAACTCCTCCAACCGCCAGCTCATCTGGATTGCAAGCATTTCGCTGCTCGTCGGCGGCATCGGCGTTATGAACATCATGCTCGTCACCGTTACCGAGCGCACGCAGGAGATCGGTCTCAAAAGGCCATCGGCGCGCGCCGCCGCCGCATCCTCAACCAGTTCCTCACGGAAGCGGCGGTGCTCACAAGCCTCGGCGGTATGCTCGGCGTGATCGTCGGCATCATCATGGCGCGGCTCATTTCGTCCGTCATGGGTACGCCGACGGCCATCAGCGTTCCGGCGATCCTCATCGCCGTGGTGTTCTCCATGGTCATCGGCATCGTGTTCGGCCTTCTCCCGGCGGTCAAGGCGTCCAACCTCAACCCCATCCAGGCCCTCCGGGCGCGACTGACCGGGGCGGGGCTTTTCGCGGAAAATCCTGTACAAGCGCTTTGCCTTCGTTTTACAATGCAGTAAATACATAACACGGAGGCGAAGCGCATGGCAAACAAGGTTGGACCTCTTATCAAGGAAGCGCGTACCGGCGCGGGGCTGACGCAGGAGCAGCTGGCGAAAAAGATCAAGGGCGTCACGGCCTCGGACATCAGCAAGGCCGAGCGCGGCGAGCTGGAGCTCACGCAGACGGTACTTAAAGAGATCGCAAAGTACACGGGCGTTACGCAAAGCTCACTGATCAGCGCGGCCAAGGAATCGACGTATAAATCTTCTTCCAAAAGCTCTTCGGCAAAGAGCTCTTCCGGAACGAAGTCCTCGTCCGGCACTTCGGTGAAGGTCACCGCGGCGGAAAAGAAGATTCTGGAGCTGTACCGTGCGGCGGACGCCGACACGAAGAAAGCGGCGGTCAGCCTTCTCAAGGGCGAAACGACTGGCCTTTTCGGACATTCTCGGCTCGCTGCTCGGCGGTTCGGGCTCCGGGAAGAGCGATCTTCTCGGCACGCTGCTCGACGGCGCTACGGTATTATGCCATAAGATTGTGTTAGCTTGAAGTATGCTTGTGAGGTGTATTGAAAGCCCTGGTCGCTGTGGAGCTGTAACTCCGCAGCGGCTTTTTCTCTTTCTTCATGGCCAAGCGGATCGTGTCCAGTACCAGACTTACTGTTTGACGGGATATCGTAGTATCCACTCCGGGATACTTCAAAAAACTTACACATAACAGATATTGGATACTCGCTGCGATGACGATGGATAACAGCATACTTTACTTTGGGCCTCACTTCCTTTCCATGGATTGCAGAAAATCCCGCAATAGTTTATTCTCCATCCTTAAGCGTTCCAGTTCCTTCTGTGTATCCTGTTTGGGTGGTTGGCTGTCTTTCCATGGGCGTCCCTTTGGTCGTGGCTCTTTTCCTATGGCTATATTCCACTGTTCGCGATTATGCCGGTATGACCAATCTCGCATTTGTTTATAGCTTAGTCCTGACTCGTCGCCTATCTCTCGTAAGGTCAACCCCTCTGCCCGCATGGTCACTATGAGACTTTCTACGGTCTTTACCCGTGTGTACTTTCGCTTTGACATAACGATCCCCCCTGTGTAGTTATTATCCTACACAGGGGGCCGTTTTGTCTATTGTCTTGTTTTACTGGTTCGGTGCATGAAACGGATGAGCCGCTTTTTCCATGCGGAGGAAGATGCGAGAATCTGGCTTTATTTGCAGAACTTTGCGATCGCGGCGTCGATGTCCGCGGCGCACGAGGCAGCGATAGCCTCGTCGCCCGGCTGGAGCGGATAGAGCGGCGCACGTACGCCGCCAATGTCCGGCGCACCGCGGAGACGGAGAATCTCCTTTATCATGGCGTACATGTTGCCCTGCCCGGAGCATATTTTGTAAATGATATGGCAGCAGGCGTCCTGGAATGTCGCGCGCGGGGAGAATATCGCCGCTGCGGACAAGGGTGAAGATGCGTTCGTACAGCTCCGGCATGGCGGCGTATGTGCCGCCGATGCCGCCGACCGCGCCTGCGGCAAGACCGGAGAGCAGCTGCTCGTCCGGGCCGTTAAACACGATCGCGCCCTCGTCGCGCCACATTTCAATATCCTGTATCGGCATGGAGGAGTTTTTCACGCCGATCACGGTCGGTACGGCGAGCATGGTGCGGAGAAGGGAACTGTTCAGCGCCGTACCGGCGAGCTGCGGGATGTTGTAAATGATGAAATCCGTGTTCGGTGCGGCAGAGGCAATATCGGTCCAATACTGCGCGGTCGCGCGGTCCGGCAGATGGAAGTAGATCGGGGGAATGGCGGCGATGCAGTCGGCCCCGGTGCTCTCGGCGTGGGCGGCAAGCTCCATGCTGTCGCGCGTGTTGTTGCAGGCGACGTGCGCGATGATCGTGACACGTCCGGCGGCCTGGGCGATGACGGCCTCCAGCAGCGCCTTGCGTTCCGCTACGGAATGATAGATGCATTCACCGGACGAACCGCCGACATAAAGGCCGTTTACACCCTTTTCGATGAGGTATTCCGTGAACGCCCGCGCACGGGCGGGCGATACTTCACCGGCGTCGTCATAGCATGCATAGAAGGCAGGGAAGATCCCCTGGTATTTATTCAGGTCTCTGGCTTTCATTGTTTTCACTCCTTGTGTGTCAGCCCTTGACGGCGCCCATCGTGATTCCCTTTGGTAAAATATTTCTGGAAAATGAGAAACACGATAATGATCGGCACGGCGGCAAAGGCGGCGCCTGCCATGATGAGCCCGAAGTCCGTCGAGTTTTCCGCCTGCATCTTTGCGATGCCCAGCGATATGGTCAGATTCTTTTGTGCTGGAGAGCATGATGAGCTGCATGAAATAGTCGTTCCACGAATTGATGAACGTGAAGATGGCAAGCGCGCCGACGCCGGGCTTTATCATGGGAAAACGATCCGGTTGAAGGTTTTCAGCTCGCTCGCGCCGTCGATCCTCGCGGCCTCCAGTATCTCGCTGGGGATGCTCTCGGCAAACTGCTTGATGAGGAACACGCCGAACGGCCAGCCGACGATCGGGTAAACAACCGCGCTGAGCGTATTGTAGAGCTTGAGCGAGGACATCTCGCGGATGAGCGGTATAAGGATGACCTGCTTCGGCAGGGCCATCGCGCAGACGATGAGCGTGAAAATGAGCCTGCGTCCGACGAAGCGCTTCTTGGCCAGCGCATACCCCGCGAGCGCGGAGGTCGCGCAGGTGAGGAGCATGGCTGCAACGGCCATCCACACGGTGTTGAACATCCAGCGGATCGCACCGGGCACGGTGGGACCGGCGGAGAAGACGATCGGGCTGCCGTCGGCCGAGAAATACTGGCTGAAGGGGATGTAAAACTCCCACAGCGGGGCCTTTAGCTTGCTCATGAGCGTCTGGTAATTCTTCAGAGTCCACTCGCTCGGCCACCAGACAGGTGTAACGGAGTTGACCTCCTTGGCGGTCTTGAAGGAACCCGTAATGATCCAGTAGAGCGGGAACGTGAAGAGCGCTGCGAGGATGATGATAATGACAAGAGTGATGATGCGGTTTGCTTTCGATTTGCTCTGCATACGCTCACCCCTTAGTCCGATTGCTGCCCCAGCTTGAACTGGACAGCAGAGAGCACCGCGATGATGATCATAAGCACAACGCCCATGGCGTTGCCGTACCCGTAGCGGTAGAGCTTGAACGCGGTGTAATAGATGTAATACATGATCGTGTCCGTACTGTGCGTCGGCCCGCCGGAGGTGAGAAGCTGGATCAGCGCGAAGCACTGGAAGGAGTTGATCGTGGTGATGATGAGTATGTAGAGCGTGGTGGGCATGATCTGCGCCCATTTGATCTTCCAGAACACCTGACGGCGGTTCGCGCCGTCTACCTGCGCCGCCTCAACGAGCGAGTGATCCACGTTGCCGAGCGCCGAAACGTAGAGAACGATGGGCTGGCCGACGGAGGTGGTGAAGAGGATGAGAATGATGCACCAGAGCGCGAAGCGCGCATCGCCCAGCCAGTTTATATTCTGGTCAATGATGCCGAGGCTCTTGAAAAGGTAGTTGAACACGCCGAAGCGGTTGTTGTACATCCATTTCCAGACGACCGTTACCGCGACCGAGCCGGTGACGACCGGCAGATAGAAGATGCAGCGGAACGCTGAGGTCAGCGCGGGCTTCATATCGTATATCGCCGTGGCGACCCAGAGGGAGAACGCACACACCGTCGGAACGGCAACGACAACGATGATGACCGTGTTTTTCAGCGCGCCGAGGAAGAGCTTATCCCGGAAAAGCTCCTTATAGTTACCCAGCCCGACAAAGACATCCACGGCGTTTTTGCCCATGTTGGAGTCAAAGAAGCTGGTGTATATGCACAGGAACATAGGATACAGCACAAAGGTGACGAAGAAGAACAGACTTGGCAGCAAAAACAGGTATCCCGCTGTTGTTTCCGCCGCACGAGCGCGCGGCTCATGCTGTTTTTGGATTTGAACATAGGGTCGCTCCCCTTACGGATTCGGTAGCAATCAACACACCCTCTCTGCGCGGGGCACAGAGAGGGTGCGCGCTGTGGGTCAAGGAGAAAGGAGATATGAAAAAGCCTTGCTTGCGTTGATTAGCCGGCAGCCGCTGCGTTCGCGTTGGCGCAGAACGTTGCGACCTCGGTGGCGACATCACCGCCGCCGCCGATGCGCTGGAGCATGTTCCACCACTCGGTGCGGGCTGTCGCCCAGCCGGAGGTGACCTGGTAGTAGTCGCCGAGATAGGGCATGAGCTTGGTGTACTCGTTCATGATGGCGTTGTCCGCCCAGATACCGGTGAGGTCAATGCCCTCGGCGGTGTCGCGCACGGCAAAGTATTTGGCGGCCTTGACTGCATCGACCGTGCCTTCGCCGTCGGCAAAGTATTTGATGAAGGTCTTCGCAGCGTCGATCTTGGCGGCGTCGCCGTTATCGAACACGCCGAAGCCCCAGATGCCGCCCTGCAGCTTGCTCTCGCCGGTCTCGGGGGGGAAGCTCATGAAAACGATCTTCTCGCCGTCGTTGGTGAGCTCGGCATCGTTGTTGTCGGAGTTGAGCTGCTGAGCGATGTTCCAGCAGAACGCCATCTTGAGGATGCCCTGACGGAAAGCGGTGATCTCCTCGCCGCCGTTCTCGGCTGCGTTGAAGTAGATGCCGTCCATGCTCTGGAGAAGCTCGAGAGCCTTTATGTTCTCTGCGGAGTCCGCGGTGTAGGCGGTGTGCTCGGCATTGGTAAACATGCCGCCGTAGAGGTTGTTGACGAGAGCACGGGTGCCCTGGTCGCCGCCCTGGCCGGAGCAGTAGACGTCGCCGACGGGCTCTTTGTAGTAGGCATACAGTGCATCGACCGCGGCGATGAAGTCCTCAGTCGTCCAGGTGTGGCTGTCGATATCGATGTACTGGTCGGCGCCTGCGGTGACGAAGGCGTCATAGTTGATGGCCATGCAGTGCGCGGTCATAACGAGGGGGTACTCATAGCAGGCGCCGTCCGCGGTGAAGCAGGCCGAGACGCAGGCAGCGTTCACTTCGGCCTTATCGGTGGCGTCCCACATGTCGGCGAGATCGACCATGTAGCCCTTCGCGCCCCAGTTGGCGACGAGACGTTCGGGCCCTTCCATGATGAGATCGGGGCGGAGCCGCCTTCGAGTGCGGTGTTGACCTGGTCGTCGCCGTTGGTGTAGTCGAGATATTCCACGGTGACGGTGATGCCGGGGTTCGCGGCCTCGAACGAGGCAATGAGGGCATCGACGGTGTCAGCATTGCCCCAGCCGCCGATCGGGTAGGTCCAGAGTGTGATGTTGACAGGTTCGGCAGCGGGTTCTGCCGCGGGAGCGGGATCAGCCTGAGCAGGTGCGGGGTCGGCAGCGGGAGCAGCGGTCTGGCCGCAGGCGCACAGGGCAAATACCATGCACAGCGCGAGCAGCGTTGCGAGCAGTTTCTTCATGATGTGCCTCCTTAAACATTTTGTTCAGGTTTCGTTATTTCAACGGCTCACGCCGCTGAATTTCCTCTTTCCACCATCATATTAACCAAAGCCCCTGCCAATGTCAATAGATTTCTGAAAAAAATTTTCTTTAAGATTAAACAAAGAAGATTTTTGCAAATGATAGTATAAGAATCCCCGGAGAGCAGAGTGCTCTCGGGAGGGAAGATGAAAAAATTTTCAGCCGGTAGGTGCTTATCCGCAAGAGCGGCGGCGATGCGGGCGCGGCTCTGGCGGCATGCGTCCAGATTGCGGCGGCAGAGCTCGGAAAAAGAACGTCCAGAAGGTACATCTGCGCGATCCTCGCGCCGACACCGAGCTGCAGCGGGCTTTCGTCCGCGCCGCACAGCAGCGTCACATCCGCAAGATCCGGCGCCGGGAGAGTTGGCAAAGTGTGTGACGAGAATGGAGCGCAGACCGCGCTCGCGCGCGTAAGAGAGAGTTTCGATCAGATCCTTTGTCGCGCCGGAATAGGAGAAAGAAGAGAATGACGTCGTTCTCGCCCGCAGTAGCGATGGCGATGGCCTGCATATGCGAGTCGGTCACGGAGAAGAACTTTCCCGCTTGCCGTGGAAAGAATGCGCCGCCTCCATGGCGATGATCATAGAGCCGCCCTGTCCCATGCACAGCACCCGGTCCGCCTGCTCCAGAAGATCCGCCGCGCGGATATAATCCTCCGGGCGGACAAGCTCGAGTGTCTGCGTCATAGCGCTGATATTCGCGGTATAGAAGCTTCTTGCAGACGTCCGAAAAGCTGTCGTCGTCGAGCACCTCGCCCGAGAGAGGGTTTGGCTGCTCCGGGCGCTGGGCGATGGAATTGGCGATGGCGAGTCGGAAAGCGTTGTAGCCCTTGCAGCCGAGCCTGCGGCAGAAGCGCGACACGGTCGCCTCTGCTACGCCGCTTGCCGCGGCGAGCTCGGTGATGCTCATGTCCTGCGCTTTTCTCTGGTGCGACAGCACATAATCCGCCGCCTTTTTTTCTGCGGTAGTGAGATTATAATACTCCGCACTGATCCGCTCAAATACGTTTGTGCTGCCCTGCTCCATACGCTTCTCCTGTGTTTTTATTTCGAGCAATTCTCCCGCCATAACGTCCGTCATGATGAGCATGCGCGGCAGATGGAACGGCCCCTTGAACGTTGAGCCCTTGGTCGAAGGCTCGGTCGGTTTTCCGTCGCGGCGGAGATACCCGTACCACTCGCCGTACGCACTGTCAGCGAAATGCGCTTTGCAGTAGTCGAGCGTGGTATAAAACCAGTCGAGATATTCTTCCTTGCCGGTATCCTTATAGAGCATGAGCGAGGATATGAGTATCTCATCGTGCGGCCACCAGAGCTTCATGTCGTGCTCGTACGCCTCGGGCGGCTTGCCGAGCGCGTCAACAAAGTACAATAGTCCGCCGTATTCCTTATCCCACCGGCGGTTATCGCCCAGCGGAAAATCTCCTCAGCTCTGGCGACAAGCTCTGCATTGCCGGTTCTGCGCGCATATTCGAGCAGGAACCACACGCCTTCTATATCGTGTCCGGGGTTAACAGTTCGCCCTTCAGTGTAATACAATCTCGCTGTGCCGTCAACCGCGACGTTCTCCAGCACGCATTTAAGCTCCGGATGGACGTGGTAGCGGAAATCTCGTCTACGCAGGCGGCGGCGCGTTCGGCGTAGAGCGCCGCATTTTCGGATCGACGCGCTGCATCACGGCGGTGACGTTGAGGTATATCATCGGGATGCCGAAGGCGCGCCCCGTGCGCGTTGCGGGCGCGGTCTTCGGCCCGAGACCGGTCGGGTCGGGCGTGCCGTGGTTGAGATCCCAGTAGAGGTCATACGCGCGCCGAGCGCGCTCGAGATGCTCCCGCTCACCGGTCACGCCGTAGTATTCCGCGTTCGCCATGGCGTAAAACGCCTCGGAAAAGCAGTACCGGCGCTGGCGGGCGGCGCGCCCTCGGCGGTGACGGTGAAGTACATCCGGTTCCCGGCCGCGCGGTTTATGCAGTGCGCCTCCATAAAGTCGAGACAGCTCTTCGATGCGCGCAGCCATTCCTCGCGCGTGCCGTATACATGGCAGAGATACGCGAAGATCCAGCCGCAGCGCCCCTGCATCCACACGCTTTTATCTGTGGAATATATTTCGCCCCTTGCGATCGAGACAGGTGTATACGCCGCCATTGACAGGGTCCATGCCGTTTTGAGCCAGAAATCAATACAGTTTTCAGCTCGGACTGTATCCAGCCTCTCGCGTTTTCCAGTTTTTGCTTATCCATCGTAAACGCCCCTTTCCGATTCGTCGGTATAAACAGACCCGGTGATCATACTCTTATGGTAGCATCAAAGAAAATAATTTTCAATAGATTTTTAATTTGAAATAATTTTTATTTCTTAGTGACAGGCACACAAAGGCATGATATAATAAATATATCACACGCCTCATAACATAAAAATTTCTGTATATGGAGGATGCAGAGCATGAACTATCTCGGCATTGAGGCAAGCGTCAGGAACCTTCCGGAGCTTGACCGTGATTTTTTCCCGCTCTATAAGTTCAACCACGCATTTCTTGCATCGGCACAAAGCCCGTTGGAGTCGCCGTGGAGCGCAGCGGCGGCGAGATGGCATCCGTCCATACGTTTATCCACGGCACGCCCGACCGAATAGAGGCTGACAGATATTATATCCGCCGTCTCGTCAAGTCCATGCTGTGGATGAAGGGCGGCTGGCGCGTGTATATCAGCGGCGACCGGGAAATGTGTGAGTATATCCGCGAATGCTTCAGTGCGGACGGCTGCCAGGCGTTTGACTGGGACTACTTCTCCAATATATATGAACGGCCGTTTGAGGTCGTCTATGCCGAAAAGCTGCCGGAAGCGAAGGATTCGCCCCGGCCTGCGGGAGGACACTTTGACGGCTGCCGCATAGGCTTTGACGCGGGCGGGAGCGACCGCAAGGTCAGCGCCGTGATCGACGGCGAGACCGTGTATTCCGAGGAGGTCGTGTGGTTTCCCAAGACGACAGCGGACCCGGACTACCACTATGATGGCATCGTTGCCGCGCTCCGGACAGCGGCAGAGCATATGCCTCGCGTGGACGCGGTGGGCGTGTCGAGCGCCGGCGTATACATAATAACCGCACCATGAACGCGTCGCTTTTCCTCAAGGTGCCGCAGGACCTTTTTGATGCGAAGGTCAAGGATATCTACATCCGCGCCATCACCGATACGTTCGGCGATGTGCCGTTCTGTGTTTTCAACGACGGCGACGTTACGGCGCTCGCCGGGGCGATCAGTCTGGAGGCCACGAACATCCTCGGCATTGCCATGGGTACGAGCGAGGCGGGCGGCTATGTCGATGAAAACGGATACATCACCGGCTGGCTCAACGAGCTTGCTTTCATCCCCGTGGACGCAAACCCCGGCGCGATGCGTGACGAGTGGTCGCTCGATATAGGCTGCGGCGTGAAATACTTCTCGCAGGACGGCGTCATAAAAGCTCGCTCCGCGCGCGGGTATCGAGCTGGATGGATCGCTTTCTCCGGCGGAAAAGCTCAAGGTCGTGCAGAAGCTCATGGAAGAGGGGGCGACCGCGCCGCCGCGATATACCGCAGCATCGGCGTGTACCTTGCGCACTCGCTCGCGCTCTACCACGATATGTATCACTTCCGCCATGTGCTGCTGCTCGGGCGCGTGATGTCCGGGCGCGGGGGCGAGCTCGTGATAGAAGAATGCGGCCGCGTGCTGCGCGACGAGTACAGCACGCTCGCTGATATAATCCACCTTGCTCTGCCGGATGAGAAGTTCCGCCGTGTCGGTCAGTCTGCCGCCGCCGCTTCTCTGCCGGAGAACCGGAAATAACTATCCCGTAATAAGGAGAGCACACATGAAAAACACATCGTCTGCTTCGGCGACTCCAACACCCACGGATACTGTGCCGATCCCAATGACACCGCCGACCGCACCGACCGCTTCACCGAGGACGAGCGCTGGACCTGCCTTTTGCAGAAGATGCTGGGAGAGGAGTACCTTGTGCTGGAAGAGGGGCTCTCCGGCCGGACGACCGTGTTTTCCGATCCGCTGCACGAGTGTATGTCCGGGCTGGACGTCATATATTCTACGCTGATGTCGCATGAGCCGGTCGATCTGCTGATCATCATGCTCGGCACGAACGACACAAAGGAGCGCTTCAACGCGAGTCCGGCGTGCATCGGCATCGGCATGGAGCGCCTTGCATTGAAAGCAGAGACCGTTGCCGCATGGCGCGCCGGCAGGCCGAACCTGCTTATCGTTGCGCCGCCGCACATCGGCGCAGGGCACAACGATCCCGCCATGGGCGCATCCTGCCACGCAACGTCCATGGGCGTGGCGGAAGAATACCGAAAAAAATGCGCCGCGCACGGCTGGGCGTTTCTTCGACGCCGAGGGCGTGGCGGAGTTCAACACGGTAGACTATATGCACCTCAGCTGCCGCGGGCATCGCCAGCTCGCCGATGCGCTCGCGCCGAGAGTGCGCGATCTGACCTGATGCTGGGGCGCGTATTTCGCTATCAGGGCTGGCTTTGGCGAGCGCTGAATACGCTGACGGACATTCTGGCGCTGAGCGTGCTGTGGCTTTGTGCAGCATCCCCGTACTGACGCTGGGCGCGGCGACGACCGCGCTCTATGACAGCGTCGTGCGCTGCATACGGTATAAGCAGTCCGGGCCCTATGAGCGATTTTTCCGCACGTTCAAAAATGAGCTTGTGCCGGGCCTGCTGCTGACGCTGCTCTGGGGGGCGCGATCGCCGCGCTCGGGCTGTGGATGCTCGCGCTGCTGCGGCAGTACAGCGCCGAAGCCCCCACCGCCATGGCTGCGGGCGCGGCGTACTATGTCGCGCTGATCCTGCCTCTCGGCGCGGCATGCTGGGTGTTTCCGATCCTATCACGCTGCGCGATGAGCTTCGGCGCTCTGAACAAAACAGCGCTGAAATTTGCCGCGGGGCATCTGCCGTCAACCGTGGTGATCGTGCTGATGACGGCTGAAATTGCACGCTTGAGCGTGCGGTGGCTGTTTCCGCTCGCGTTCATGCCGGCGGTGCTGATGCTGCTCTGGTCGCTCTTCACCGAGCCTGCCTTTAAAAAGCACGGCGCGGGGATCGCTGCGGAGACGGGCGGGAAAACACGGAAGACGCTGCGGACGCTTCCGAAAAGGAATAAAGAAAACGGCGGCTCATTCGTTCGAATCGGATGAGCCGCTGTCTTTTTGTGCCTATTGGCGCAAAAGCCGCACTTCTTCATGGTTCATACCCTCCGGCAATACATTCGGCATTTTGCGCTGAGTGATGTCATTATTATACTTGGCAGTATCGAGACAAAAGAAAAAAGGGCTTGCCGTCTGCTTTTCACAGACAACAAGCCCTTTGCATATTTGCCTAACTTTTGCGGGGACGCTTCAATTCATGCAGATAGCCTGCAATTATCAGTATTTTTTGCAATCGATTCCTTTTGTTGCCGGTCCATAGGCATATGGGTATATTTCACCTATGGTCATCAATTCGATTTCACCCTCAGTCGTAGCACCGATGATTCGGACATTGGGATTGTTGTCACAGAATTCCCAGATGACCTGTCTGCATTCTGCGCAGGGGACACCGGAGTATGGACCGTAGCATACTAAGGCCTCAATTACGCGCTCACCGTGCATGGCCATATTCATTACGGCGTTTCGCTCTGCATGACAGCTGGTTTGAAGAGAGATTATTTCAACATTGCAGCCGGGGAAAACCTTTCCGTTGGCAGTACGAACGGCGGAGCCTACTTTGTGATTGCTGTAAGGAGTATAAGCGTTTTCGCGGGCTTCCATGGCCGTTTTTACAAGTGCCTGATCCTCTTTGCTGAGCTTATCAAATGTTGTTATTTCCATTTTTTTATATCCTTTCGATTTAACAAGTACATTTGCACAGAGCCTAAGCTGAACGGTAATCTAAGAAACTGCTGCCTGTTTAAGCCTGCTTTTTGCTGCAGCCCCAACCGATGGCAAACGGAATTGCTGACAGAAGGAGTCCGCCGAGAGATGCGGGGAAGGGCTCGCCGATAAGGATGAGCACCACAGACGAAATAACACCGACGATCATTGTGGAAAGAATGTATTTTTCGCCAATCTTCATATTACAGGTGCGTGCAATGACAGGCAGCAGAAGACCGGGTACATACACGGAGTAGCCGTACATAAGAATTTTGGTAACACTGCCGACTTTGAGAGCCAAAACGAGAGAGAGCAGACCTACAACGCCAACGAATATTCTGTTGACGAGAATGGCTGTTTTGTTATTATACTCACCCTTATAAAGCACGGCGAACACATCCTGCTCCAAGGTGGTTGAACAGGCAAGGAGCGTAGAGCTTGCCGTGGATACGGCAACACCGGCAAAAGCTACAACGAGAAGGCCGCGGATGCCGCTGGGGAGAATAACCTTAACCGTATCAAGCATAACCGTGGCGGGGTCGCTGCCGTTGGGGAGGATAACATGAGCCATTACTCCGATAAAGGTAAGGACGAGTCCGAAAATGACCATAAGGATAAATGCGCCCTCGATGTTCTTCTTGGCGGATTTTTCATCCTTTGCGGCGAAGCTTCTCTGGAATGCCATCGTGTCAATAAATCCGGCGGGGGCAAGGAGCCACCAGGTGATCATCGTTCCGGAGGGAACACTGCTGAAGAGACTATAGTATCCGTCGATCTGCCGTGTAGAGTCGATTGCCTCTGCAACGTTATATCTGGAAAAAGAATGACCGCAGGAATGACAAGACCTATAACTAAAAGGAACAGCACCGATTGGAAGGAGTCTGTATAGAGCACGGCTCGAAGGCCGCCAAGGACAGTGAATATAACAATAATAATATAAGCAATGATGACAGCGGTGGTGCCGTTGAGATTGGTGAATGTGGTGATTACCAAAATAATTCCGGCCACCTGTCCTGCAGTCCACGCAAGATAGTTCCACACGGTGACAAGAGAAGAGACAATACGAATTGCCGGGGAGGAATGCAGAGGATCAACGGTATCGGAAAGAGTGGTATACATTCTCTTCCGGAGAAGCTTCGCCATGGTCATGCCCATTATGAAGACGCCGAGCGGGAAGGTTACCCACCACCACCAGCCGGCGATGCCATACTGGTATACATACTGAGGGGTTCGAACAGACCGGAAAGACCTGTCCATGAAGCAAACAGGGAAAGGATTACCCAAAAATTTCCTACGCTTCTTCCTGCTAATGCATAGTCTTCGTTGGTTTTAACCTTCTTCATGGAAGTAAAACCTATTCCGAGCATGATAAGTAAGTAAATCGCGATTAAAATCCAGTCTAATCCGCCCATTTGTGTTTCTCCTTTTATTTTAGTATTTCCTGTGAGCTGACCAGCTCTTATTGATATTAAAACAAGGAGAAATGGTAAAATAGGCCAAATGGCACGGTTACTGGTGTTATTCCAGAATTTTTATAAGGCTGTTCAGTTCGGATGCCTGAATAAGAATTTTTCCATGCCTGACAGAAATAAAATTCTGAAGCACCAGCTCTTGAACTGCACGGTTTATGGTTCTTAGGCTAAGTCCCGTCAGAAGTGCCAGATCCTGGTGTGTACATTCTACAACATACAGCTCATCCGAAAAGTCGGCATGACGCAGATCCTTGAGCAAAATATTAGCGACTCTCTGCACAGGCGAGTAAAATTTGGTTTTCGCCTGATCTGTGACAATGGTAAACGCCTTGTTAGCAATGCAGTATACTACATAATCCCGGAAATCTTTATTGTCCATCCACCTGTCAAAAAGCTCAAAGCTGATTGAACCGAGCTCAACTTTGGTTCTGGCAATTACAGTGGAAGCGTAGGAAGAATTCCCGGACAGATACTCAAGATCGCCCAGCAGGGTCATAGTCTGCTCCTTTGCGTATGCAAACTCTCTCCCCTCTACGGAAGAATTAAAACCAGCACTTTCCCGCTGAACATTACAGACATGGTTTTACATTGTCGTTTGCGGTACGGATCAATTCTCCCGGAGAATAGCTCTCGAACACTATCTCAGCTCTTATGAAATCGGGCAGGTGATTTCATTGCCGCGCAAGACGTGCCCAGACGCCGAATTTTCTCAGAGCGTCTTTTTATTCTGTGAAAATGCCGGTACACTCATTTCAAGAAAGCTCCTTCCCGCATATTCCGATTTTATTCTAATATGGAAG
>VOFG01001133.1_pt1 | contig 30000 bp, 42 predicted proteins | sample 5384171 | NCBI WGS metagenome assembly VOFG01 (sample SAMN12384726, study PRJNA508395) | human gut metagenome | isolation source: healthy gut F | host: Homo sapiens
GAATGGACACCACAAGCGTGAGCGCAAGAGAGATAACGGCCAAGAACAACGTTGCTGGCATGCGCGCAGCGATTTCGGGATGCAACGGCCGCCCTGAGCTGATCGATATTCCCAAATTCCCTTGAAATACCCCCCGTCAACCACGCAACGTACTGTTCCCCGCCACAGGCCTGTCCAGGCCGAGTCTCTGCCCTTTCTGGGCAACCACATCAGGTTCTGGGCACCGTGCCGCCGCGCGACAAAAGCGCCGTAACTGGATCGCCGGGAGAAAGTACATCAGGAAAAACGAGACAAGCGTCACCAAAAAAACAGCACCACCACAAGATGCAGCAGTCGCTGTACGATCATTTTTTCATGGGGGCGCCTAGCGAACGGGCTTTCGCGCAACCACCATAAACTGCGGAGCAAATTCATAACGCTGCTGTTCTTCGGCAGTCCATACACGCGAAGAAACATCTTCAACTGCTTCAACTGAAGCCAAGCGAGCGAAGGGCCATCACGTCCCACGCAGGGCGGTCCGCCGCAGCAATGGGGCATGTCTTTCGCGAGTTCTTCCAGGACGTTGAAGATGGGTGAAGAACCCGTACCATACGCAAGGCGGGGGCACGCTTAGCGTCCAGCGATTCTTCGTGGAGGTAGTGCCACCAGGAGGAATCGAAATATACCAGGTAGCCACCAGGGCGCAACGCATCGCGCCAGCTTTCCAAGGCCTCCTTGGCAACAGAAGTTGGAAAGCACGTTGCGGCTTACCACCACATCGAAGGTTTCAGAAACGAACGGGGAGCTGATCGACGCAGCCCAATACCAAAGGAATTTCCAGACCCTGATGCTTTGCGTTCATGCGGGCGTGAAGCAGCATGCCCTGAGAAAAATCAACACCGCACACACGATACCCGCGCGATGCAAGAGTAAGCGCCATGGCGCCCGTGCCGCAGCCAGCATCAAGAACCCAAGGTGACGTAACGCCACGCTGCAGGAGTTTTTGCTGAATGAGGTCGCCCCATTTGTCGATGGAGCCATCGAGCCCAAACGTGTTGGAGCGCTCGTTCCAATAGTCACGTGTGGCTTTGAGCACGTTGAAGGCTTCTGTTTCCTTCTACAGCAGCAACGGGTTTTTCCGCAGCCACAGCAAACAGAGGCGAAGCGCCATAAAGCTCATATTCCCAGTCCAAGTACACTTCTTTACCAGCATCTTCAATTACCGTGACGCCGTCAAAGCCCACCTGCGTCAGGGCATCGGCATCCATGCGGGGCGCACTACCGATGAAAGGGGAAGAGAGTCGTAGTAAAAAGGTTTTGTCGTTGGTGCACACAGCTGTGTGGATGCCGGTTTTCCGATAATACGCCGCTTCATTTTCGCGTACCTTCTGCGCAACAGCTTCGCTATAGAACTCGTGGTGCCAGTTCGCATCGAACACGAGCAGCTTTCCGCCAGGCTTCAGAACCTTCAGGCATTCACGATAGGAGGCAACCGGGTTCGGCAGCGTCCACGTAACGTTGCGCGTCACAACCAGGTCGAAGGTTGCCTCGGGGAAGCTCAAGCTTTCGGCGTCCATATGGAGCATCACTGCGTTAACGTCACGCTTTTTCGGCATTCGCACGTGCGCACGCCAGCATGTTATCGGAGGTATCGATGCCATACACCTTGGCGCCTTCTGCACCAAGCGCGCAGGGAAAGAACCCAGGACCACAGCCCAAATCAAGAACGGTTTTCCTTCAAGGGAGCACCCCGCCAAGCGAGAAACCAGGGCGACCCACCTCGCCGAGCGGGAATCTGCCAGCTCTTCGTTTACGTACTGATCGTAGTCATCAGAATCGCAGACCAGGAAAGTGATTCGTAATCGGGATCAAGCGCGGCTTCCCTGCATCGCGTCCCCTTCTGCGTCGATGTTGCTTCTTTTTAGACCGTAACATCATAGCATGCCGTAACACGTTCTTGAAATCTGTAACCTGCGAACGGCTTTTTATGGAGTTGCAGGCAGACGCAATCCATAAACGGCTCCGTCGGATGCGGGTCGCTGCGACCCATAAACGGCTCCGCCGAATGCACCCAACCGCGACCCGCGAACGGTCCTGTCAGATACAGGTCGGCACAACCTGCGAACAGCCCTGCAAGATGCGGGCCGCTGCGACCCATGAAGGCGGTGCCGGATGCGGGCCACCGCAGCTCGCAAGGTGCTTTTCGCAAGGCGCATGCCACCGCAGCCCGCACGCCACTTCTGCCCATAACCCGCAATCCGAAGTGACGCATCTTTCGGCGCCCAACAGCACGCCTAGCCTGCGCCATAAAAAACGCCGCCCGTGGAAGGGGCGGCGTTGGTAAACTTAGTAACGGCTGTCGAAGATGCGCTGGGTCTTTTCTCGGAGCGGGGAAGCTCGCCGATAGGCACACCCTTGGCATCGGGAGTGCAGCCGATCTTTGCCTTGAAGATGAGCGCCAGCTCTTCTTCGCAGCGCTGCAAAGCTTCGCCTTCAAGCGAGGTTTCGAACAGCACCGTAAGCACGTCGCGGCCCATGATGTGCTCGATCATTACCTGGTACTCGGAAGACGTACCCGAGGTTGCGGCGATAACCTCTTCCACCTGAGCGGGGGGAACATATTAACGCCCTTGACCTTGAACATATCGTCGGTGCGGCCTACCAGCGTGTCGATGCGGGGTGTTTCATGCCGCAAGCGCAGTCGCCCGGAATGATGCGGGTAAGGTCGTGCGTGCGGTAGCGGATAAGAGGAGCGCCTTCCTTGCGTAGGGTGGTAAGAACCAGCTCGCCAACCTCGCCATCGGGCACGGGCTCGCCTGTTTTCGGGTTAACGACCTCGGCATATACGTAGTCGCTCCACAGATGCATGCCATCGTGCTCGTGGCAAGAAATGCCAATGCCCGGTCCATAGATTTCGGTAAGACCGTAGATGTCGAAGATCTCGATGCCCAGCTCGGTTTCAATACGATGGCGCATCTTTTCGCTCCAACGCTCGGAACCTATAACGCCCTTCCTCAGAGCGAGCTTGTCGCGGATGCCGCGTTCGGCAATTGCCTCGGCAAGGAGCAAAGCATAGGAGGAAGTGGCGCACAGAACAGTAGACTGCAGGTCTTCCATCATAGTGAGTTGCTTTTCGGTGTTGCCCGGACCCAGCGGAACCGCCATGGCGCCCAGCTTTCGGCGCCAAGCTGGAAGCCGATGCCAGCCGTCCACAAACCGTAGCCTGGCGTAATGTGAATGCGGTCTTTGTTGGTGATGCCCACCGTTTCGTAGCAACGCGCAAACATCGTGGCCCAGTCGTCAACGTCCTTCTGGGTATAGGGAATTACTACCGGAATGCCCGTGGTGCCAGAAGAAGAATGGATGCGAACGATCTTCTCCTCGGGCACGGCGGCCAATCCCAATGGATAGACCTCACGCAAGTCCGCCTTTTCGGAGAAAGGCAGCTTCTCGAAATCTTCCTGGGTCTGAACGTCAGAAAGATCGATGCCCTCGAACTTCTTCGCATAGAAGGGCGAACGCTCCTTCAGCGTCTTGAACTGCTCCTTGATGAGGAGAACTGCTCGTCGGTCAATTCCATGGGTCTGCCTTTCCGTGTAGCAGGTTGCCTTGTTACGCTGAAAACAAACCGCAAATAGGGGTAAACCCCTTGCGGCTTCTAACCAAATTACAGATGACGCGTTTCACTCTACCACGATAAAGAGAAACGCATCGGAATAATCGAGCTACGCGCCCAAACCTAGGCTGACGGCGCCGGGCCTGCCGGACTACGCGCCTTCGACCAGGCCGACGGCACGAAGGTTCATCTCGACAAAGCGCTCCTTCACGCAAGCGGGAACAACGGCGCACATATCGTCGAGCGTCAGCACGCCGCGAAGGGCACTTTGGCTTTCGGGTGCGTTTACCGCCTTAAGGGCGCTTTGCCAGCATGATGATGTTCAGCGCCTTGCGGGAACCCAACGCATCGCACAGGGCAACATCGTCCACCACAACCACGTGAGCGCCCGATGCCTGCAAAGCCTCGATCATCTTGGCAGGATCGTACGAAGGCGATTTGAAATCCCCCACCGTAGGGGCAACGCCCGAACGAGCAACCACCATCACGCCTGAAGGCTTCAGCAGATGAAGGGCACGAAGGCCCTCGCCAGGTTCAAGCGCGATGATCACATCGTCGGACGCATCGCCGGGCAACGGAGAAAACACCTCTTCACCGTTGTTGCCCATGCGCACGTGGCTCATGACGTCGCCGCCGCGCTGCGCCATGCCCGTGGTTTCAGCCGTGCGCACCTGCCAGCCCTTCGAACGGGCGGCTTCGGCCAAGATCTTCGCAGCAAGTACGCTGCCCTGCCCGCCGATGCCGGCAAGAGAAACGTTGATCATTGCGCACTCCCTTCGTTCCCGTCGCACTCTAGGGCGCCATCTTCGCACAGGTACGTGCATAAACCACAGCCGTTGCACAGCGAAGCGTCAACAACGGGCGGCGATTCTCGGCATCCCACGAAAGCGCGGGGCATCCGATTTTCAGCACGCACTTGCCGCAACCCTGTACACGCCTCTTCGCAGTAGCGAACAGGAGCGCCAGGCTTGATCAGCTTCACGCAAGGCGACTCGAAGATGATGGCGGAAGGTCCGTCGTAGTAAATTGCCTCGCGGGCCGCTTCGCGCGCGCCTCATCCAAGCGCAGCGGATTGGCATGGGTGATAACCTTCACGCCCAATGCGCGCAGCACCGCTTCGATGGAAATAGGCTCGGACTTGGGACCCATCAAGGTAACGCCCGTGCCCGGATGAGGCTGGGATCCGGTCATCGCCGTGGTGGCATTGTCCAGTACGCATACCGTGATGTCGTGCTGGTTGTACACCGCATTGGCAATGCCCGTCATACCGCTGGCGAAGAAGGTGGAATCGCCTACGAACGAAAGAGCCTTCTTGCCAGGCTCTACCACGCTAAAAGCCCTGCGCCACCGTAATGCCCGCGCCCATGCACAGGCAGGTGTCGACAGCGTTCAAGGGCTTCGCATTGCCCAGCGTATAGCAGCCGATGTCGCCGCAGAAAATGCCATCGCTTTGGCTTCCTCAGCGCGGACTTCACCGCGTAGAAGGCACCACGATGCGGGCAGCCCGGGCACAACAGCGGAGGGCGGGCGGGCGGCTGAATCTGAGCCACTTTTCACCAGCGCTTGCAGCGGTGGCCGTTTCAACACCGAACACTTTGCTGGGCTCGGCCAGCTTCACACCAAAGAATGCACGCAGCTGAGCAGCAATGGCGTCTACCGTGTTTTCACCGCGGTCGGTGGTTTCGCCCGTCAGCTTCGCCATGCACGCGATAGCCGGCATGCGCGAACCCTGCCGTTTTCAGCATTTCGTCTTCCAGAACATGATCCAGCTCTTCGAACACGATCACATCGCTTAAGCCTCGGCAAAGCGCACAGCGCGCTTCTGAGGGAACGGATACGGCGTGCCCACCTGCATGATGCGATACGCGGGAAGCGCTTCCACCGTCTTGCCGTAAGCGGGGCCGCCCATGGTGCAGTAACCGCCTTCGCACTGCGGCGGAAGAACCGGCGCCGCAGGGGCACCTTGCGCCCACACGAGCTTGCCCGCCTGGACTTCCTCTTCCAACAAGCGCAATGCCTCACGCGTATAGGCGTACGAAATGCCACCGGCAACAATGCCGAACTGAGCATCTTCGCCCTCGGCGAACATGGGATTGAATGCGTCGAATTCGCTCGGAAAAATCGTCGGCAATGGAAACCAGGCGTTCGTTGATTTTCCTTGTGCAGCAGCGTAGGAGCGCTTCGGGAAAATAACCCATCGCGAATCGCGCTTGAAGCCTTCGGGCGTGCGCGCCTGGGTGTGCTCGGCCACCTCAAAATAGGTGGAGGCATGGCATACGCGCGTGGTGGGGCGCATCAGAACGGGAGTCTGATATTTCTCAGACAACTCGTAGGCGGCGCTCATCATCTGGCATCCCTGCTCGGGTGTTGCCGGGTCGAACACCGGCACCTTGGCGAAGGCCGCAAAACGACGCGTATCCTGCTCGGTCTGGGAAGAAATGGGGCCCGGGTCGTCGGCAACGTACAGGACAGTGCCGCCTTTCACGCCCACATAATTCAGCGACATCAGGGCATCGCTGGCAACGTTCAAGCCCACCTGTTTGCAGGTATACAGCGTGCGCGCGCCAGAATCGGCTGCACCCGCCAACAATTCCAAAGCCGCCTTTTCGTTCGTGGACCACTCAACATGAACGCCTTCGGCGCGACCGGCGGCATGTTCTTTGGCCACCGTTTCGATGACCTCGGAAGAAGGCGTGCCTGGGTATCCGGCGCACACGCGCACGCCCGCCTCGAGGGCGGCATGGGCGAATGCTTCGTTACCCGTCAAAAATTCTTTTGCCATTAAGCTATATCCTTTTACGCCTCGGCCATATCGGCTTTGAGCTTTTCGATCTTGGCACGCGCCTCATCGTTGCCGGTGCCGAGCATCTGAACAGCCAGGATGCCTGCATTCTTTGCGCCATTGATAGCAACCGTTGCGACAGGTACGCCGCTGGGCATCTGAACCATGGAAAGCAGAGAATCCAAGCCGCCCAAATCGCTGGTCTTCATAGGAACGGCAATAACAGGGGAGCGGGCGTATAGGCGGCAACAACACCACCGAGGTGAGCAGCCTTGCCAGCAGCAGCGATGATGACGCGAATACCGCGATCTACTGCAGAAGACGCCCATTCGTGTGTACCTCTGCGGGCTTGCGGTGGGCGCTTGCCACCTTAACCTCGTAGGGAACGTCCAGTTCCTCAAGCTGCTTCATGCATGCTTCCATCGTAGGCATGTCGGACTCGGATCCCATGATGATTCCCACTACGGGCTTGTCGCCAAAAAATAGAGCTCATTGCTTGTCCTTAGAAACGGAGTTTTCTTGTATGGGCAATTGTATCACCGCACTATTTCGCGGGAATTGCGGGAAACCGCGGCGGAGCCCGCGCGGCGCGGGCGGTGGGGCGCGGGCGGCAGGGCGCGGGCGGGCGCAGATGGCTCCATGGGTGGACGAGGCCCGGCTGGCTCGGGGCTAGGACTCGGTGGCGCGGGGCCGGGGTTCGGTTGGCGCGAGGGCATGGGCAGCGCAAGGGCGGCGGGGCGACAGGTCCTGGGCGCGAGGACGAGATGACGGAGACCCGCGCATGCGGCAAGCGGACCAGGCCCGAGCTGCAGGGCGCAAAGCCCGTTCGGCCAGTTCGCGGGCCCGCGACCCGCGACGAGGTGCCTCGAAAGGTCGGGCAGCGGTGGCAGCATCTTCGCGCCATGCATGATTTCCGGGCCCTCGACGCGAAAAGGGGGCCTTGATGGCAAGATTCGCGCGCCATGCATCCCGAATCGCCCGATTGCGCCTGGAAATGGACGCATAAGGCGAGGATCTTGCCATTTTGATCTCGAGAAGCATGCATTTCGCGCAGATATTACCAGGGAGGGGGCCTTTTTCGCGCATTCGGCGAAAAAGGGATGCATACGGCGCGATTCTTGCCAGCCAGGGCCCCGTTGCCGCCGCAACGCGAGGGACGGGGACGCGGGCGGCGTGCGGTGGGCGCAATGCGGATGGTGCGCGCGGCACGATGGGCGCGGTGCCGATGCGGACGGGGCGCGGCGGGATGGGCGCGATATGGGCAGGGCCCCAACGGACGACCCCGACGATGATTCTGGACCTGCTCGATACCGGCACGGCGAGACGCGAGTGGCGGCGGGGCAGCGCGCAGGCGATGGGGCTCAGCAAGCGCGGGCGGAGGAACGGTGCCGAAACCGAGGGGCACGCGGGAGCGTGGGCCCAATGGTCTCGTGCGGCGCGGTGCCGGCGGTGCGACGAGGGCCAGTGTTCAGCCGAAATTGCGGTCGGCGCGGGAGGCGCAGTGGGCGCAGGGCCGGGGCTCGGTTGGCGCTGGTCGGGCCCAGGCGGTGCCGGCAAGCGTGCATCGGTTGACGCGATGCATCGGCGTGGGCGGCAGCTATTCGCTCAAGCTGGCAAGCATCGCCGCAACGCGCTCCTTCAGCGCTTCGATGAGCTGCTGGTTCACTTCGAGCATCTTCTGCAAATCGGCAGGAGAAGCATTTTTCCACGTGATAGCCCGTGCTAGCGGGAGCAGGGCATGGCGAACTCCGTTGCCAGAGCGGCGGCAATATCGTGGGCGGGAATTTCATCCCTATGGCAGGGGACGGCAAGCAAGCTAACCGTTGCCGTGCGCCCTGGCTCTGGGCGCGGAATGGCCTGAGCCGTAGCGCCCACGTGAGCGAAAGCAGGCGTACAAGCGTACACCACGATACCGCGCGGGGTTACCGTGACCACGGCTTCAAAGTGCGAACACCCCTTCGCCCGCGCAAACCGTATCCGTACAAAACGCCATAGCAATCCCCTTTCTGCGTGGTCAAAGTACTACCCGATCGTCTGCTCGGAAGCAGATGCCGTTAGCCCTCCTTGCGTGCAGCTCAATGCGCGCTCTATGCACACGCCCCTGGTATGGGCGGGCCTCTGCATGACGTCCGATGCAGTATGAGACACGAAGGCGTACTTCGGCTCGGGCGAGCCCCCGCATGCAATCCGATATCCAATTCGCCGCCTGCGCGGAAACGCAGATGCCGCAAACTTCTATTCTGCCCCGGCACCGCACAAAAGACGGAAGCCTCCCGCGCACTCGACTTCCGATTTCGGTTGCGGTTTTCAAGTCGAAACCGACACCGCGCAAAAAGGCGGAAGCTTCCCGCGCACATCGCCCCCTTGCGCGCAGCCTTAACTTGCCTCGTGTTGTCCAAGGTCGGCACGATCGAATGACGACACCGCATGCAGCCTTAGCGCCACAATACAACAAAAGCCGGGAGAGACAACTCTCCCGGCTTTCACTTTAATGGATTACGGCAAATTCGACCGCGCACAACCAGTCCGTTAATGGAATACGGAGAATTCAATCGCGGCATGCAGTCCTTTAATGGATTGCCGCAAACTCAACCGCACCGACCAGCTCTTCGGGGCTGGCGATAAGCACGCTGGGCATCTGCTCGAGCAAGATTTCGCGCCCGAAGAACTTGCCCCAGGTAACGCCCCACATGGCATGTTTGCGGCATGGGCAGCCTGCAAGTCGTAGGGGCTGTCGCCCACATACACGCATCTATCAGCCGAAACCCCGAGTTTCTTTGCCGCCGTCAGCAGCGGATCGGGATCGGGCTTGTGGGCAGTACTGTCTTCAGCGCCATTCACGCAGGCAAACGCATCGAACAACCCATGAGCCTTCAGGCTCTTCGTGGCCAAGACTGCGCGCTTTGACGTAACCACGCCAACCGTGAAGCCCGCATTCTTCAAAGAGGCAATCGCCTCGGGTATGCCCGGGAACGGAAAGGACTTTCGTCAAGGTCGCGCTCATTGTATTCGCGATAGACGCGCGTCAGTTCGTCGGCAACCTCAGAGCCGCAACCCCGTTCGGCGGCAAACGCTTGCATCTGGGTTACCAGAGGCTGCCCAACCATGGAAACAAGCTTGCTATCGGGCAGGGCTTCCCAAACACCGCCTTGGTGGCGTAGCGCATGCTTTCAGAATGGGAGCATAGGTGTCGAGCACCGTGCCGTCCAAGTCGAACAGCGCCACATCGCGCTTAGGGTTCAGGGAAATAAAGGTATCGGACATGATGAATTATCTTCTTTCAAAAATGATCTGCATTCAGAGGCAAGACCGAACATTACCATTCACAAACCCACGAGTAAAACAGCAAAGCGGGCATTACACACTTCGTGCCGCCGAAGGAGCGTTTCAATGCGAGAAGGGCCGCCCCGCACAACAGCCCGTCAAGCCCGCGCCCGTTAAGGCGTTTCGCGAGGTCGAGGGCCGCCCGACATGGAAGCTGACCATGCCAGCCACGGCGCTGGCGTTTCCACGAGGGGGCGCCCATCTCCGCGTTTAGCTGATCAATATGAAGGTGCTTCGATGCGGGCAGTAGGGCGGTTTCTAGCGAATAACCTGGGCTATGTCGCGTCTGAGCACGACTATATTGGAGCTCGCCCCTTCGCCCGCAAAGAATCCGAATCTGCAAAGGACCCCTTCAAACCGCAAGGGGGCTCCTTCAGGAAATCGCTCGGCCGAAGCCGAGAAGATAGGCGCTGGCGAACATCAGTGAAGGCCGGCAAAAAACAAAAGAAGGGCCGGCTTGATGCCGACCCAACCAATCAGTTGAAGCATATGGTACCGCCCATGGGGAGCACGCAACGCCGCATGCGACGGGACGCACACGACACCGTACTGCGATGATAGGCCATAGTGCCACCGCCCTGTGCGAGGCGAACGCAACGCTGTATTGCAACGGGGCGCGCACGCCGTCGTACTGCGACGGGTCATAGCCTGTAATTGGTGCCGCCCCGATCGACAACGCACCCTTCAGCCAAGCGAAAAGCGCGATTACAGACCAAGCGCCTTCTTAAGGGAAGACACGCGGCGACGGGGAAACAGGAATCTTCTCGTCTACGCCGTCGAGCGTAAGAAGCAAGGTGCCGCCCGACTGGGGCTCAACTTCCTTGACCAGCGCAAGGTTAACCAGGTAACCGCGATGAACGCGGAAGAAACCGTGACCATCGAGCGCTTTTTTCCAGCTGAGCCAAGCTTACGGTAGAGAAGAAACGGTCAACGCCAGTTTGCAGGTACGCATAATCGTCGCGCGCCATAACATAGCGAATGTCATCGATGTTGATGAGGATCTTCTTGCCACCCTTTTCAACGGGAATACGCTCAGCCTTCTGGGCCTTTGCATGAAGCAGCACATGTTCGCGCACACGGGCAAGAGCATGGGAAAGACGCTCGGTTTCAACAGGCTTAACCAGGTAATCGATGGCATTGACTTTGAACGCATCCAGGGCAAATTCGCTATAAGCAGTAACGAATACCACGGCAGGCGGGTACTTCAAATGCTGCAAAGCCTCTGCGAGCTGAATACCGGTAGCCTCGGGCATGTTGATATCCAAGAACATAACGTCGCAAGGGTATTCCTTGAGCTTTTCGATAGCCTCGCGGACGCTTGCGGCCTCGGCAACAACTTCAGTCTGGTTGAGTTCGCCTAGCAGGAAGCGCAACTCGGAACGCGCTGGCGCTTCGTCATCAACGATAATTGCCTTCAGCAACGCAACCTCCTCGTGTTTCGTGAATTTATCATTCCTATTATAGACCACTTACCGAATATGCGCCGACCTATCTGCAAAGCTCTTGCCAGGCAATGCTTCTACAGATTCGCGCAATCGGGAAGGAACAGGGTAACAGAAGTTCCCTTTCCCAGTTCACTTTGGATATCCATATGCCTTCTCACCGTAATAGCCACGCAGTCGATCGTTGATGTTCTTTACGGCAATGCCCAGGCCGGTTTCAGATTTCGGCGCCATGATATTCTTCAAGGCATCTTCCTTCATACCGATACCGTCGTCGTTTACATGCAAGTACACATCGTCGCCATCGAGGGTGCCAGAAATGGAAATGGTGAGTTTGCCTTCCGCGGGCATGGCGTGCTTTACAGCATTTTCAACCAGCGGCTGAACCATGAAGGCGGGCACCTGCATAGCGCGCACCTCTTCGCCGATATCAACTTCCACCGCCAGGCGATCTTCGCCGAAACCTGCCTGTTCAAGCGAAAGGTAGCGCACCGTTTGCTCAACCTCGCGCGAAAGGGAAATAAGATCCGAGCTGTTTTCGAGCGTCTGACGATAGAACACTGCAAACTCACGCAGCATGACGCGAGCCTTGTTGGGGTCGGTGCGTACCAACGATGCCATGGTGTTGATGATATTGAACAGGAAGTGCGGGTTGATCTGGCTCTGCAGCGCCTTGAGCTCCATGCTGGTGGCAAGTTTCTTCTGCTCTTCAAGCTGCAAAGCGGCAATCTGCGTGGAAAGCAGCTGGCCAAAGCCTTCAGCAACGGAAATCTGCGTTTCGGAAATGCGCGAAGGCTTGGGATAGTAGAACTTCAACGTACCCTGAATGGAAGACCCCATCTTCAAGGGAACGATAATGGCGGCCTGGATGGCGCTCATAGGAACAGGCAAACCTACTTCAAGCTGCGAGCGCAACACACGGGTTTTGCCATCCTGCACAGTGCGCTTCGTGCCAGCCGTGCGGATATGCCCGCCCAATTCACCCAGCTCCTCCCTGCCAGCGCCAGCATAGCCCAAACCACTTCGCGGTCGGTGATGGCAACAGCGCATGCCGAAGTGGAAGGGAGCAGTATCTCGCACACCTTCTGCGCAGCTTCCGACGTGAAGCCTTCCTGCATGGCTTCCAGCGTTGCGCTTGCCAGGTTCAGCACCGACATAGACTGATTTGCGCGGATTCGGTCAGGATCGAGAATCAGGGCAATGGTAATGAGCAGGAACGCCGTAAACAAAGCGCCAGAAATAGTAAGCACCAGATAGTTGCGATCGGGGCCGAACATAGCCCAGCCCAAAATGCAGCCGCAGATAAGCGCCATGCACAGCGAAGCAATTTCAAGAACGATGGTGACGTTGTGGCGAGGGTAAGCCATAAACGATCCTCCGGAAAACGGGAGCTACTTCAACCTGCGCCATGCACGTCGCAGGTAATGTGACCATAGCATATTACAGTCCAGCTACCTCGTTGCCCAGAAGCACTACCGCGCTGATAAGCAAAAACACACCAAAAGCAATACGCAACTGCCGCTCGGGAACGCGACGGATGAGGTTTGCACCAATCACCGCACCAGGGATGCTGCCCGCCGCCATAGCGATACCCGCAAGGTAATTGATGTTGCCCAGCATACCCTGATAGACAACGCCAGGAATGGCAAGGATCATAATGGCGACCAGAGACGTACCGAAGCCTTGCGCATCATAACGCCCAGTACCGAAATGAACAGGGGCACCATCAGGAAGCCACCGCCAACACCCACATAACCCGAGGCCAGGCCCGGGGTTAAGCCAATGCCGATAGCAACAGGCAGATTCTTGCGCGTAAGCTTGAACTCTTCTTCGCCCAGGTCTTCTTCAATGACCGCAGCCTTAACGGCCGTTTTTCCACGTCGACGCCCATGGCCTTGCCCGATGCAGGGTTCTTCGGCATGCGCGCAGCCTTGCGGAACATCTTGAAAGACGAAAAACCGATGATGATTGCCGCGGCAAGCATAACCATCCACGCCGGCGACATATTGGCCAAGTGCACGCCCAAAGGGCTGGTGCATGCGCCAGCCAAAACCACACAATGCCCAGCTGGGGAATGCACGTCTTGTTCTTGATATGGGTGACGAAACCCACCAGCGAAGTGGGGATGATGGTGAACAGCGAAGTTGCCGTAGAAGCAAGGGCGGAAAGCCCGAAACCTAAGCGGAACAGGGGGACCATCAAGGTTCCGCCTCCGATACCCAGCAAGCCCGACAAAATGCCAACAACTACGCCAACTGCTGCGGTAATTACAAAGGTTTCCATGAAACGCGCAAGTCCTATTCTTCGTTGATATTAAGCCTGATCTCGGCCGTCATGCCTGGATCAAGATTGGCAACCGCCGGCTCCAGCGAGTCAGAAGTGTTGCCCGCAGCATCCGCCGATGCGCCCGCCGGGGCAGCGGCTTCAACCACCACTTCCCCGCCCGACTGGCGGGCAATGGCAGCCTGCACCAGCGCTTGGCGCAAACCGCCATCGCTTTCCATGCGCGCCATAATATCGCCCCAGGTGTACTGGAACTCGAAATACTTCATGCAGTGTTCCTGGGCGTATTCAGTTGCCTCGCCAGCGGCAGCTTTGGCGCCTTCGCGATAGCGTTTCTTGTCGGGGCGAGCCAGCGAACGCAGGAACGCCGTACGCTTAATGCGCTTGGTAATGCCCGGCTCCAGGAACGGACCGGGATACGGCATAAGCGAAGAAGGCTTGATCTGCAGAAGGTCGATCTGCGCACGGCTGAACTCGATTTTGTAGTACTCGTACACCCAGCGGAAAATGTCGCGATAGAAGCGATGGCCTTCATGCCTGTCGCGCGGAGGACGGTGCGTCAGCGACCACTGGTTGTCAAACCAGATGTCGGAACCGTACATGCGCAGGTTGAGCAAATAGTCCAAGTCTTCGCCGCGAAGGATCCACGGGTCGAAGCTCAAACGGCGATACGTTTCGCGATGCAGAGCCAGCAGCCACCGCATACATGGTTGGAGCGAGAGAGGCGCGGGCCGGACATGGCCTTGCTGATCCAATTGTTGAACGCGCGGCCCTGCTGCCAAAAATGGTTGTACCAACGGTTCTGGCTCTTCGAGTAGTAGGTACCTTCATCGTTGAAGTAGAAGCCCGATTTGGCAAGGATGGGAATGCCCTTCTTGGTGAGCTTGCCCAGGCCGTACATGGCCTTTTCAAGAAATGCCTCGTCTTCGATGGTTTCATCGTCGTCGATAAACACCACCGAATCGAATCCCAACACCTGGGCAACAACCAAACCAAGGTTACGAATGGCAGAATAGCCCGTAAGGCCGATGGCCTCTTGCTGGCCGCCGAAACCCAGCTGGTCCAAACGCTGCTGAACAATCTCAGCTTCAGCGCGCCCAATTACCAATGTGCATTTGGGGAACTGGTTGGCAATGCTTTGAACCTTCTTGGCGGCTTCGTCTTCCACGCCACCTTCGGCAGCAACCAAAATGATTACCTGGCCCAAACCGCGCACTTGCTGCAACGAGTTCAGACACCTGCCCAACGTGCCCTGTTCGTTCAAAGGCGTAGGATGGTCGTACAGGTTGGAAGGCTTTGAAGCACCGCGCTTTGTGGGCGCGGTATGGAAGGCAGGTATGATCACTGCAGGATTCATGGGTCCCCCTCTCTTGCGGCCCGCCCTATGCAGGCCCCTTTAGAAAAACAACATCCCATGATGGGATGTTGCACATAGTATTGTAGCGCATCGGAAAGAGCGCTTGGTTTCACTGGTTCTTAGCGCCTTCGGCGAGGATGTCCACGACGACTGCGAATGCGCTCCGCCTCCTCGCGGCGGGTTTTCACCTGAGCGCTCTCTTCGCGAAGGCGCACGTACGATTCCAGACGTTCTGCCGCCAAATCGCCCGACTCAACAGCAGCGCGGACAGCGCATCCCGGTTCATTGGTGTGAGTGCAATCGCGGAAGCGGCATGAAGCGGCCAGCTCCTCAATGTCCGAAAACGCAGCGCCAATGCCTTCGTCGGCGTCCCAAAGCCCCAACCCGCGCACGCCAGGCATGTCGATAATGCGGCCACCCGTTGGCAGGTAGATAATCTCGCGAGAAACGGTGGTATGCCTGCCTTGCCATCGCCGCGCACGGCAGTGGTTTTTGGATGTCGCTACCTACGAGCATATTCACCAGGCTTGACTTTACCCACGCCTGACCGGCCGATAAGCACTGCGGTTTTATCGCCTTCGGCAATTATCTGAGCACGACCCTGCACCGCCGCCTCGTCGCGGCCGGACATGGCCAGCAGTTCGTCATTGCCCACGAACCCATCGATATGCGAGCGCACTTCTTCCACTTCAGCGGGCGAAGCCATCAGGTCGGCCTTGGTAAGCACCACCAGCACTTCCGCTCCCGTTTCATGGGCCAAGACAAAGCTCACGCTCAAGACGGCGTGTGTTGGTGTCTTCGATGGGCTGAGCGATGATAACCAGGTCGAAGTTGGCGGCCAACGTTTGCGGAAGGGCCCGTTCGGTAGGGTCTTTGCGCACAAACGACGTGCGCCTGGGCAATGTTTCCTCGATGATGCCCTTGTCATGCCCATCGGGAAGGGAAATGCGCACTTCATCGCCCACCACTGCGCGCTGATCGCTGCCCTTCACTAAGGAAGTGGCATGCTCGCAACGAAGCTCGCGGCCATCGTCCAAACGAACCAAGGGGAAGCCTCTATCGAGCTTCACCACCACACCGGTTTCGATGGCTGGAGTTTCCATTACAGCGTCCCTCTCGTTTAGATTGGTACAGGGCAAGCAAAGCCAAGCCGGCCAGCACCGAAACAATGCCAAGACCGAAAAGTTTCGGATCCATCCCGGGCTTGTTTTCGGAGCCGGCGGCAAGCGCCGAAACCTCTTCCACGTGAATGTCGGACATGCCCTGATGCTCCCTGCAATCCAAATGGAACGTGCCACGCACTTGAAGCATGGTGCCAGTAACGCCATAGCTGCCGTACGTGTCGATGTTCTTCGCTTGCTCCATGGTCATGAACACCGAAACCACGCTAGGATTTGTGGGGTCGTCGTCTTGCAGGGTGACCCAGCAATTGTCGGGCTGCATTTCATCGTTGATGCGGTCACCCACCACTTCGCCCTGTACAAATACCGTTTGGCCCTCATAGTACGAGTCGGCCTGAGCCAGATCGGCAATGGTTGTTTGGTACAAAAAAAAGAGCTGTCGGAAAGCTGGTTCACATATACATGGTTGTTGGGTTGGACGATTCCTGCCCTTCATCGGCCCAGGCAACGCCGGTACACAGCAGCACTGCCGCCAACACACATGAGCACCATGCCGCAGCAACGGTTCGCTTTGAAAGCAGCTTCGTCACGAGCGCACCACCTTCCTGCGAGGTGCGATGGACACGACAACTTTCACAACAAGGGCCAAAAGCGTTACGAATTCCAGACGGCCTGCCCACATTTCAAAGGATGTACACCGCTTCCAGGGTTGGCGGCATGCCGCGAGAAACAATACCCGAGCTCAAGCCACCGTTGGAAGCCATGGCAACCGATTCGAAGATGGAGGAAATGGCATCGTAGCCGTGCGCGATGCCCGCAAGCGAGCCAATAAGATACGTAACCACGAACAGGGCAGAAACGGTCATAGCTGACTTTGCCGCATCGGTGGTAAGTACTTTGCGCCCCAGATGATAGTAACGAACGGAAACGCGCGCCGTGCTAGGAGAAAGGGTTTCTTGATGGTGGAAACCATCGATTTGGCAATAAGGCCGATGCGCGAAAGCTTGATACCACCGGCGGTGCTTCCGCTGGAACCGCCGATTGCCATGCACATGGCGATGATCAGGAACGCGCCTGAAGAAAATACCGTGGTGAGCTGGTTGTTCGTAACATTCTGGAAGCCCGTAGTAGTAGCTGCAGCCACAACCATGAACACGCCGCGGCGCAGCAGCGCCATCAAATCAGAGAAGCCACCCGAAGCGCACGTTGAGGCCATAAGCGTGATGGTGGCAACAATAAGCCAGATGGCACCCGTGCGGATTTCCAAGTCGCGGAAGAAGGAATCGGTTTCGCCGCGCTGGGTTTTCACGTATAGCGAAAAGTTAATGGCGCCCAAAAGCATAAGCACCATACAAACGATTTCCAGCGCAAACGAATGGTAGTACCCGATGGACTGGCTGGTAGGAGCAAAGCCACCGGTAATGAAGCCAGAAATTGATATCCACAAGGAATGGAAGAAAGCACGCACCGGTTCCATGCCGGAAAGAACGCACATCACGAACAGGATAACCGCAGCAACTGCAATAGCGGTAAGGGAAATGCGGCTGATAAGGCGAACCGTGTTCACGATGTTAGGCAGCACGTGTTCGCTTCGACCTTCTGAAGAATACAGGCCCGAAGTTGCCTTGCCCAAAAGGCCCAGTGAAAGAGCTACAACAATAAGGCCCAAGCCGCCGATAAGGTGCATTACGAAGCGCCACATGTTGTCGGCGGTAGAAAGGTGCTCCAGGTCGATAACGAGCGTAACGCCCGTGGTGGTAAGCCCGGAAACCGCTTCCATAAGGGAGTCGAGGTACGAACCGTAATGACCCGAAAGCGCCAGGGGAACCGAAGCAACAAACGCCAGAACAATCCACGAAAGCCCGGTTACTGCAAGCGCCTGCTGATGAGTAAGTTTGCCCGGCTGCACGCACAAAAAGACGCAGCCCCGACCCAACGATAAGCGAAATGCCCACCGCCAGCAGATAACGCGAAGCCGGCTCCCATTCCTGCATTGCAATGGCAACCACCAACGGCACCGCCAGCGCAATGGTGAAGAAAGAAACCAGCACACCAAGGTAGTGCGCTACGACACGCACATCAAACAGGGTAAAGCGAAGCCACATGTTACTGCCCCGCCTTGCCGAAAATGCGCCATGCGGCAACAAGGACAGAGCGCTGCCCGCCGCACTCGAAAACGTTGTTTTTCCTGCTGGTATACGCCATGGCTATCCAAGCGATCCCAGCGCGAAAAGGAAACGGATAACAACGGTAATGCCGTATAAGAGCAGCAAAAAAGCGACGATGCTCATCAGCACCGCCGAAAAAGCCCAGAAGCGGGACACGAATACGCTCTTTCAGCTCGTCTTTATCCATGGGGTTATTCTAGTACATTCTTGCTTTTATGGCTACATAAGCAAAGCAAGGGGGGCCATGCCGGGGCGAGCAACATTAAAGCGGCCAGGCTTGGGGCTTGACCGCTTTGAATGATTCGACTGGTTGGAGCCTGGCAGCCTTGAGTGGTTTGCGCCGGGCTGGAGCCTGACTGTGCTGAGTGGCTCGCGCCGGGGCTTGGAGCCTGAACGCTTCGAATGATTTGGCGGGCTTGAAACCGAATGCCTAAAATGATCCGCATCGGGATTGAAATCTGACCGTGTCGAAGGACTCACGCCAAGCTTGAAGCCCGACTGCACTGAACGGTTCGTGCCGAATTTGGAGCCTGAACGCTTCGAATGCTTCGCCCGAACTGAAGATCGACCGTCTCGAAGAACCCACGCCAGACCTGAAAAACCCGACCGCCCTGAACGGTTCGCACCGGGCTGGAGCCCGACTGTGCTGAGGTGGTTCGCGCCTGACTGACTCCCTGGCAGCCCTGAAAGGTTCGTCAGGCTTGAAGCCCGAATGACCCAAACGATTCACACCAAGCTTGACGCCTAACCGCCTTGAACGGCCATCATAATGCGCAACCGTTTTGCTGGAGCACAGCTAAGACAGGCGGCCGATTGGGGCGGCGAAGCCAACGCTGGGATTTTTGCTACTTGTTAGCCGTATGGGGCACCAAGGGGCAGGCGATGCCGCCGTCGCGGAAATAGCGAACCAAGAAGCAGCAGCCAGAAAGAGCCAACGCGATGCCAAGACCAGCATAGAAGAATGCGATGAACCACGTGGGGGCAATGCCCGGAAGAACGCAACCCAATGCCCATGGTCATCATGAACGCCATAATGAGGTAGCCCTTAGCATCGAAGAACTTCCAGAATGGCACACGATCTTCTTCCATAGCTTCAATACGGCCGGCATGCTTGCCAACCAGCTTGGAGAACATTCCTGCATGGAACACCGTGAAGGCAACGATTGCGGCAGGCACAAGCGCCAGCATTGCGTGCTCGCCCATTTCGGTAAATGCGGAAACGCCGAGGATGGCAATGTTGAGCCCAGCAGCAAGCCAAACGAATCCAGCAATCAGCAAGAGCTTTTCTTTTGCCACGCGCATATGATTCCTCCTTGTTTCCGAGCCCTTCGATCCAGACCATTCGATCCAGGCACGCCGATCGGGCTAATACGTTAGTGAAAACGATAGCACTTAAAAACCGAAACAGGTGGTTCGTTTCACCTCATTGACACCCGTAACCCGCAACTTACTTTTTCAGCGACGACAAAGCGCCGCGTACGGCGGCGCATGACGTCGCGAGCTGCAACGCGGGGCGTTCGGCGTGGGCATCCGGTCGTGGCAAGATTATGCCTTGATGCGTTCCCGGGCGCTCGACGATGGCAAAATACTCGCGAAATGCGTTCCCCAGCGTCCGACGGTAGCGGGATTGCGCCCTGATGCGCTCTTTTGGCCTGACTGGCAGTGGCAATATTCTCGCGCGATGCGTTCCCGAGGGTCTTGCCGTGGCAAGATTCCGCCGCGGTGTGTTCCCGGGCGGCCATCCGTGGCAATTTTTGCGCTCCATGTATCCCAAAAGTGGCTTTGGACGGGAAAATCGCCAGTTCATGGCAAGATTCGCGCGCCATGCATCCGAAAACGGCTCCCTTTGGCAAGATATGCGCGCCATGCATCCGAAATGCCCCGCAAATCGCCGTTGGAGGATGCACCGCGCGAATATCTTGCCAGGAAGGGGCACCTTTTCGCTGCACGGGCCCCTCGAATCATGCATAGTGCGCAGATCTTGCCATCCGCCGCAGCGCCAAACCGCCCGAGTGCCCGCAACCCCCGGTGCCGCCCCTCATGGCAGCGCACCCACAGCATTCACGGTGCCAGCAGCAGCCACACCGCAACGCCCCACGCCCCACCGCCCCGCGATACTGGAGGCGTCAGGCGGACGTAAAATCCTGCGCCGCCCGAGCCCCGCAGCGCCAAAGCGCAGCTCGGGGGCCAACGGCACCGCAGCACCCACGTCGCCATCTGGCCTCAACATCCACAACGGCGATGGCGCCACCAGGCTCGATGCGGACCCTGACGCCACAGGCTCCACCGCACCCACGCCGTCCGCCGCTAGCGGTGCCCGCGTCACAAACGCCCGCGCACCCCACGCGCGAATCAGCAGCAGCCTTCGGCGGGGCTTCGCTTCGTTCCGTCGAAAGCGCGCACCCACCATACATATTTATCCGCCGCTCCTGTGGCGGGGTTTTCCAGCTGATGCTCCAAGAACAGCTGCGTTTCCCTGCCGCCCAGGCGAATGTCGAAGCGCGCCGTGCGCTTGCCATGGCGTACCGGACCGAAACCGCTTGCCATCAGCACCTCGTCAATGCGGAAAGCACGGCAATCTTTTGAGCACGACAACGCAAGGCTCAAGGCGGCCATCCCGCCCAAAACCGCGCTAACACGTCCACCGTTTCGCGGTGCACGCGCCTCATTTCGCCATCTTTCGCCCTGTAGTCCATGCCTGTATACTAGAACAGGTGTTCGTATAAAAACCAGCGAACAAACTCTGTTTTCGATGTGATGGAAGGATGGTCCATGCTTGCCAACAAGCGCATAAAGAGCTATGTGTGCATCGACTTGAAGAGCTTCTACGCAAGCGTCGAATGCGTCGATCGAGGCCTGGACCCCTTCACTGAAAACCTCGTGGTGGCCGACCCCGACCGCGGGTCCGGCACCATCTGCCTTGCCATAACGCCCGCCATGAAAGCGCTGGGCGTAAAAACCGCTGCCGCATTTTCCAAATTCCCAACGGAATCGAATACACCATGGCAACGCCGCGCATGGCCCGCTACATGGAGGTATCGGCGCAGATAAACGCCTTGTACCTGCGCTACGTAAGCGCCGAGGACATCCACGTGTACAGCATCGACGAATGCTTCATCGACGCGACTCCTATCTGAAGCTGTACCGCATGGGCGCAAAGGCCTTCGCCGAAATGCTGCGCAACAAAGTAGCTGAAGAAACGGGCATCACCGCCACGGCAGGCATCGGCCCCAACCTGTTTTTTGGCGAAGGTGGCCCTAGACATTGAAGCGAAGAAAGCAGCCGACGGCATAGGCATACTAGACGAAGAAAGCTACAAACGCGAAATCTGGTTCCATCAACCCATAACCGACATCTGGCAAGTGGGCCCAGGCATCGCGCATCGCCTGGCGAAACACGGCATCCACGATATGGCGGGCGTATGCGCGGCAAACCCGCATGGCTGAAAAAAGGAATTCGGTAAAACGGCGAATACCTGCTAGACCACGCCTGGGGGCAGGAGCCCTGCACCATCAAGCAGATAAAGAGTACCGCCCGCAGCGCATTCGATATCGAACGGGCAGGTGCTGATGCGCGACTATTCCTTCAGCGAAGCACGCACCGTGCTGCGGGAAATGGCAGACGCCAGCTGCTTGACTTGTGCTCGAAGGGGCTTTCGTGCGGGAATGTATCCGTGCACGTTGGCTACGCGCAGCCCCACCTTACCGAAAGCGGCAGATGGGGCATGGGAAGCGGCGGCTCAACCAAGCTTTCCGAACGAACCGATTCGCCGCATCGCATAGTGAAGGTTGCGCTGGAACTGTTCGACGAGCACACGCTGAGCAGCGAACCTATCCGCAGGTTAACGGTGGCACTGGGTGCTCTCCAGCCCGCCAAGTATGACCAACCCAGTCTTTTCGGGCCGGAGGACAGCGGCAAAGAGGCCGACTTGGCAAGCGTCCGTTGCCGTGCGCGACCGCTTTGGCAAGAACGCATTGCTGCGCGGCACCAGCTTGAAGCAGGGCGCAACCATGCGCGAACGCAACAATCAAATAGGAGGCCACCGTGCTTAGCGAAGACGATTTCCTGAAGACGTCGCCTTCGACGAGGCGGAAAGGCGCCGCTGTATACTGCGCGACATTGCAATGCGGATCAGGGAAAACGGCATCCATTTCGCCGCCAACAGCCCCAAACGCGCCACCCAGTTCATGCCCTTCGCAGCGCTGACTGGCTTTGAGGAATTGATGGCCGAAAAGAAGCGGAAGCCGCCAAATCCAACGATTTTGCCGGAGCGCAGGTGTTTGACACGCCCTAGGCGCGCGGGGGCGTCCGACCGTCCTAGGATCGCGAAGGTTCAACACGCCCCAGGGACGCAAGAGTCCGGCATCGCTCTGGGTGCGCGGGGCGCGGGAAAGTCGGCGCCACGAGCTCCGGCACCACGGTGCAACGCTCTGGGCGTGGGGCGCACGGAATGGACACGGGGGCAAGGCGCCGCCACAACGCGACACCCCAGGCGCGCGGGCGCACTGGCCACTCCTTCGCGAAAGGCGCCCCGCCCGCCGACCGCCCCAGGCACAGGGCGCACGCGGTCGGCCCTACGAGCTCCGCCACCGCGACCCGCCGACCGCCCCAGGCACCAGACGTACCACCCCCGCGCAAGAACCACCGCATGCTATGCTTTTCTGCAAATTGGGCAATTAAGAGGGATTAACCCGCACCAGCATCAACAGGAGGAGAGTTATGTTCCGGATTTCCAATTTCACCGACAACGATGACGTAACCGTACTCAAGGAGTTCGGCGCCTTCAAGACCATCGAATGGAAGCGCGATCTTTCCGCCAACGAAGCTTCCGCCATGAATGCTTACTTCGCCAGCGAAATGAACGTGCGTCGCCGCCAGGTTATCTGCGACCTGAGCCAGGCACCCGTCACCGTTCAGGCCGGCGCTATGCAGTGGATGGTAGGCAACGTAACCTGCACCACCGGCGTTAAGGGTGTGGGCGACCTGTTTGGCAAGGCACTGCGCGGTGCAGTTACCAGCGAATCGGCAATCAAGCCCGAATACCAGGGCACGGGCCTTCTGGTGCTCGAGCCCACCTATCGCTACATCATCACGCTCGACGTAACTGATTGGGGCAATTCTATCGTGCTCGACGACGGCCTGTTCCTGGCGTGCTATTCCAGCCTCAACACAAAACGGTTATGCGCAGCAACGTTTCTTCCGCCGTTGCTGGCAACGAAGGCCTGTTCAACCTGGGCATCCAAGGCTACGGCGCGCTGTGCTTGGAATCGCCCTGCCCCTGAAGAAGAGTTGATCGAAATCACCCTGGACAACGACGAGCTCAAGATCGACGGCAACATGGCGCTGGCCTGGAGCGGATCCCTCAACTTCACGGTTGAGCGCTCGGGCAAATCGCTCGTGGGTTCTGCCGCTTCCGGGAAGGCTTGGTGAACGTCTATCGCGGCACCGGCAAAAGTGCTTCTTGCTCCAACACTTTATTAAAATCAATCGCGCTCGAGAAACTATAAATGCAGGTCAGCCTTGCGCGGCCTGCATTTATGCTGATCACCGCCCGCACTTGCCCACAACACTAAAGCACTTGTGGCGCATGCCCTAAGGCGGCTCATTGCAATACGGTATCCCTGGAAGTAGAGTGATGGACATGTTCATCTAACCAAGGAGGTTATCGTGAGTCTGGATCACCGAATCGTTATGCCCCCCGCTGAAGAATTCCAGGGCCTTTCGCCCGAGGAACTGCCGAAGGGCCTTGAAGGGCTCGTAGTGGTAGAGCTGGGAGATTACGTCGCGATGCCTGCCTGCACTCGTGCGCTCGGCGAAATGGGCGCCACGGTGTACAAGATCGAAACCATCAAGGGCAACCTGCACCGCGGCGACGGCGTTGGCTTCGGCATGCCGGAGCTGGGCCCCGACAACCCGGCGTTCGACATGAGCAACGCCAACAAGAAATTCCTTTCCATCGACATGAAGTCCGATGGAGGACGCGAACTGGTAGAAAAGCTGCTGGAACAGGCCGACGTGTTCGTTACGAGCCTGCGCAATCCTTCCTTGAAGCGCTTGGGCTACGACTACGAAACATTGCATGCCCGTTACCCGCGCCTGGTATACGGCCAGATGCGCGGCTACGGAGAACGCGGCGTCATGAAGGATGCCAAGGGCTTTGACGCCACCTGCTATTCCGCCCGTGGCGGCCTGCTTATGTCCATTCCGCAGGCTGGCGAGCACTTCCAGCCGGGCAACATGCCCGCCGCATTCGGCGACTTCAATTCCTGCATCGCCCTGGGCTTGGGCATCATGAGCGCCGTTTGGCGCGCTCAGCGCACCGGCATGGGCGATCACGTTACCGTAAACCTTCACCACATGGCGCTGTGGGGCATGCAGGTGCCTGTTGTTTCCGCCCCGTTCGGCGTGCCCTTCCCGAAGAGCCGCAAGGCCGTGCCCTGCCCCACCAACAATTCGTACATGACCGCCGATGGCGTATGGTTCCTTATCTGCTACGGCACCTACGATTCCTGGTACCCGTTCGTTGCACGCCTGATTGGCCTGGAAGAATATGCCGATGACCCGCGCTTCACGAATTGCGCAACCATCAACGCCAACGGCGACAACGCAACGTGGTGAACATGATGGCCGAAGCCTTCGCCAAGCACGACTGGGCATACTGGAAGGAAGTTTTCGACGCCAACGATGTTCCCTACGCAGTATGCAACACCATGGATGACGTTCTTGAAGACGACGAAGCTTACGTCAACGACATGCTCCGCCCGATTCACTACGACAGCATCGGCGACCATTCCATCACCACGGTTCCCATCCGCATGAAGAGCCAGGGCGACCCGGTTATCAGCCGCGCGAAACCCGTCGGCTACGACACGCGCGCGGTTATGGAAGACCTGGGCTACAGCGAAGCCGAAGTGGACGCCCTGGTGGAAGCGGGCAACGTGCGCTGCTACGACGAAGAGGCACCAGCGAAACTCGACGACCTTTCGTTCGGTCCTACGCAAGACTAGCGGTTCAGCTCACCTTCGGAGCCGACCCCTTTCCATTTCAAACAAAGCCCTTCGTCGCAAAACGCGGCGAAGGGCTTTTTGCTGCCTGCGCGCCTGCAACGCACTGCACCATCGGACGACAGCACATCTGCTGCCCAAGCTCGCCCTTTCCTGCACCTGCACCCCATAAGGAACGCAGCAACGCAAAGCCGCGCTCCGAGCAAAACTCGAAACGCGGCTTTTCTTGATTCGGGCTAGCCAAGCGGCCGCCCGAGGGGATTTAAGCAGCTACTTCAGGAAAAAAAGCAGCTAGTCTTCGCGTCTGCGGAGCGCAGCGAACGCGGCGCTGATTGCAGCAAGCACGGACATCGCCGCAGCAGCAAGGCTGAATCCAGCGGAATCGCCCGTCTTCGGCGAAACGCTCTTCGCGCTGCTGGTCGCTACCACTTCGGCCTTTTCAGCACTAACGGTTTTAACGCTGCCAGGATCCTCCGCCTTTCCAGGGTCTTCAGACTCACCGGGGCCAACAGGCACGTCGCCTTCTTCGGGATCAACCTGTATGCCATGAGTTGCCTTAAGGGCGAGAGGGATCTCGAAGCTGCCCTCTTCGATTTCGATCATATAGTTCGCATCTTCATCTTCGGCATGAGCCTGCCAACGCTGAGGGCAAAACCGAAGAGCGATGCAGGAAGGGAGCTTCCCATGGAAGAAGAAAAACGAATGCACCGGAATGACCACAGATGAAATGCAAAGGTTCTTTGATGTGGAAGCAAAAACAGGGAACAAGCGAGCCTGAGGCCTATCGGAAGCTGATGAGAATCTTAGGGACCGAGTTTCCGAGCAAGGAATAATGCAGCATTTGCTTTAAAAGCGCCTAAGCCTGGAGAGAAATCAAGGCCGCGAGCGCTTTTCGTTTATTGTCAGCGCAGCATTCTCCACGAGCTTTGTTCTTGCAACTGCAGAACTACAGAACCCGAGCGATCTCTGGCTTTTAGCTCTTCAACACGACTGCATGCCCCGACTGCTATAGCCCGACGGCTAAGTTATCTTCTTCTGGATCCTCCTGCCCGTGTTGTCGTACGAACTAGTGGCGTTGAACGCTTTAATAAGACTCTTTTCTAAAAGCGTTCATCTGCTGCGGCGAGCAGGGTGCAATCTTCACAAAAACGGGCTTCCCGTTACGAACGTCGGCATAGACATCGCCATTTCCATGCCCGGTAAGGTGGTTTCTAACGCGGGGGAACGCCCATGCAGCGATTGCCCAACATAGACGTTCTCGAAAGCCGTTCCATCAGGCGACGGGGATGTCACAATAACGTAGCATCCGGGCTGGTCCATAGTCTTGTACCCACCTGTCACCTTATTCCGGATTTTGTTGTCTTCAGTTCCCCAAGAACGTATTGGCTGGGATCAACATAGATCCCAGTATGCTCTGCCGAAGTTCTGCCTGATGCTTCTTCTGGTTTTCGAGAATAAGCAGCTGAACACAACCGCCGTAGATCAGGACCAACAAGGCAGCAATGATAAGCACGAGGGAAATTCGGAAGCAGAACAAGTCGGAACCTGCAAGGTTACCAGCCAGACCACGTTGCATTAACCTAAACCAACCTTCGATGCCGGCGGTAAGATCAGAGACTCTCCATATCTTGCTTCCCTTTCAGCTCTCTCGAAGAGTATATCAACAAGCAACGAGAATGCCGCCATTGGCGCAGGCCACAACGACATTGAAAGGTTCAGCAACCCCAGTAGACCCAACAGTAACCTGCCAAACGCCAAACCGAGTCTATCTGGAATGATGAGACAGTATCGACCAAGTCGTCTCGATAACGCACGGAATCGTTGCAGGCAAAATAAGGAAAGAAGCCCCAGGTTAGCTATCAGCACGCCTAGGGCCTCTCGGCTAAATTATATGCACTCAAACGGTACAGTGCAGCGTAACGGCCTGAATTCACCGCCAAAGACGTGGCATTATAGCCAAATCGATTCAATTGCCGCCCCGCCAGCATGCCCCTACTTCATCATCCAGGGATAATCCGGAAACTCCTCGGGAAGCACGATCTTGTCTCGCTTGGCGCCATCGCCTGAAAGACACTTTGCAAAGGTAGGTCAAAGCCTCGATTCGAAGATGTTTTCCGTCATCTTGTTCAAATGGTTAAGGTAATCGTGCTTGGATCATTCACCCCAAAGCCGAAGCATGCCCACTTTTCGCCGAAGCGATGTACTCGAAATAACATCAAGCTGGAAGAAGAAAGCTCAAAGCCCCTATCCAACAATGCGGCGAACAGCTGTTTCATCGGCTCACACTGCTTATCAAGGTAAATAGACCCATATTCCCCGTTCGCCAAAATGGAAACTTCCCTGAAGCGTTTTTTGAAAAAGTCGGCCATCGCATCGGTAGCCTGCTCAAGCGTAATATCGTCTAAGCACGAAATAATGGCTTGGCAGGTTGAAGTGCAGGTGTTTTCTTCTTCGACAGACTCAAGAACATTGCTGATGCTGTAATAGTTGCGGTAAAACGTCGCCCGTGAATAGCCCGCCTTTTCCGTAAGAGCCATAACGCTGATTTGATCGAGCGGCTTTTGGGCATAGAGCTCAAGAAATGCCTCTTCAAAAGCACTTTCGCGTTGGCGATTTTGGCAGCTGTCGAATAGAGATCATCGTTACCTCGTCTTTTGTTCCCGAAATGGCGTTCTGCGAAGTGCGCTCAGCTGGGCTAATACAGCTAATACAATCCCCGGCAAAATGTCTCGTTCTTCATGAACACGTTCATGCTGCAATTAGAATACTACTTGTCAGAGTACGAAGCTGTATCGTCGCTTGATACGTCCTGGCAAATGGGGAAATCAGGAGCTTCGTTCTGCTGCCTTGAGGGAAAGGCGGACAAAATGCACGAACTTGGGGTAACCAGAAGCATCGTTGACGTTGTATTGCGCAACGCATGCGACCAACAGGCCAAACAGGTTCTTTCGGTGAGCCTGGTTATAGGCGAAAATGCGCAACTTGGAAGAAGAATGGGTGCAGCGCTATTTCGACCGCTGCGCAAAAGGCACCCCTTGCCGAAGGCGCAAAATCAAGATCCAGAAGGTACCTATGGCTTTTACTGCAACGACTGCGGGTCAACCTTCAACTTGCCCATGGGCAGCGACAGGCATATGTGCTGCCCCGATTGCGGAAGCGAAAACTACGACATGGTCACCGGCGGAGAACTCCTTATCAAGGAAATCGAAATCAGATAGGTCTACTTCACGTATTACGAACAAGGGGACATAAATCGTTCGGAAAAGGAAGGAGCGGGAAATGCATAAAGGGGAAGAAACGCTCAACCAGGCCCAAGAGAACGCTGCGGGAACGCAAGCAGCTTCCGTTCGGGTAAAACCAGGTATCGATTACGAAAAGCTGAAAAGCATCGGGGTTCCTGATGAGGTAATTGCCTCGCTCGACCCGCGCGACGGAGGCAACATCACCCCACAGGGGAAGTGCTTTTTCTTGGACGAAGGCCGCCTGCATCGCAGAGAGCTGCCAAACAAGCCCCTGCACGAAAACCACCCGCGCGGGCTGGGAATCAAAGACTTCATCATGACAAAGGTGCTGGCCACAACGCCAAAAACGTGGGATCGCACCCTTAAGGTGTTCATGATGATCGTATCGGGAGCAAAGCTCACAGGAAAAGAGGGCATCATTCCGGAGCTTTATAAGAGAGTTACCCAGTTCTCGCCCGATGAGAAAATGTACACGCACGGCACTGTGCTGCCCCTTAATGTGGACATGGTCGAGGAAGGCAAAACCGCGGTTTTGCCCATAGACCTGATCATGGACGCCATCGATGGCGCTGAATACATCGCTCAAATGAACCGGTGCATTTGTCGTTCCGCCCACGACTGCTCCGAATACGAAAAAAACGCTGGGCTGCCTGTTCTTTAACATGGCGGGAGTAACAGCGGTGAAAAACGGGCTGGCAAAGCCGGTAACGAAGGAAGAGGCTAAGCAGCACGTCTACGATGCCCGCGATGCGGGTTTGATCGGGCAGGCATTATATGTTGAGCTCGAACAGATGGTTTGGGGCTTCGAGAACCAGAAGATGGATGAATTCATGGAAATCTGCTTCTGCTGCCCTTGCTGCTGCGTGGCGCTGGATGTTTGCAAGAACGCGAACCGCACCATAAAGAATCGCTTCAGCGGCGCTGGTTTCACGGCGGTAATCGACCACGAGAAATGTACGGGTTGCGGCAACTGCGCCAAGAAGTGCCCACAGGAGATCATCACGGTGAATCCCGATGGCAAGGTGACAATCGACCAAGACCATTGCATCGGCTGCGGGTACTGCAAGAGCGTCTGCCCGAACGACGCCATCACCCTTCAGCAAACCATGCCCCTACGTGAAAGCATCCATGAGTACTTCCTAGAAGAAGGAAGAATCGACATGGTCATGGATAAATGCACGATGGAGATTCCTCCAGCAGATTACGAATGGAAGGATACCGAAATGGATCCGATGGCAATTATGCAGGCAGCTGGCCAAAAAACCGTAGCCCTTGCCGACGAGGCGGCGCGAAACCTTGGATGCACAAGCGCGAAAGCCTTCTTCAAGTACAACAAGAAATATGTGGCAGGCGCCATTGGCATAGGCGCATTGGCGTGGCTGCTCCTTAAACACAAGAAATAGTTAGGCTAGAAAGAAGGGGCGTGACACTCATGGCAAAAGCAGCAAATGGAACTTTGCCTTCAATGCCCGAAAACAGCCTCGCTTCATGGATCGCTTCTCTAAAGCCACCAAAGTAGGTTTTGTGCTGTTGGGATATTTCCTGGGCATCATAGGCGTTTTGATCGATTGGGCTATCGGCCACAAGAAAAGATGATGGAATGCAGCGCCGAGGCAATTTGGTACGGTCTTATCGGCTGGGGGGCGCAAGCATGATCACTCGATTCGTCCTCTTGGCTTTGG
>VOFG01000816.1_pt1 | contig 29987 bp, 43 predicted proteins | sample 5384171 | NCBI WGS metagenome assembly VOFG01 (sample SAMN12384726, study PRJNA508395) | human gut metagenome | isolation source: healthy gut F | host: Homo sapiens
ATCTCCGACGGGCCGGAGGGCATCATCCTTGAATCCATGCTGGAGGGCTACGCCGAATATTACTCCGCTGAGCTGTCCGAGAAGATACAGCGCGGACAGAAAGAGAACGCGCTTAAATGCAAAAACAACGGCGGAAATACGCCGCTGGGATATGTGGTAGGCACAGACGGTGTGCTTGCCGTCGATCTCTCTGACCGCCCCGCTGGTAACGGAGATATTCACTCGTTATGACAGCGGCGAGAGCATCAGCGAGATCACGGCTTCGCTGAACGGACGTGGGCTGAAAACGAAAAAAAGGGCAAGGCGTTCAAAATCGGTGGGGTCAGTCTGATCCTCAAAAACAGGAAGTACATCGGCGAGTACCAGTATGGGAGCGTGATCATCCCCAAAGGAATCCCTGCAATCATTGACGATGACTTGTTTGACCGGGTGCAGCGGCGTATGGCGTTCAACAAAAAAGCCCCCGCCAAAGCCAAAGCGACGGAAGAATATCTGCTGACAACGAAGCTGTTCTGCGGAACTTGCGAACGGCTGATGGCCGGGGAAAGCGGCACCAGCAGCACAAAGGGCGTCAAACATTATTACTACAAATGCGGCGGTGCGAAGCGAAAGCTGGGCTGCAAGCGAAAAGCTGTCAGAAAGCATTGGATCGAACGGGCGGCAGTTCTTGTGACGGTGCAGCGCGTATTGCAGGATGAGGAAATCAGCCGCATTGCGGAAGCAATCGTAGCCTTGCAGGAAAAGGAAGATACCTCGCTCCCAGCCATGCGCCAGCAGTTGACTGAATGTGAAAAAGCCATTGACAATATGCTCAACGCCATTCAGATGGGCGTGCTCACCGCCTCCACAAAGGAGCGGCTGGAGAAGCTGGAAATGCAGCGGGAAGAGTTGAAGCTGTCCATATTGCAGGCGCAGATGGCAAGGCCGCGCTACACAAAAGAGCAGGTAGTCAGTTGGATCAGCCGCTTCAAGTATGGCAACGTAGACGACCCGCAGTATCAGAAGCAGATCATCGACACGTTCATCAATTCCATCTATGTGTTTGACGATAAGCTGGTCTTTACCTACAACTTCAAGGACGGAACTGAAACGATCACACTTGCGGAAATTCAGGCGGCCTTCCTCGGCGAAGCGGGCGAAGCGGCGCGTGGCGGGGCCGGCGCGCCCGCCGGCCGGTACTGCCAGCGCGATCGTCCGGCTCGAGGGCGGCGTCCTCTCCCGCACGGCGATGCCATCGCGGTGGCCCTGAAGAAGAAGCTCCGGCACGATGCTCACGCCGAGCCCCCTGCGATACCATGGCGAGAATGGCGTAATCGTCCTTCGTTGTAAAGCGCACGTTCGGCTTTACCCCGGCGGCGTCAAGCGCGCGGCGCGCGTCGTCGTCCGAGGACTCGAGCAGCGAGATGAACGGCAGCGCCGCAACCTCTTTTACCGGGCAGACGTCCTTCTTTGCCAGCGGATGGTTCTCCGGCAGTATGGCGAGAAGCCGATCCTCCCGCAGGGGAATGCATTCGCACCGCATCGCCGTCGGCAGCGTGATGAACCCGATGTCCACGCTCCCGTCCGTCAGCCAGCGGTCTACATCGTGGTAGTCGCCGTTGAAGAGCTTGAACTCCACGTGCGGATAGAGCGTCTGAAATTCCTGCATCATGCCCGGCAGCCAGTGCACCGCCACGCTCGTGAACGTCGCAATGCGCACCGTGCCCGCCGAAAGGCCGCGCAGCTCCGCCGCCGTCTGGTCGAGCTGCTCCTGCGAGCGGAGAATGTCCCGCAGAAACGGCATGATCTTCTCTCCCTCCGGTGTCAGGCGCGCGCCCGTGCGGCTGCGCGTCAGGAGCGGAAAGCCGAATTCCTCCTCGAGCGCGGCGATGATGTGGCTCACGCCCGACTGCGTCAGCCCCAGCTCCTCCGCCGCCTTCGTCAGCGAGGAGAGCTCCACCGTTTTTTCAAAAACTTCATATTTTTTCGTATCCATGAAAATTTCCTCTTGCAATTTAGCGCGTTAAGGTGTATAGTACGCCCATAACATTTTTATCGGTAATGCATTGCATTATAAAACGTAATGCGTCGATTGTCAAGGGGGAAGAAACATGAATCATTCGGAGCTTTTAATGTTTATCCTGTATCTGGTATTTATGCTGGGTATCGGCATCTGGTTTTTTGTGCGCAGCAAGGACGCCGGGGAGAAGGACTACTTCCTTGGCGGACGCGAAATGGGCGCGTGGGTGTCCGGCCTTTCGGCGGGCGCGAGCGACATGAGCGCATGGGTGCTCATGGGCATGCCGGCGTCCATCTATGCTTACGGCATGGGCAAGGCGTGGATCCCGGTGGGGTTGTTCATCGGCTATTCGCTCAGCTGGATCTTTATCGCGCCGCGGCTGCGCTCGTTTTCCATCGTATGCGGCGACTCGATCACGATCCCGCAGTATCTTACGAACCGGTTCAAGGCGAACTCCCGCGCGCTGCAGATCATCAGTGCGGTGATCTTCCTCGTGGCGTACACCGTTTATTCCGCGAGCAGCATCAAGGCGTGCGGCACGCTCTTTGAAACGGTGCTCGGCGTCCCGGCGCAGATCGCCATGTACGCCGCGGCGGTCATTATCGTGGGATATACGTTCCTCGGCGGCTTCAACGCCGTGTGCTGGACGGACTTTTCCAGGGGCTGCTTATGCTCGGCTCGCTCTTCGCCGCGCCGATCGTCGCGCTGTGCATGATGCAGAAAAAGCGGCACGACCGCCGGAACGCTGCCCGTGGGCTACTGGAACATGATGACCTCGTGGCAGGACATTCTCTCCGGTCTCGGCTGGGGTCTCGGCTACGCCGGTATGCCGCACATCATCATCCGGTTCATGTCCGTGAAATCGGACAAGGAACTCAAAAAAGGCCGCGAAGGTCGGCATCGGCTGGACATTCTTCATTCTCGTGTTTGCGGTGCTCGTGTCGGTCGTGGCGCACCTCTTCCTCGGCGACGGGCAGGAGAGCTCTACCATCTTCATTGCCATCGTGCGCCGTATTTTCACCGGCCCGTGGCTGGGGCTCATTTCGGGCCTGCTGCTCAGTGCGATCCTCGCCGGTGCGATGAGTACCGCCGATTCGCAGCTGCTCGCCGCGTCGAGCGCGTTTGCGAGCGACGTGTATAAGCCCGTGATCCGCAAGGGACAGAGCACCGACAAGGAAATGCTCTGGGTCGGGCGTATCGTGGTGCTCGTGATCGCCGCGGCGGCGCTGCTCATCGCGTCCAACCCGGCAGCGGCACGATCATGTCGCTTGTTGAGAACGCGTGGGGCATCTTCGGCGCATCGTTCGGCCCGGTCATCGTGCTGAGCCTCTTCTGGCGCGGCTTCACGTTCTCCGGCGCGGCGACGGGTATCGTCGCGGGCGCGGTGGTAGACGTGCTGTGGCTCGTGCTCTTCAAGAGCACCGGCGTTTACGAGATCGTCCCCGGCTTCGCCGCCGGACTTCTCGCCGCGGTCATCGCCTCGAAGAGCTCGAGCGCGGAGAGCCGCGAGACCGCCGCGGCGCTCTTTGATCAGTGCATCGCGTATAGGGACTGACCCCGGAGTGTTTCCGGCAAAGCGCAAAAACCCTCCTGCTGCAAGCCCCTGTTGCAGCAGGGGGGTGCTGTTTTATATGGCCGCCCTGTCTCTGTTTGCCGATCACGCCGAAGAATGAAAACGCGATTTATGCCAAAACTGCCTTTAAAGTTTCGAGATTTATGGTATAGTTATAGTTACTCTACAGAAAGGGGATGGTATTCGTTTGAGAATCCTTTTTTGTGATGACAATCCGGAGATGTTGGATCAATTACAAAAATATGTAACTGAATTTTTAAAGGCATAGGAAAGCTTTTGCCCGAAATGGCCGCCTACACCAGCGGAGACGATCTTCTGCAAATGGAACGCTATGCAGATATCGCCTTCCTGGATGTTGAAATGCCTGGCCGCAGCGGGATTCATGTTGGCGCTCGTCTGAAAGAGTATAACCCTAAAATTAAAGTATTTATTGTAACTTCGTTCCCTGACTATTTGGATGAAGCCATGCGCTTTCAGGTGTTTCGTTATCTTTCCAAGCCGATAGACAAAAGCCGGCTGTTTCGCAATCTGAAGGATGCTGTTTATCTTCACAATATGGAGACCCACGTTATCCCTGTGACAAGCAAGGATGGGGTTGTCGCGCTTCCCGCCGACCAGTTCGTATGCGTAGAGACCGATTCGAGAAAACCATATATCTACACACCAACGGATAAGATCCAATCCGTTGAAAGCATAGAGAAATGGAAGGGAAAATTGACGCTTCCATGTTTTTATATGCCATATAGAAGCTTTATCGTTAATATGCAGTATGTAGTGTCCTTCTCCAAGGATTCCATTCAGTTGAGATGCGGAGACGCAATAAAAGAAGCCTATTTGGCCAAACGCAAGTATAACGAGTTCAAGGACCGATACCTGATGTTTATGGAGAGCATAAGATGAGCGGAGAGAATATGCTCCGCAGTTGTATATATTGCGGAGGCAATCACTGCCGGGCTTTATTTCAAGGTTTTTGCTCGAAAAGACCGCAAAGGTCCAGGTAACGCTTTTAACTATTGTTTATTTTTTGTTGTGGCTCTCTTTCCAGCTGGGGAACTTTTTGTAAACGCCCTGCTCTTCTTTGCCGGAAATCTTGTCCTGATCCTTTTGTGCTATGCAACGGGGAAAACCGCCGCCATTCTCCACGCCGCATTCATGACGCTTGTAATGGTCCTGACCGAAGTGATCGTTATGGTGTTATTATCCTCCATATTCGGGGATTTTGGAGCATTTACCTATAATCTGATAGCGCAGATCGTTACCAGTGTTTTAAGTAAAATACTCTATTTTTCCGTTATTCTGGCATTTTCGAGGATTTATGGCTCTCGTAGAAAAGCGAAGGAGGAGCCGTATTTCGTTTTACTGATCTGCCTTTTGCCTGCCGCCTCGATGGTGATCTCCATCATGATCATGTATGTGGGGGTAACCGTGCCGCTTACCGGCTGCACGGAAGCCCTGATGATGGTCAGCGCATTCCTCCTTCTGTTTGTGAATATCGTTGTTCTGGCGGTAAATGATCAGATCCAGAAAATCTACGACGATCGCACGGCGCTGCAGCTGCGGCATCAAAAGAGGAAGCCGATGTAAATTACTATCACATGCTTCAGGTGCAGTATGATAATCAGCGGGTGCTGATCCATGATATTAAGGATCAGTTTCGCGTCATAGAGGGACTTGCCAGAGAAAACAAAAACGAGGAACTTATCGATTACCTTTACCGCTTTGAAGCGAAGCCCGAGCTTTCAATCAGATTCGTCTGTGTGATAATTCGGTGCTGAACGCGATCCTCGTTTGGTACGCGGATCAATGCCGACAAAACGGCATTGCGTATCACTTTGATGTACGCGCCGATTGTGTTTCGTTTTTGGATCCAAACAGCATAACGGCGCTGTTCGGGAATCTTTTATCCAACGCATTTGAGGCGGCGTGCCTTTCTGCAAAGGAAAATCCATAGAGGTATCCGTAGTAAAAAGACCGGTTGGGGCGTAATCCTTTCTATCGTAAACTCGTGTGATTCAAAACCACCGAAGGATTTGGACGGAAACTTAAAAACTACGAAGAGAGACACGGAGCACCACGGCTTAGGACTGAAAAGCGTAAATAAGGTCATCCAGCAGTACGGTGGTTTTTCCACATTGTATTACGACGCGGCAGAAAAAGACGTTCCATTGCATCATCCACTTCCCTGCGGAAGCTAAAGCAGCGAGCTTGAAGTTTTGATACTTCAAGCTCGCTGCTTCACGTTGCAGGCCGCGTCCGCACGGAAACCTGCCTTGCACATCAGCTGGACGCCGTATAAATGGAAAATGCAATCGCGGTTATAGCGGTGAGGACAAACAATATAGCCGCAACATAAGTTAACATAGCAACTCTTAGTAAGGCACTAATGCCTAATAGAAGAAAGCCAATAGTAAATAACGCAAAATGAATCCGCAGAAATAATAATTCTTTTTTTTTTTGCTCATTTTTTGAGACTAAAAAATTTGTTGATAAAACAGGGCCTCGCTGCAAGAAAGAAAAGATCGAGCACGCCAAAGCTAGAGCAGACAAACAAAGCATAACAATAAATATAGTCATTTTCGCTACACCTTCTTTCGGATCAGACTTCAACGCCCCCTCCTGCAACGCGGCAATCTTCTCGATGTCGCGCTCCGCCGCCGTACCGGCGCCATAGTGAAAAATATAGTGTTCGGTCTCAACGGTTTGCATGGGTCACCTCCAAAACGTATTTGATATGAAATAATATCATAGTATGGATTTTCAAGCGATTTCAAGCATTTTCTGGTGCGGGTATTGGGTGATCTGAAGCATGGGCGGATTTTCCAGTAGGTCATTATAGTCGTTCTGCCATCCCATTACTATAAAAGGAAGAAGTATTGTTTTACTGGCATTCTGCTGCAACGAAAAGGAAAGGCCCGGCATATGTGGATTGGAAATAGCGAAACAAATATTATCGATTGATAATATGTAGTTTTTCCCCACCAGGTTATATAGTAATAAAGCTATGCCTTTTTCATTGGTATAAGGATTGTTGGTGTTTGTTACGGTTATCTCTATTGCATACACATAATCGGAATATGGTCCCAGTTCCGACAGACGATCACCCGCATTATACCGATCAAGAAACTCTTTTGCGCTCACCAGTTCCGGACGCAGCACCTGCACGGAGTACCCGTCCATATCCTCAAACTCATAGTCAAAGTAGTCATTTTCAATAGGCACTATCTCGCCAAGCGGATAGACGATTTTCTGAGGCAAATCCAGATCTGCGTTGATGGAATACACTCGCACTGCCCATCCCAAAACAAGAAGGGAGATAACCGCCGGCAATATAAATTTTTCATTTCATACCTCAAAATGGCTTATACAAATGTGCTGTTATTTTCCCTGTTCCAGAAGAAAGATCTCATCGGAAACGTCTTGAAGCACAGGGGAAGATCATGGCAGGCAAGAATGATAATTGCGCCACGCTCTCTTTCTTTTGCAATAATTGTTTTCACCAAAGAGACCCCACTGCTATCCAACGAGTTGGTGGGTTCATCGAGAATGAGAATATCCGGCTTTTCCATGATAGCAGCTGCTATACCGAGTCGTTGCTTCATTCCCAAAGAGAATTTTTTATATTTTCTTTTTATCCAGCGGATCCAATCCGACAGACGCAATGGCTTCGTGTATTTCCTCTCGGGTGATTCTGTTTTTTAATAGAAGCAAGCATTTCCAGGTTTTCATGCCCGGTATAGCCATCTAAAAATGGGATTCTCTAACAGAAGGCCTACACTCTGCGGGAAAGTGATCTCTTTTTCCCAACCGTTTTCCGTCGATCACGATCTCCCCTTTTGTCGGATAGATCAGTCCGCAAATCAGCCGCATCAGCATGGTTTTTCCGGAGCCGTTGATCCCCTGAAAGCCATATACATTCCCGGATACAAGCGTCATAGATACGCTGTTTATGATAGGGACGCCGCGTATGCTTTTTTGACACTTCGTTTACCACGATTTCGCTCAATATGTTCACCTCTTTAGTCTCTATGGATCAAGTCATAGGAATGGAAAATTATTGCACCCGATATCATCAGGAAAAGGGCGAAGGAAACGGCATAAGCATAGCCGGTATCTGCGTTTACACCGTTGGACATAAACAATTCGCCTCGGATCGGCATGGCATAATTGCATAAGAGCACCGGCGAGAATAGATACACCGAAATGATTGCTATTACGGCCATTGCTAAAAAACTAAGTGTTGGTTTGATAAACAAAGAAAGGGTCATCTGGCATAGACACAAGGAAAATGAAACAACAACAGGCAACAGCAAAGCAAGCAGGGAGATTTGTATTTCGCCGATTGCCGTACCGGTGGAAAAGGTCTGAAAAAGCTTGCAAATTATGTCTGCATGTAAAACAAGAGAAAGTTCCGCCTTCGTCACCATGCAGGCAATGCATACCGCCAACCAGAGGACTGCATGAAAAGGAGTGTTCGAAGAAACACCATAAGGTTTTTGACAGCCACCACGCCCGGCGACTACCGCTGCGTGTTAGAATCTGAATGCCAAAAGTTTGCATGTCGTTGTAAGCATAACTTGACATGAAAAACAGCAGGGACATGAACCAAATCATCCACCTTGCAGGAAATTGAAACGGCTCTGCGGGATTGGGAATATACTGTGCCATACCACCGTATATGTACATAATATGGTCCGCATATGTTGGGATCACATTGGACGTGGATGATTCAGCAAGTGCTAATGGATAAAACTTCCGGTTAAAATCGACAAACGAAATAAGCGCTATGATAACAGGAGCCAGTATAAGTCCAACGTTTTTGCAAATACCATTTCTAACATCGAAATGTATAAGTTTAGTAAATTTCATTTCCTTTTCCCTTTATAACGGTTGGAACAAAGGTAAGCACGAAAAGAATGAGTGCTTCTATAAGGATAACATTCCATCCGGCGTCATAGCGTGCTGCGGCAGGATGCAAAAAGTAAATGGGAGAAAATTCGGTGTACCGTATAAGATTGCTCGTATAAACAATCGAGACACCGGCAAAGTTCAATCCCAAAAGCAGAAAAAACGGTAATAAGACAACAACAACACGATTCTTATAAATGGTTGAAATGGAATAGGACAGGCATGCAATCAGTCCGCAAAAGAGAAAATCAATAGCTAAATAGAGCAGCACATAAACCGCCGGATATGTGTAGTACAGTTCCGACATAAGGGAGGCCCCATTTACGGCATACCAGATGAGATAGGAAGGATCCGGGCATACTGCGGGAACAAACATGGCTGTCAGCAAAAAGTTAAAGACCAAAGGAATGACCATTGTCAAACCGCCGGAAAGGAATACGGCGCAGTATTTGGCGAAATAGTATGGAAATTTTCCAGTTTTGAGTACCATACACCTTGTGTAACCGATGCGGTGCTCGTTACAAAAGACCAACCATAGGGTATTGCTACCAAAAAGAGGGAATATAAAAAATATACGGATGACCCTAAAGTATGGGTTTCCCCGCCCACCCAATGATTGTATAGGGTGTTCATGGCTGCATGGGGGTTTCGATGTTGGAAAACCTCAGAAAAACCATTTACAACTTGTATACCACGATAGTAGCTTTTTACTTGAGGTATCAGACTGCATAACGTGACTATACAGCCAACCGCGATCGCTATAACAAACAGTCGGTTTCTTATTGCCTTCCTGCACTCAAGGTATAGTGTCCTTTTAAACATACAAATCTCCTTAAGCCGGGAATAAAGCTAAATACTGCCTTAGCGTTTCTATCCGGGAATTGAAAATTAAAAATAACGAGCTTTTATCATACTTCGTCAGATCGACATACCACCCGACCTTCACCGACAGGCTTTCGCCAGCGGGCAATGTGTAATGATAATACTCGCTGGAGTACTCTCCCGATCTTGGGCCGGCGTTTGAAAAATATGCGGGATAGGCCAATGGATAAAACGAGCGCACGGAGAGATCCGTCTGGCTCGGCTCGCAATAGGTAAGCTCAAGGCTCGATATATTCAGCTCCTGCGGCATTTCATTATTGCGGATTGTGATATCCACAAGCAGGAACTGAACTTCCGAACGCAAGTTCCCGTTTTCATCCGTAAATCGATAATCTATGTATTCTTCCATCTTAGACGAATCAATGCCAGCAGCGACAGATGAATCGAATATTTCTGCATTGGTGACAATATACGTCATGGCGTTTTCCACGAGATCGCCCTTAAGAACACCGGCAGCGGATATTTCTTCACCGAATGCTCGAACGGCTCCATCCTGAATGTTGTATTCCGGTGCTGCAAAGTGTCCTCCGTGATTTCGCTTACACCGATTTCATCCGGTTCTTCTGCTGCAAATTGCGGTTTATCCATAGGATTTGCAGCCTCCGCTTCCGAGCCTTTCTCGCTGAAGCCGGGCCTGTTTTCCTGCGGCTCACCGCTTTCCCCGCAGGACGGCAGGAGCGTCAGTACGCAAATGAGGATCAAAATGTAAATCGTTTTTTCATTGATTTTTCCTCGCAAAAAACGGTGTTTAACAATGATGCCCGATGCCTTTCGGAAAGTCATCCCGCTTTCTTTTTAAAGGGTTTTTCTTTGTATTTCAAGTGGTCTTGCGCCAAATGACGTAATGTCTGCATTTTATGCAAGGCAGACTTAAACTCGAAAGAATGCCCGGAAGATCAAGCGATCTTCCGGGCGTTTGATGCTTCAAAGAGCTGTATAGAAAGAAAGCCACGGCGTTAGGTCAATTGCCTGACGCCGTGGCTTTTAGATTATGCTGGATTATTCCGCGTCCTCCTCGTCTTCAAGCAGGAGCGGGAGCGTGGCCTCATACTTGGTTTCGGTGGCGCTCTTTTCCTCCGCCTGCGCGGTGTAATTGCGTACGATGGCCGCCGCCTTCTCGATCGGCAGGAGCGTACCGGCGCCCGCGACGCAGCCGCCCGGACACGCCATGCCCTCGAGCAGATACCCATTGTACTTGCCGGCCTTGGCAAGCGTGAGCATTTTCCGGCAGTCCTTGAGCCCCTGCGCGCGCACGCGGTTTTCACCTCGCGGTCGGGGTCGATGTGCGAGATCGCCTCGCGCACCGCTTCCGCAACGCCGCCGGAAACGGCAAAGCCGCGGCCCGCCGCCGTGCCTTCGCGCAGCGGCGCGGTCTGGGTGATCTCGTTAAAGTTGATGCCCTTGGCCTCGAACATGCCCATGACCTCTTCAAACGTCAGGACAAAATCGACTTCGCTGCGCACGGTCGTGCGCATGGCTTCAAGCTTCTTTGCGCTGCACGGCCCGATGAACGCGACCTTCTCGCCGGGTGCTGCTGCTTGCAGAGGCGCGCTGTGAGCACCATGGGCGTGAGCGCCATGGAGATGCAGTTTGCCTGCTCCGGGAAGAGCTTTTTCGCCATGACCGCCCAGCTCGGGCAGCAGGACGTCGCCATGAACGGCTGCTCGGCGGGGACTTTTTCCAGAAAGTCCTTCGCCTCGTCCAGCGTACAGAGATCCGCGCCCACGGCCACCTCCGCCACGTGCCGGAAGCCGAGCATCTTCATTGCGGCCTTGAGCTTATCCGGCGTCATGCTCGGGCCGAGCTGTCCGACGAACGCGGGCGCGACGATCGCAATGACCTTTTCACCGCCGCGCAGTGCCTGCGTGAGCTGGAAGAGCTGACTCTTATCGGAGATCGCGCCGAACGGACAGTTCACAAGACACATGCCGCACGAGACGCACTTATCATAATCGATATCGGCGCGGCCGTGCTCGTCCAGACCGGATGGCGTCCATACCGCACGCCTTGGCGCACGGGCGCTCCTGCAAAATGATCGCATTGTAGGGGCAGACATCCGCGCACTTGCCGCAGCGGATGCAGAGATCCTCCTGAATGCGGCTCACGCCGCGGTGGCTGAGCTTGACCGCCTTTTTCGGGCAGATCTCGCGGCACGGGTGCGCCAGGCAGTTCTGACAGAGATCCGTGACGATGTAGCGCTTTTCCGGGCAGGCGTTGCAGGCGAATTTCAGAATATTCACCAGCGGCGGCTCGTAATATTTCTCCGGTCTCGCGCTCTCCTCCACACCCGCGGCGAGCGGCGCGTGCTGGTCGAGCGGACGGGGGCTCAGGCCCATTGCGAGACGCAGCCGTTCGCCGACGATAGCTCTTTCAGAAAGATGCTGCTGCGGTGCTCGGCGACCTCACCGGGGACGATCTTATACGGCAGGTCTTCAATGCGGGAATAGTCCCCGCCCTCGTAGCCCATGCGGGCGACTTCGGTGAATACCTGACGGCGAATGTCGGTAATGGTGGAATAAATGCCGCGAATGCTCAATGGAACCCCTCCTTCGTTCGATTTATCTCGACGCGTTACGCAATATCTCGCTCCATGCCTCCGGCGACGCGGGGGAGAGATGCGCCGCGTCCTCGTCCGCTTTCTGCCAGACGAGGCTCTCCTCTTCGACCCAGAGCCGGTATACGCTCTCTGTCACGTCCGGCGCGGCGAGCGTGATCGTATAGTCGCAGTCTCGCTCCGGCGTGGGCGTTTCGCCCTCGTCGAGCAGGAGATACCCGGCGAAAAATCCGTCGTCCGGCAGCGTGACCGCGTCGTCCGATGCGCCGTTTTCCGCGGTGGTGACAGTGACCGTAACGCTGCCGTCCGCCGCGGCGCTATCCGGCGCGGCGGCCATCATTCTGCCGCCTGCGGGCGCTGCCGGTGCTTCCGCCGGGGTTTCCGTTTCGTCACTGTCCTCCGCCGCGCTGTACATGGCGATCTCCGACTCTTCCCTCGCCGTGCTGCTCGCGCCCTTCGCGGCGAAAGTGCCGAAAAGGTCACTCCCGCCCAGATCGCCACGGCAGCCGCCGCGGCAAGCGCGCCGCAGCGCGTCACGAGGCGCTGGATGCTCGCCTTTTTTCTTCGCCGGCTTTTCCGCCGGGGCAGCGGTCTCGTGGACGCGCGCCATCACGTTCGCCGTGAAATTCTCCGGCACATCGCCGAGCGCATCGTCCGTGCCGGATATCGCCTGAATCGCCTCATAGAAATTCCGGCAGGCTTCGCAGCTTTCCAGATGGGCGCGAAGCTCCTTTTCTTCCTCGGCAGTGATCTCGCCGTCAAGCGCCGCGCCGACCAGCTCTTCATAGTATTCACAGTTTTCACGCTTCACACCCCTTCCCTTGTTTGGACGGGAAACGGTCGGAAAAGTTCCCGCTTTCGAGAAGCGCTATGCAGAGCTTTTCCGCGCGCGGTTGAGCCGCGATTTGACCGTGCCGACCTCCAGCGAGAGCGCCGCGGCGATCTCGTAGCTCCCCCGCGCTCTCGCGCAGGGCGAGAATTTCGCGGCAGTCATCCGGCAGCGCGGCAAGCGCCGATGCGCACGGCGTCCCGGTCGGCGGCGCGCTCGGCCAGCCTCTCGGGGGAATACCGCTCGTCGGGAATGGCAATCTCGGTCTCTTCGCCGTCGTCGTCTTCCGTCTGGAGCGACACGATAACGGCACGCTTATTTTTGCGCAGCATATCGATGCATATGTTGTTCGTCAGCCGGTAGAGCCAGACGGAAAACCGGCTGTCGCCGCGAAAAATCCGCAAGCGAGGTGTACGCCTTGAGAAACGCCTCCTGCGCGGCGTCCTCGGCGTCGGCCTCGTTTTTCAGTATGCGCAGCGCGAGACGGTATACCTTTGTCTGGTTTTCCGTCACGAGCGGCTCATAGGCGCTCTCGTCTCCGGTGAGAACGCGCTCGATATATCCTTTTTTCCTCGTCTTTTTGTCATGCTGTCACCTCAGATCGCGCTGTATGCCGCGGACGATCTTCTCCGCGTCGGCGAGCGTATTCATCGATACGATCTGCTGCTTATAATATCCCGCATGGGACACCCCGCGCAGATACCAGCAAAGCTGCTTGCGCGCTTCCAGAATGGCGATCTTCTCGCCCTTGAGCGAGCACGCCGTCGTGATCTGGCCGAGGGCTTCCTCCATCCGCACGCGCAGCGGCGGAGCGGCGGGACTTTCTCCCCGGCAAGAAGGGCGTTGCCCTGCGCAAAGACCACGGGTTGCCGAAGCTGCCGCGCCCAATGAGCGCCGCGTCCGCGCCGGTGTAGCGCAAAATATGTTCGGCATCCTCCGCGGTCCATACGTCGCCGTTGGCAAATACCGGGATGCGTACCGCGCGCTTTACGTCGCGGATGATATCCCAGTCGGCCTGCCCGGCATACATCTGCGCTCTCGTGCGGCCATGCACCGCGATCGCCGCGGCGCCCGCGCTCTCGCACATTTCGGCAAACGGCACGGCGTTGATATTGCCCTTATCGAAGCCTTTGCGGAACTTGACTGTCACCGGCACATCCACAGCATGGACGACCGATTCGATGATCTTCGCCGCGAGATCGGGCGTTTTCATAAGCGCGCTCCCGTCGCCGGACTTTACGACCTTCCCGACGGGGCAGCCCATGTTGATGTCGATGATCTCGGGCGGCAAAGGTCTATCACCTTGCACGCGGCCTCCGCCATGCACGAGGGGTCGCTCCCGAAGATCTGCACGGCGAGGGGCGTATCCCCCTCTGGCCGGACGAGCAGCGTTTTCGTCTTGCCGTCCTGATACATGAGCGCCTTGGAGGAGATCATTTCGCTCGTGGCGAGCGCTGCGCCGTGTTTCCGGCAGAGGGCCGGAATGAGGCGTCCGTCACACCGGCCATCGGCGCGAGAAAGAGCCGCCCGGCGAGCTCCACGTTTCCGATTTTTACCATATGGTCTTATGGGCGCGTCGCCACAACGCGGTGGATGGGAAGGCCCATCTCGGTGAAGCGCGCTTCGTAATCGGTCATGGGCGTGCCCTCCGGCATATCGGCAAGCGCCCAGCCGCAGCCGCCGGAACGATTCGAGCGACCAGTCGAAAAGCGGCCCGTTGTCGGTCTTGAACCAGACCGCCCCGCCCTCCGGCAGCAGCGCGCGGTACTTATCGAGGAACTCCGGCGCGGTCAGACGGCGCTTGAACTGCTTCTTCTTCGGCCACGGGTCAGGGAAATTGATGTACAGGCGGGAAATCTCACCCGGGGCGAACATCTCGGGCAGAAGCTCGGCGTCCCGGTCGAGAAAGCGGACGTTCGGTATGCCCTGCTCCACAACGCGCTCCATCGCAACGACCATCGCGTCCGGCACCTTTTCGAGCGCGAGCAGCAGCACGTCCGGCTCGCGGAGCGCCTGTTCACAGGTGAAGCGGCCCCTTGCCGCAGCCGAGCTCCAGACGGATCTCGCGGTACTGCGAAAACTCCTCCGCCCAGCGGCCTTTATGGTCTTCCGGCGTCCGGATCTGCACCGCGGCGCAGCGCTCCATCCGGGGGATCAGGTTCGGTTTTTTCCGCATTCTCATAAGGTTCACACTCCTGTTTCTTTCACACGCCATCATATCATAGCGACGAAAAAACATCAATCCGAAAAACCTTGCATGGAGCGGTTGTGTTTGGTATAATATCACGGCGAAAGCGCACGACCGGGTATAGCGAAGATGGTATCGCGCCTGCTTTGGGAGCAGGAGACGCGCGTTCGAGCCGCGCTACTCGGACAAAAGCCCTTGGGATCCATGATCTCAAAGGGGCTTCTCTTATTCTATATAGAACGTTCCTGGAATGAAATAGTGTCGGTTTTCCTTTTATTGTGCTATAAATAACCGCAAAAAGGTTGGGCAGGGGTTTGGCTTTTTTACTGCGCTTTCAGAGCACGCTCCCACTCGGCCTCTTTAAATCCGACGAGGACAAGATCGTCCCCGACCAGAAGCGGGAGTTTGACCAGCATCCCGTCCGCAGCAGAAGCCGCAGCATCTCCTCCTCGCTCATGCCGGGCAGCTTGTCCTTGAGTTCCATGGACTTGTAGAGCAGACCGCTGGTATTGAAAAATTTCTTCAGCGGCAGGCCGCTGCGCTCGTGCCACGCCGCCAGCTCGTCACAGGCGGGATTCGTCGTCTTGATGTCGCGGAGCTCGTAGGCGATTTTGTGCTCGTCCAGCCACTTTCGCGCCTTCTGGCAGGTCGTACACTTGGGGTAACAGATAAATACCATAGTCTTTCGCTCCATTTCTGTGTTTGGGTTTTTATGATAGCACGTTCCGTAAGAACGGGCAAGAAACAGGATAAAAAGCCTCCCGTCCGACGCCGGCGCATGTCCACCGGAAACCGAACGGGAAGCGTTTTGGAGGATTATAGCTTTGCGCTCTTGAAACGAAGCGCTATATGCTCGGCAAGCAGGGCGATGAATTCGCCGTTTGTCGGTTTTCCTTTGGCTCCGGAGATGGTGCCGCGGAAGATTTTCTGCTGCATCTCGAAGTCGCCGCGGTTCCATGCGATCTCGATCGCATGGCGCATTGCCCGCTCTACGCAGGCAGGCGTCACAGAAAACCTTTGGCGATCTCCGGATACAGCACCTTCGTTATTCCGGCGACGGGCCCGTACCGCGGATCGTAAAAGGATCCCTGCACGCAGGTATTGAAAGCCTTTAATATGCGCCGGTACGCCCATCTCGTGGAGAAGGTTGGTGACGGCGCTTTCCAGATGTGCGGGCGCGGGAGCCGGCACCTTCGGCGCGGGGGCCGGTCCGGGGACGGCGGCGGGCGGTCTCTTTTTCCGCCTTCGCGTACTGCCGCAGGCACTGCAGAAGCGCTCCGGGGTCGCAGGGCTTGGGGATAAAATATGCCGCGCCGAGCCTTGCGCACTCGGCAACAATGGCGGCGTTGACAAATCCGGTGAGAACGACTACCGGCGGCGCGCTCTCCGCTTCGGCAAGCCGGCGCAGTACGCTCAGTCCGTCGAGCCGCGGCTGGACGAGCTCCAGCAGCACCACATCCGGCCGCAGCGACTGGATTTGAGAAAGGGTCTCCGTCCCGCCGGACGAAAAGCCTGCCGCTTCCATGTCTCTCTCCTGAGAAAGCGCAGCCGTTATCGTTCGTTGGAGATCCGGATCCGGGTCGGCGATCAGCACGCGAAGTTTCATAATATCGCCTCCATATCGATTTTTCCTTCAGCTGATCTACTACACGGATAAAATAGCATATTTTATGTCTGATTTCAACAAATCCCTCATAAAGATGCCGTTAATTCGTTCGACAATATTCGGCAGGGGACGGCCGCGAACCGGCGCACTTACGCCGCCGCGGCGTTGGCGTTGATCTTTTCTATCGTCTGCCGGATGCCTGCCCACACGGACAGATCCGTGAACACCTCCACGATGCTGCCGTGGTCGGTAAACGGCGCTTCCTGCAAAACGGACAGGTCCTTCATCATGCCATTATGGACGATGTACTCTACGATCTGGTTCACAAAATAGATCTGTCGGCTATCGAGGCTGGCATCGTTCAGATACCGCGCGAACGCCTCCTTGGCGGCGTTCATGTCCAGCCCCACGATCTCGCGGACGAATTCGCCCAGCGGCTTCTGCCCGTATTCCGCCTCGTAGTCCTGCTTCGTGCCGACCTCGCTCCAGAGGATTCGCTCAAGCGCCTCCACATCGCCGGACGTCAGCGGGATGTTGCCGCGGAGCTTGGCGATCGCGGTGTCGTTCGCGTGCTGCCGTATATAAAACTCGGCTTTTGCCTTGTAATTTTTCAGATCGTCGTTTTCCAGCTCCGATCCCTTCCAGTCCACGGAAAGGATCTCGTCAGCGAAGTTGGTAGTATAGATGGCTCCGTCAAAGGGAATGTACTTGATGAGATCGCGCAGACTTTTCCGGATGTGCTCAAACTCGTTGATCCCCGCGCGCTCGACATAGTCCGTGTGCAGGATCTTATCGATCAGCTCAGACTGTGCCGCAATCTCCGGGATATTCGCCACCGATGCAACAGCAGAGACTTTTTTGAAAAGGTCGCTCCGCGCTCTTCCATACGTCTTTCCGGCGAGGTACGCCAGCTCAATGCCGTACAAGAGTGCATCGAACCGCAGCGCCTTGGCATCGTCCTCCTCCGGCGTGATGAGCGGTGCGAGCTCCTGTCCGATGAGCAGCGTATCCTCGTAGGTCAGGGCGTTGTAGCTTTTCGGACCGGCATACAGCTCCACATACTTCAAGTGCTGCCGGATGGCAAAATTCTCGCGGTTCAGCTCCCGGACTTTCCGCACCATATCGTCCACAAGCGTCTTGCGGAAAGCGACCAGCTCCTCCGTCTGATACGCCAGATCCTGCAGCTTATAAACGATCTGCGCTTTCAAATGGAAGATCGCGCCCTGCAGGGCGATCGTATTCGCCGTAGGTTTTTCCTTTGCTCATGCGGAAAAACTCGAAATTTCCGCAGAAGTCGAAGATGTAAAATTTATCCTTGTCCCTGCCGTCCAGCAGTCCCGGACACAGGCGCGTGCCGCGCCCGATCATCTGCCAGAACTTCGCCTTGCTCATGACCTTCTTGAAGAACACCAGATTCAGCACCTCCGGCACGTCAATGCCGGTGTCCAGCATGTCCACGGAAATGGCGATTTGAGGCAGTTTCTTCGGGTCGGAAAACTCGTCAATGGCGCTTTGGGCATAGGTCATGTAGTTGTCGATGACCTTGGCAAAGCCGGGAAGATGCGGGTATTCCCTGATTGAAAACCGCAAGGATCTTTTTCCGCGTGGGTGTGGTTCTTTGCAAAGAGGATCGTTTTGCCGAGCCTGCTGCCGTAGTCGATGGTCAAGCCGTGGGTCATCAGTGTGTTCAGCACCTGCTGGATGGTGTCCTCGTTGAAAATCCACTCATTCAGTGCCGATGATGCGATGCTCTCCGGCAGCTCGCCATTTTCATCTTCAAAGGTATCTTCATAGGCCTGTTTGTCCGCGTCGGAGAGCTCGTCGTAGACGATGCCCTGCTCGATGAATTTCAGCCGGGTCTCCACGGACAGGAAATCCACCAGATACCCGTCACGGACGGCCTGCGCCAGCTCGTAGCCGTAGGTCGGCACGCCGTTTTCCAGCTCAAAGATCTCGTAGGTATTCTTATCAATTTCGTCTTTCGGGGTGGCCGTCAGTCCTACCAGCGGCGCATCAAAATAATTGAAAATATCACGGTATTTGTTATACACCGAACGGTGCGCCTCGTCGCAGATCACAAGGTCAAAGTGCCCACAGGTAAAGAGCTTACCCTCCTCATCCTGCACGCTGTCGATGACGTTGTACATGGTCTGATAGGTAGAAAAGACGCAGTGCGCGGTATAGTTATCCTTCTCCTCACAGAGATTTGTGACGGAAAGGTTGGGCAGCAGATTTACAAAGCTGCGTTTGGCCTGCGTGACAAGACTGCTGCGGTCGGCGAGAAACAGAATGTTCTTTACCCACCCGTGCCGGAGCAGCACATCGCACAGCGCAATGACCGTCCGCGTCTTGCCGGAGCCGGTCGCCATGACCAGAAGAGCCTTGCGGCGGTTTCGGGCAAAGGCATCGCAGACCGCTTTGATCGCGCCCTCCTGATAGTACCGTCCGGCAATGGCGCGATCCACCATGGCGTTTTTCAGGCTCGTCCGCATGGTCTGGAGATTGAACAGCTTTTCCAGATCGCGCTTGGAGTAAATGGCGGCGCACCGGCGATCGGGGTATAGATTGTCCGTAATGCGCGTTTCAAAGCCGTTGGTCAGGAAAATGACCGGGCGGCGATGATATTTCTTTTTCCAGCAGGTCGGCGTAGAGCTTGGCCTGTTGACGGCCTTTCGCCACATCCACGCAGGTGCGTTTCGCTTCGATCACCGCCAGCGGGCGGCTGTCGTCGCCGTAGAGCACATAGTCCGCATAGCCGACGTCGCTTTTGTTCGGCATGCCGGGCAGCTCCACTTCGTTGAGCCAGTCCTGCCCCTCTGTCCATCCGGCGTCGGCGAGCATGGTGTCGATGTACAGCTTGCGGGTCTTGTATTCAGAAAGATCGAGCGGCTTTGGCACATAGGTCTGCTGCTGCTCGGCTCGGCGGGCGGTGAGCTCCTCTTTCAGCGCAGCGTTCTCCGCCATGAGCGATGCAAGGTCGGCCTCCGGCACTTCCGGCGCCGGGGCAGCGGGAGTCTCGGCGGGCTGCGTCAGAAGGGAGCGGTCAAAATGGCTCTCGGTATAGTTTTCGCCGTAACAATAGGCCACGAAGTCCAGAAACACATAGAGGTTTTCCAGACACAGCGCCGCCTGCTCCTCGGTGATCTTTTTGCCCGTGTGGGCGGCGTTGTTGCCCATGCGGCGAATTATGTCCATTCGCCGCCAGATATCCGCGCCGACGATGTCGCGGAAATCCTCGGCATTCATAAGGCTGACGAGCGTATCCTGATATGGCATGACCAGCGCTTTGTCCACGGAGTACATCCACTTCACGGCAAAATTCCATCGCCCGCCGGCAGTTGAGCACGCAGGCGGAGGGATCGATATGTAAGATCCGCTCGGCGGCGACTGCCACGGAAGCGAAGGGTTCAAATTCCGCGGCGGAGAGGAATTTGTCGAAGTTGGTCATGATAACCGCTCCTTTGTGATTTCGTTTATGCGCTCGCAAACAAGATCGAATCGCTCGTTTATGTCGGCGTTGAGAAGCGAAGCACGAGCAGACCGTGCGATGCTAAAACTTCGCTGCGTTCGGCATCATAAGCGATCTCCTGCTCTTGGAAATGCTGTGAGCCGTCAAGCTCGATGACAAGCTTTGCCGCGGCGCAGTAAAATCTACGATATAGTTGTCAACGATCCGCTGCTTATAATATTTCACCGGATAGGTGCGCAGAAAAAAGATACCACAGCTTTCGCTCCTGCGGCGTCATTTCGCGGCGCAGCCGGCGCGCGTTGGGGAGAAGGCGGTTGTTCTTTGGTATCACGGTTTCACTTCCTTGCGGATACGCCCTCTCAGTCAGCCTGCGGCTGACAGCTCCCCAGAGGGGGAGCCAAGGGTGCGGGTTATCGAAGATAGCGCTCGTCCCCTCTTGCCTCTCCCTCTGGGAGAGGTGGCGCGGCATAGCGCCGTGACGGAGAGGAGAGAGGGGGATGTGCAGCGGAGAGAAATCTACCGAGGCTGATTATAGTATCTTACCCTTGACTTTGTGAATCATCAAAATCTGATTTCTTTAGCACCCCTGTACATTTTGCAAAAATTTCTTCACACCGCTGTGCAGTCAACAGCCCTAAGCAGTAGTTCTCGTACATCCGCATTAATGTATGCGTCTCTATTATCAAGCAGCCATTTCGTTCGGCAAGAGTGATTTGTTCTTTATGGACTGGCTCTCGCTGATCGAGTGGCTTGCTCCTAAATGGATTAATTATTAATAACTGTTTTACACTTTCAGAAATTCCCTCATCATCAAGACGATCTAAGTATCCTCGATAATGAAGTTCGATTTGTGAAATATGTTCATGCTTTTACATTTGATGTTACTCCTTGATTTCTCCAATAAAAGTGCAACTTGACTTCTTTATTAAAAATCCTCTTTTTTCTTATCAACAAATTCTGACAAATCGCAGTCCAGTAGTTTTTCCAAGATTTCAAAGACAACCGAGACCAGATGGTCTCCGTTTGCGTATAATATAGATTTTACCCTGTCGTTTTGTTTTAACTTAGCTTTTGCAGCTTCAATTTGGTCGCTAGCCTCTTTGATTTTTTCCTCATATACAGCTATTTTTCTCTTTGCTCTACATCATCGCCAAAACATATACCATTCATCCACTCAGGGGCTTCCGGTTGCTCACGTTCGGGAAAAAAGGACTGATATGTAATGCTTGAGTCCGTCTATGTTTTGCGTAATGTTTAGCGTTGTCGCATATATTAGGTCTTCAATTATAACGGTTGTGTTTTTCTTGCTTTTGCAGGATCGTGTAATGACATCGTCGTTGTAGTTGAAACAAAAATCTGCATTATATTTATAGCCTCCACATCTGTTTCAGTTTTCTCATAGAATATTTTTTGCATAGTTTGTATATCTGGGAATAGCAGCTGTAATGGTATACTTGTACATCTCTTCAAGCATATCTTTTAGCGCTTTGCTTAGAGAGCCATTTACCCTATCATATTCCATGCGATATTTATATCGAATATTTTGTGGGAATACGTATATTACAATTGCTCGTTGTCTTGATCTGACCATTTGGCATATTGTTTGTAAATCACACAGACAATCAACTTTTCCACAAGTATCCTCATAACACCGCCATATGCCTACCGAAGAGAGGTCTACTATGTTGACGTCAAAGTCATCTAGTGCCCTTGGAGCACTTAAAGGCGAAAACGTTATTCCATCTCTTTCACTACTGTCTGCAGAAAACTGAACAACCTGTAATCTCATGTTCTTTTTTCTCCTATCTTAATGGTAACATATTTTCATCCAAAGAAGTCTTGCGTCAGACAGTCGAGTAGTCGTTGAGTTTCGTCCAGAGCTTTTTGTACAGCAGCTTTTGACTTGTTAATTTGTTTGACAAAACCCGCAAACTGAGTTTGAACTTCAATAGGCGGCACAGGAACTGGATATGCTTTTTAACTTATCCATTTGTACTCCATCCTGCCCTGCGGTTCTTTTTGACATTCCTTCAAGATATTCTAACAAGCATTCTTGTTTCAAGAACTGACGAATAAACTCCCTATTCCCTATTTTAGGGGTCGCTTTCATTAGCGCAACATTAAAAAGAACCCTCGATGCCTTGTAATATCTGGAAAATAGGTGGGCCGTATCTTCCGATCATTATATCGTCTGCCGTACAGAATCTCTTTGCCATAGATTTTGGGATGTAGGTGATAAATTTATCGGTTTTGTAATCTCTGATCTGGACAAGGCGGATATTGTCTTCTGTCGATTCATACTCAAAGTACTTTTTGTCTGGTTGGCTTCCACCTTGAAACTCAACAACTTCTGTCCATCCTATAAACTGGATGTCCCTTGGGATTAATTATTGGGTCTCCAAACATCTCGACAAATCGGGCTTTGACAAGTTTGTCCAGCTTTTGAAGCTGGCTCTGGCGCATGGCAATTGTAGTTTTAACCTTATCAATTATCTGTGAGATGTGTTGTTGCTCTTCTATTGGGATTTCTGGCAATTCCAGTTCAGATAGAACATCGATCTTAATGCCTTTAATCGTTGCGCCGCGTGCCTGTGCGTTGAGAAAAGCGCCTTTTGCTTGAAGAAACTTACATAAAAACGCCTTGCTCCATATACTCTCGTCAATATCAAGAAGAGAAACAATGTCTGACTGGTGGACATGCTTATGGTATTGATTGCAACTTTTCCAACGCCTACGCGAGTACCGACCATTATGGAAAATGCAGGAACGATCTTTGCTGCACTCTCTTTGATAAGCTTGTTCGCAGATCCAATCAACCGCGCTTTCTTTTCCAATATTACCACCATTTAACGCAGTAGTAGTAATCCATGGAATAGTGCCATTAAAAAACTCGGGTCTCCCTTTAGCCGGGGTTCCACCTGATTGAAATCTACATATGTTTCCTAATTTTATGCCCATGTGTTCATCCCCACAAATCCCAATTTGCCATCGCACAGTTGTTCGGAACTCCCGAACAACTGCTTTTATTCACCATCCCCGGAAACACTCTCAATCATCCCAACCACCGTGTTTCCGAGCAACATCGTCTGCGCATTGCCGGGATTGACTACCCGCCGTCCGGTCTGGGCTTCGATCTCTTTCCGGGCGTTCCCGGCAACTCTGCCGCCCTGCTGGGCGACAACGCGGTTTTCTTCCAGTCCCTGCGGATTCTGCGCGTTGGTCAGCTCTGTTGTGGTGGCTTCTGCCAGCATATTCAAAGCCAGCTCCAGCGTACTCATATTGTCGCGCAGATTCTCCTTTTTAGCCCTTTATAATTTTTATACTGGCGCGTCGTCATGCCGGACCAGGCCTTTGTAACCTCGTCCGTCAGGATCGCATACTCCTTGCCCGCTTCAACACCGTGGGCGCCCCACGCATCCGTCAGCTCTTTTGCGGGCGCGGATGGTTTGCAGCCGCTGATTGATCCATTCCGGGGAATAGCCCTTTTGTGCGTATGTATTGAGCGCACGCTCGATCGTCAGTTCCGGGTCGATGATCTCCTCGATACGCTCGCGGCCAACCATGGCCAGCCACATTTTGAATGGCTCGGCTTTTTGGACGGAACAGACTGAATAATGCGGAGAAGCTGCTCCGTTGTGGCGACATCCGTCAGGCGGCGCTTGCCGTCGGCAGCTTTCATTTTCAACTGGTGACATTCTGTCACCAGTTCATTTCCTTCTTCCCGCATACGCTGTTTCAGCTTATTCCAGTATTTTCTTCCGGTATTGTAATCCGGGCTTTCCGTCAGCGCGGCAACCACATCCACCACGGAAAAGTACCACTCCTCCTGCGTTTCGTCCCACGCTGTACGAATTGGCTGATTTTCAAACATTTGCAGCTTATCGTTTTCCGTCATTTTCCTTCTCCCTGCAGCATTTTCTCAAGCTCGTCAATAGCGATGTTGATCTCGCTTTCCAACCTCCGCAGCTCTGCCATGATCTCGCTCGTCGGCGGATACTCCACGGGCTTATATTCGGCTTTCTTGTACTTGTTGATGGACAGATCGTACCCGTTTTCCACGATCTCCGCCTTTGGCACAAGGAACGATTTTTCCGTGCGCGGGCGGTCTTTTTCCTCTTCCGGATTATGGAATCTTGCAACGATATCCGGAATATCGTTCTCCGCCACAGGGCTGCGCTTATCGTCCAGCGAGAAGCCGTCAGCGGTCATGTCGTAGAACCAGACGTTGTCCGTGCCGCCGTGGCCGGTTTTCGTGAAGATCAAAACGGCGGTGGAGACGCCCGCATACGGCTTGAACACGCCGGAGGGCATGGAGATCACGGCCTCCAGCCGGTTGCCGTCCACCAGTTCCTTGCGGATGGCCTTGTGAGCAGTGGACGAGCCGAACAGCACACCGTCCGGCACGATGCAGGCGCAGCGCCCGCCGATGCGCAGCATCCGCAGGAAAAGAGCGCGAGAAACAGAAGCTCCGTTTTCTTCGTTTTGCAGACCTTCAGCAGGTCCGCGGATACGGTATCCGCGTCCAGACTGCCCCTTGAACGGCGGATTGGCGAGGATCAGGGAATACTTGCCCTTGTCCGGGTTCTGATCGCTGAGACTGTCGCGGTACTCGATAAACGGGTTATCGATGCCGTGGGCCATCATGTTCATCGCGCCGATACGGAGCATGGTCCGGTCCATGTCGTAACCGAAGAACATGTGGTTCATGTAGTGATCTTTCTTCTGGCGGTTGAAGAAGATCTCTTCCTTGCGGTGCTCTTTCAGGTATTCACCCGCTGAAACAAGAAAGCCGGAGGTGCCGCAGGCCGGGTCGCAAATAATATCGTCGGCTTTCGGGTCCATCAGCTCCACCATCATGCGGATGATGTGGCGTGGGGTGCGGAACTGACCGTTGAGACCGGACTGGCTGATCTTGCTGAGCAGATATTCATAGGTGTCGCCGCGCACATCCACCGCCTGAGATTCGCTCATCAGACGGTAAATTTCGTCCAGCGCGTCCACGACCTGGAGAGCAGCAGCGGCGTCGGCAGCTTGAAAATGGCGTCATCCATGTACTTGGAATAGGCGCTGTTTTTGTCGCCGTGGAGGTTCTTGATAAAGGGAAACACCGATTCCTGCACAACGGTATACATTTGCGCGGCAGGGAAGTCGTGGAACACGCTCCACTTGAGCTGGCGGCCATCCACGATGCGCTCACCGATCTGTACCTCATCGGCGAAAATGTTCTGATACGGCAGACCCAGCATGGCCGCCTCCTTTGCCCGGCGGTTGTCGGAATCGTCAAGATCGTGAATGAACATCAGATAGGTGATCTGCTCGATCACATCCAACGGTTGACAAGGCCGCCCGCCGCGAAAATGTCCCAAAGACTGTCGATTTTGTTTTTCAGCTCACCGGTGATCATTTCTTTTTCTCCCTTGCGTTCTGTATTGTCAAGTATCAGGCGATATATGCGGCTATATTATACTTTGATTCACGCAGGAACGCAAATAAACAATTGGTTTGTTTTTCCCTCGCTCGTCAGAATTCGTCACGGCGGCGCGAAATGCGCATAATCTCCCGCGGTTGGTAAACAATAGGTTTGCCGGACATTAAAAACACAAGGGAGAAAATAAATATGAAAGCAACCGGAATTGTTCGCCGCATCGACGATCTCGGCCGCGTCGTCATCCCCAAGGAGATCCGCCGCACCCTGCGTATCCGCGAGGGCGACCCGTTGGAGATCTACACGGAGAAGGACGGCGAGGTCATTTTCAAAAAATATTCGCCCATGGGCGAGCTGAGCAGCTATGCCGCAGAGATCTGCGAATCGCTCTATAAGTCCACGGGCGGGACGGTCGCCGTATGTGACCGCGACAGCATGATCGCCGTATCCGGCGGCGGGAAAAAGGAGCTGCTGGAAAAACCTGTCAGCAAAGCGCTGGAGGAGATCATGGAAAACCGCCGCGCCGTGCGCACGGAATCGGGCAGCCGCGCGCCCCGGCCGGTCGAGTCGGCAGAGGATTACGCCATCGCGGTGGCCGCGCCGATCCTGGCCGAGGGGGACGTGCTCGGCTGTGTGATGTTCTCTCGCACCCCGGCTCTCCGGCGGCGACGGATCTGGAATTCAAGCTCGCGCAGACGGTGGCGGGATTCCTCGGGCGGCAGATGGAGGGCTGACGGCGAAGACCGTCAAAATATTTTTTCGTTTGGGTGTTGACGGGCGGCACAAACTGTGGTAATATAACTCTTGCAATATCGCGGGGGGTAGAGCAGTTGGTAGCTCGTCGGGCTCATAACCCGGAGGTCATTGGTTCAAGTCCATTCCCCGCAACCATATCGAGTGTTCATAACGGATTTGATGTTATGAACACTCGATTTTTTATCTTCTTTTTGGAGAGCAGGCATTTCGCCTGCTCTCCTTCGTTATGCGGGGATATATCGAACAGAGTCCGTTTTATTGGACACTGCTGCTGATATAATTTGCTGGAAAAAGCCAAAAGTACTATAATAAACTTGCTCGGCTGAATAGAACCGGATATGGGGTGCGCGTCACAAAGACGAAAAAAGCTTGTTGACGTGTTTTCTGCATGAGAAGGAGGAGAGGAAATGTACGGAGCACTTCTGGGCGACATGATCGGAGCGCCCTACGAATTTGACAGGGGGAACAAGAGCAAGGAATTTCCGCTCTTTGCGAGAATTCCCGTTTCACGGATGATTCCGTCATGACGATAGCGGTGGCGGAGGCCCTGCTGGACAGCCGGTTTTTGGACGATGACAGCATCCGGGCCGCGCTGATCAAGTCGATGCGGAAATGGGGCAAAAAAGTATCCTGATGCCGGCTACGGCAGGAAGTTCCTCTGTTGGCTCAGGAGAAAGATCCAAAGCCCTACGGCAGCTGCGGCAACGGCTCGGCCATGCGCGTTTCCGCGGCAGGCTGGCTGTTCGATACGCTCGAAGAGACGCGGGAATAGGCCAGGCTGACGGCTGAGGTCACGCATGATCATCCTCGAGGGGATCAAGGGCGCGGATGCAACTTCCGGCGCGATCTTCCTTGCCAGGACCGGCCGCAGCAAGGGAGGAGATCCGGGATTACATTGTGCAGGAGTTCGGTTATGATCTCTCCCGCACCTGTGACCAGATCCGGCCGAGCTATTATCATAATGAGAGCTGCCAGAAGACGGTGCCAGGAAGCGATCACTGCCTTTCTGGAGGGGACGGATTTCGAAGATGTCATCGGACTGCCGTTTCCCTCGGCGGCGATTGCGATACCCTGACCTGCATCGCCGGGAGCATCGCGGAGGCCTTTTACGGCGTGCCCGCCATCCTGAAGGCAGAGTGCAGGCGCCGGCTCCCGGAGGACATGGCGTATATTCTCGGCCGCTTTGATATTTCCCGAAACACGGTCGACGATTTTCCCGGCGATACCCTCTCCGGCAGCGGTATCATCGATGAAGCGATCGACCGCGGCTGCCAGACCGGCAGCAAAGAGAATCGGATCGGCGTTTCCGATGGGATGCTCGGAGATGCCGGGAGGGATCATTATCGATCCCCGGGGACAGTCCTTCCTGTTGACAAAAGACCGGATCAATATGATTTTGAACGCTGACAAAGGAGGTCAAAGCACAATGAGAACGATTCGTGTAACCGGCAAGGGGCAGATCAAAGTCAAGCCCGACATCACCCGTATCACCATGACCCTCACCGGTGTCTTCAAGGAGTACGGTGAGACCCTGCGCCACTCATCGGAGGATACGGAGGCGCTGAAGGACGTCCTTTCTGCCTTCGGGTTTGAGCGGTCTGATTTGAAGACGCTCAGCTTCCATGTGGACACGGAGTATGAGAGCTACCGGGACAAGAACAACGACTACAAGCGGCGTTTCGTCGGATACCAGTTCAACCACGCCCTGAAGGTCGAGTTCGAGGTCCGACAACGACCGTCTGGGCAAGATCCTGTATGCCCTTGCCAACGGCAAAGTCCGGCCGGAGTTTCGTATCAGCTATACTGTGAAAGACCGGAAGCCGCAAAGAACCTGCTGCTCGGAAGGCCGTCACCGATGCCAAGAAAAAGGCTGCGGTTCTGACCCAGGCCGGCGGCGTCAAGCTGAAAGATATCCAGAGCATCGACTACTCCTGGGGCGAGATCAATTTTGAGTACAAACCGATGGGCGACTTGATGATGGACTGCTGTGAACTGCCGATGACCGAAAAAGCCTATGATCTGGATATTGAACCTGACGATGTCGATGTTTCTGATACCGTCACCGTAGTGTGGGAGATCGAATAAGACGAAAGACAAGCTGATTTTCAAGTATTCACTGTCCGACGTCTGACGGATCCCGACAGCTTCATTTGAGATCCAGGACGGGGATTCACCCTCGGTTTGGTTCCGGCTTCGCTTACTCTGTCGAATTCTGTCGAACGAATTAACGGCATTTTTATGGCGGTTTTGTTGAAACAGGACAGAAAATGTGCTATTTTTATCGGGTAATTGATCAGCTGAAGAAAAAATCGATATGGGCGATATTATGAAACGCGCGAACGAGGCGCGCGAGGATCGCGCCGTTGGGCAAGTCCGACGCGCTTCCTTCCAGACGAGCTTCCCGCTTCTGTGCGCTGGTCGTTTCGCTGTCCATAAGGACGCCGGATCGACGGCAAGCGAGGTGCCGACGTTGCCCGCCATATCCGTGCACGAGCGACTGGAAGCAAACGATGAGCGTGAGCTGCGCCACGACGCTCTCGGTGTCGACTACTGCTCGACACGACTATTATCCTGAGCCCCAGCAGCACTGAAAGCGAAAGTCACGGTATCGCCAGCGCCCAAATGAGCGTTTTCAGTTGAGATCCTCCTCCAGAGAGACCGGCGAGCTGGCGTAGTCCCCTGCCTGCGTCGTCCACTGTCTGATGAGTGCTTTGCGCTTTGTTGACGTTGCCATCCGGTTTTCCTCGTCCAGCACGGGATGGAGTCCTCGAATAACCTGGATACGCGGCAGCGCGGCACAGCTCGTGCGCGTAAACGGTAGGCAGGAGGTCGCGATCAGCTCCGCGAGCGGGTCGCCCCTCGCGCGATGATGAGGTCTTTGAGATCGACGCGCTGTAGAAAGCGTTGTCGGAATCCACAACATAGATCGTGGAGATGTTGTCGCTCGGCGGCCTGCTCGACGAGCTGGTGCATTGCGGTCTTTGACGCTCAGCCCCCGGGATGACGATGCAGTTCGTCATATCGTTGCCGATCTCTGTCCTCGCCGTAGACCCAGAGTTGCGCGATCTCGCGGCGCTTCGGCTCGTCCATGAGCTCGACGAGCGTGTTTTCTCCACTTTCGAGCGTTTTGAGATAGTCCACCGCAGCGTCGGCGTCCATGCGCGAGAGTTATCGCCCACCCGCCGCCGGAGTGCTCGCTAATTCATTGAGATACGCCGTCATCGGCTCGGCGTATTCGAGCACGGCCGAGAGCTTCCGCGGCGTCGAGCGCGTGATAGATCCGCTGCCGCTCAGAGAGCGCGGAAGCGCCTCGAGCGTGCGTGTCGTTTTTCGTGATAGTCGAGCAGCTTCTCGCGGAACGCCTTCGGCGAGAGATTTGCTGCGGACGAGTCTGCCAGCTCCTTGGTCGTATCCGGGTGGCGGAGCTGTACGAGTTCGGTTTCATTTTCCACTCATTTCTGCCCTCCGTTTCAACGATTTTGATAACCGCGCCGGAGCAGGGCAAAAATATCGTCGCCTGGCGGCGGCGCACGTCGATCCTTGGGCAATGGTGAGCAGTGGAAAAGAGATCACCGGCCGGTGCGGCCGCCATACGAAGCTCCTGGATGCGTCTCGCCATGCCCCATATCCGTCCGTTACTGCCGCTGGCCCGTAGTGATCCCTCCTTTTAAAATCAGATATATTCTCTATATAACACACGGCAAACGCACAATGTCGAGAGGCAAAAAGCCAGCGGTCAGATTTTTCTGACCGGCGGCAGCCGGATTTTCGAATATTCGATGAGGCCGCTCTCTTTGAGCA
>VOFG01004529.1_pt1 | contig 29981 bp, 55 predicted proteins | sample 5384171 | NCBI WGS metagenome assembly VOFG01 (sample SAMN12384726, study PRJNA508395) | human gut metagenome | isolation source: healthy gut F | host: Homo sapiens
GCCACGCCCCTCGGCAAACACCTGCAATTCGGCGCGGTGTAAAGGGCGCATGTCGCCAGTCGGGCAGGCGGCGGCATGACGAGGCGGCGTTCGAAACGGCAAAGTGTTTCCGGTAAATGTCGCAGTAGTTGGCGTGGTACCGCGTCGAGCGTCCCGCCGCGGCTGCAATCATAAAAGTCAGAGGCTGTTGGTCTGCCAGTAGCCGAACTCCGGCACCGTCTCTGCCCCAGCACAGGGCGATGTAATCCAGCACAACTGCGGAACCCAAGGTGTACTGCACATCAAACTGCAGTTGCTTGGTTAGGTCGGCCCGGTACAGCTTGTTCCAGGGCATAGCCAGCAGGCAGTCCAGCCACAACCGGGCAAGGCCTGCCTGGGGCGCGGCTCCGCATCGGCAGTCACGGCGGCGGGTCTTTTTGCATCGGTGGTATAGTGCCACACCACAAAGTCCTGCGGCGCGGCGCGCTGGGCGGTCAGGGCTGCCTGCAAAGCACCGGGGCGCGCAGTGCATCGTCGGAACAAAAAGACGATAAACCACTGTCGGCAGCCAGTCCGCATTGCGTGCACCCGAAACACCTAAATCGTCCTGGTGGATGACCGTCACCCGGTCGTCCTTTGCGGCCAGGCGTCGCAGAGCGCACCGCTTTCGTCGGGGCTGCCGTCATCCACCAAAATGCAGGTCAGCCCGCCCTCCACCTGCTGGGCCAGTACGCTTTCCACGCAGCGGTCCAGAGTGGCCATGGCTTTTGTATACGGGCACCACCACGCAAATAGCTGCTTTGCTCATGGCGTCCCCTCCGTTCTGTGCGATCTCGCTCACAATGCGCACAAATTCATCATAGTAACGTGCAACAGAAAATCCTGTGCCCGCTTGGCTCGGCGGCGCCCATCTCGGCGCACAGGGCCGGGTGCCGTACAGCAGCATGCGGATGCTCCACGCCAGCTGGTCGGCGATGTTCTCGCCCGCTCCACCAGAACGGGCCTCCTTGACTGCCCTCCAGATATTCGGGCATACCGCCGCTGCGGGTAGCCAGCACGGGGCGACCGCAGGTCATGGCCTCCATGGCTACCCCAGCCCAGCGGCTTCCTCCACCAGGTCGGCTTTTGAACAAAGGTCGGCCAGGCGGTAGTAATCGGGTAGGTCCTCGTTGGGAATGTAGCCCGGTAAACTTTGTACGCGGTCACCCAGCGCCTTGGCCTGCTGCTCCAGCTTGGTGCAAAAGCTGCTTTGTGGGTGCGGCCAAAAGAACGGGCTGCCCGATCAGCAGCCGGATATTCGGCACCGGCAGCTTGCTCAGCCGCTTCCATCAGCTTGTGGATGCCCTTGTCCGGCTCCAACCGGCCGCAGAACAGCATCACAAAATCCCTGGGGCCAAAGCCCAGCCGGGTGCGCAGGGCCATCGGCGGCAGGGAGGCAGGGCGGAAACGCTCGGTATCGATGCAGTTATATAAAATGTAAGCGCTGCGGCGGTCAAGACTGCTGTTTTGCAGGTAATCGTCCCGATGAACTCGCTTAATGCCAGCACGCCGCCGTAAATAGTATCCATGGCAAGGGCTGCCGCTGGTCTGGCCGTGCAAGTGGGCCAGGCTTTAGCGCTTGCGGCCAAACATGCGGCGATGGCGCTGCACTGGGCCAGGTTGCCGCCCTCAGCCACGATGACATCGGGCGGGGGCAGTTCCAGCGCCAGCGAGCTGCACTTTCTGGCACCACGTAAATGAGGGGCAGCAATACCCACGCACCGTTCCAAAAGACCATGGGCCAATAGCGGCGGTGGCCATGGGGGCGGGCGACGTACAGCATTTTGTGTGCTGCAGGCCCTCGGCGGCACGGCGGGCGGCCTCATCAGGCATCGCTGGCGCATAACGAGATCCAGCCGGCCCCTGCTTCGTTTTTTCGGATCAGATGGGTCAGCAGCGTTTTACCGCGCCGCCCTGCACCGCAGGCACCGGCAGGTCCGGCGGCGGGATCGGCGCAGCACGCGGGGGCGCTTGTTTGCGTCTTTCTCTTTGTCGGGTTTCAGGATGGGCAAGGGGTAACTCCTTGTTAGGGTCACGCCGTACTGTAGGGGGCGGATGCGGGCATCGACCCCTACAAAAAGCACGAACCACAAAAATTATTTTTTTGATTGGGCACAAGCTCTGCGCGCTCATCATGGCCCAGCGGGCAGCGGAAGTTTCTCGGTCATCTTCATCTGGCGGCAGTTCGGCAGGTAGCTGATCAGCCCCTGCATCAAAAACTGCTCCTTGCTGATCGCCTTGACCAGCTCGGGGGTGGGGTTCTGCCGGACCTTGGCACAGAGGAAGAGATACCGCCGCCAGCAGGCCGCGTAAGCGGCATCAATCAACGGTTCGGTCAGCACCGTTCTCGACATAGAAGCGGTAGCGGTCAGCCAGGCCGTCCACGGCATCAAAGGCCTTCGGGCGGTATTGGTGCGGCAGATGCTGCCGCCGCGCAGCCGGTAGTGGTACAGCACCTTGTCCACGCAGACGACCTTGTCGCACCGCCAGAACAGGCGGTGGGCCACAAAGTCATCCTCGTGCAGGCGGCCTTCGGGGTAGTGCAGCAACTTCCAGACCTCGGCGCGGTACAGGCTTATTCCAGGCAACGGTGTACACGGTGCCGTTGGGGTGTAAAACTCATTCAGCAGGTCTTTGCCGCAGAAAACGCCCTCGGCGTTGGGGCGGGTAAGCTGGCAGGATCGCAGCTTTTGCCGTTCTCCTGCACATCCTCCACGGAGCAAAGCGCCATGTAGGCGTCATTTTTCTCGCAGGCGGCGTACAGGGTGTGCAAAAGCCGGGGCAGACCACATCGTCCGAGTCCACAAAGGCAGTAAGTAGCGGCCGCGGGCGGCGTCAATGCCGGCATTGCGTGCGGCTGAAAGGCCCTGATTCTCCTGATGGATGACCCGCACACGCTTGTCCTTGGCGGCAAACTCATCGCACATTTCGGCGCAGCCGTCGGTCGAGCTGTCGTCCATCAGCAGCACCTCAAAGGTACACTTCCACTTCCTGCTTCAGGATGCTGTCCACGCACTCTTTCAGGTACGGTTTGGTATTGTAGATCGGCACGATCACGCTGATTCGCAATATGTTCCATCATTTATTTCCCCTTCCTCTTTGCTGTCAGGCGTCCCCAGGCCGTGGCGGCGCCATAGGCCGATGGATTGGCGCTGAGAACGTCGCCGCCGTATTTTTTTCGCCCAGCGACAGGCGGGCTGCGACAGAATATCCGGTAAAATGGCGTCCAGATGTTTTTATGTGCCATAAACTGGTCTTTCAGATCGTTCAGATTGCCAGCCGCGCCGGATTGGCACCAGAACTGGTAAAACAGCCGCCAGTAGCAGGCCGTGGCCCATTGCTGGTATTCCGTGCGGTCTGGTTTGGCGGAAAATATTGCAGCCATTCCCAGTACATCCGCAGATCATCCAGTCTTGCGCGGCGGGAAGCCGGCTGTGGTGATCTGCCCCGCGCGGGTGCGGTAGTGATACAGCACATCGGTCAGGCAGTTGCAGCGCTCCCCCTCAAAAACACGGTGCAGTACGCTGGCATCATCGCCAAAAGCATCGTCTCATCGTAGTGGATCCCTTTTCCCGGAAACAGCCGTGCATCAAACAGCTTGTTCCAGCTTAAGGGCCCGTAAAAGCTGCCGGTCTTAAAGGTATCCAGTAAAAGCTCCTGGGCGTCATCGCGCCCCGCAAGTCGGATGGTGACGACGCGGCCCTCAATTTTGCTGCCGTCCTCGTCGATGCAATCGCCCGCGCAGGCGGCCAGCCGCACGCCGGGGGGCCCTGTACAGCGGCGTAGAGTTTCTCATACATATCCGGCGCGATGAGGTCGTCGGAATCGACAAAGCCGATGTAGTCGCCGCGGGCGTTGTCCAGTCCCATGTTGCTGGCGCTGGCAGGGCCGCCGTTCTCCTTAGTGGAAAACGCGGATGCGGGCATCGGTCTTGGCCAGTGCATCGGCGACCTCGGCCGCTGTTATCGGGGCTGCCGTCGTCGACCAGCAGCAGTTCAAAATCGGTAAACGTCTGGGCCAGGATGCTTTGCACGGTCAGCGGCAGATAATGCCCGGTTTTGTAAAACGGTGGAGATAATGCTGATTTTTGGGCGATCCATCGCCATGGCGGACTCCTTTTATCATTTACAAAATCGCTGTTTGGCCAGCGTGTAGGCAGCCAGCAGCCCCGGCGCGCGCAGGGCGACCCCTGCGCGGTAGGGCAGGGCCAGCAGGCGGTTGGGGTCGTTTGCAGCCGCGCCCGCAACGCCGCGCGGGCATCGGCATCAGCCAAAATGCGGGCAAATACATCTCGCCGTTGTTTATAGGTTAAACTGCCCTTGCAGCCGGTCAGCAGCCCGTACTGGTTGATGCAGGCGCGCAGCCGGCTGGTTTGCAGGTAGGGGGCGGGGTCAATGCCGTTTTGGGTCAGCAGAGCTTCCAGCGCCGGACGGGTGATGGCCTCGGCATCCAGCAAATCGCCCCGCAGTGAGCGGGAAAGGCTGCCGATCCTGCATCGTTTTGTTTATAGTATACACCATGCAGGCAATAAATGGCAGGGCCATTTTGTAAAAATTGCAGATGTTAAACAAAACATCTTCGTTGATCTGCAGCGCGGGTCGAACCGCAGCGCCCCGATTACGGACCGGCGGAACAGCTTGGGATAAGGGGCCGCCAGCAGGCCCGTGGTAAACAGCAGCGGCTCCAGCGCACTGCCCAATGCGGACAGATCGGGAAAGCCCGGTGCCAGAAAATCGGCGGGGTCACGCCGCCGCTGGCCCGGCAGAGGTGAAACAGGATCATGTCGGTTTTTTGGGCGGTGTCATCCAGCGCGGCCAGCTCGTCCCAAAGGCCGGGCAGCAGTTCGTCGTCGGCGTCTAAAAAAAAAGCACCCAGTCGCCGGTAGCGGCGTCCAGCCCGGTGCTGCGGGCCGCACCCGCGCCGCCGTTTGCACGGTGCAGCGCGGTGATGCGGGGGTCAGCGGAGGCCAGCTCGTCGCAAAGCGTGCCGGTCGAATCCGGGCTTCCGTCGTCCACCAGCAGCGGGTATCGGCTGGCGCACCGCACAGAGTGGAATCCACAGCCCGGCGCAGCGTGGCAAAGCGGCTTTATAACAGGGGATGATGATGGTGACAGCGCCGATCCTCACTGGGCATCCCCCTTCAAAATCGTTTCGTAAATGCCCACCAGCGCGGCGGCGTTGGCGGCGGCATCGTGGGTGTGCAGGGCACGGGCGCGGGCTGCCTGGCCCAGGGCCGTGCCGCCGTCGGGGGCGGTCAGCACCTGCAGCAGGCAGCGGGCCAGGGCGTCCGCGTCCTGGCTCTCGCCGTAAAGCAGCCCCTCGCGGCCGGCGGCCAGCATATCGGGGATGCCCCGGCGTTGCTGGCCACGCAGGGCATGCCCAGCAGCATGGCCTCGCCCAGGCTGTTGGGGCTGTTCTCGCAGCTGGAGGGCAGCAAAAACACGTCTGCCTCTAAGTACGCCTGGCGCATGGCGGCGGCATCCAGCGGGCCGGTATAATGCAGAGCATCGGCCACGCCCAGCTGCGCTGCCAGCCGCTTGCAGTAGAGTTTATAGGGGAACATGCGGTCGATGATGGGCCGCAGGAGCGGGCTTTGTCCAGCGGCGGCCAGCCCGCAATGTGCAGCGTGGCACCGGGAAACTGTTGGCGCACGGCAGGCAGCGCCCGGATGACGGTGTGCAGGTTTTTCAGCGGGTAGTTGCCTTGGGGCAGAAACAGTACCGGCGCGCGGCCAAACTCCCGCGCATGCCACAGCGCCCCGGTAAAACAGGGGCGCAGCGTCTCGTTGCAGGGGTAGTAGCGGGCGGCGGGGGCCAGGTCGGCGGCGGCGCGGCGGTCAAAGCCGGTGCGGCCGGTGACGCAGCGGGCCTTGCCCAGAACGGCGGCTTCTTTCTGCGCCAGAACGTCAAAATTGGCTTGCATGTTGTCCAGCAGTTCACCGGAAATGACTTTATCAATGGTGTGCCCAGTCCGCCGGAATGGCGGTAGGCGTCGGGCACGCCGTCGCACAGGTGCGCCGCGCAGTCCCGCATCACGCCCTGGATGCTGATGAGCACCGGCAGGTTCGCCGCAGCGGCGGCATCCGCATGGCGGCGGCTTCGGGGTACTCGGTGCCCCAAATATGCACAAGGTCGGGCTGCTCGGTTTGCAGCAGGGCGGCAAAACCATCGGCACCGGGCAGGATGCGGTAGCTTACGCCGTCCTGCTCCCCCTGCAAGGATGCTTTCTGGCGGGCATCGGTGCAGGCTACGGTCAGGGCGCAGTTCCCCGTGGGGCGCAGCGCTGCCAGCTGGCCGGTGAGCCAACTGCCGCTTACATCGCTGGCACCTGCCCAGCCCGCAGGCAGCCGCCGCCTGCGGCAATACAGTTTACAAGCCAGAGGATGTGCATAAAGGTTGAGGTCCTTTCATGGAGTTGAGGTACGGCCCCCTCTGCGAGGGGGGGCTCCCGCGCAGAGGGAGCAAAGAGCAATGCGGCTTACTAAATCCGCCCAATAAACGTCTGTGCCACTACTCCGGCGTAAACTCCGGGTGAGGGCGGCCACCTGTGCATAGGGCAACACTGCCCTGCACGTCAGTCAGCCAGCGTCGCAGCGTGTCTACTACTTCCGGCGTTACGCCGTTCTTTTTTGTGCAGCACCAGCGCCAGCGGATACTTCGCCAGGTAAAAGGCAGGGTGGGGTCGGTGTCGGTCACGGCCAGGTGCAACAGCGGCTTGCCGGTGCCCAAGTAGCTGAACAGCTTGCTGGGCATCTGGTTGTCAAAGGCGTTGCCAAAGGCTGAGCAAAATGTCAGCCCGCTTTTCCAGCTCTGCCGCCTTTTCCGGCGGCAGCAAACCGGGGCGGACGAACCGTGCCCCCAAAACGCCCTGTGCCCTTTAGCCGCCGTTTCAAACGGTTCCCACCCACGGCCGGCCATCGTCAGGGGTAGTCAGGTCGGGGCGTTCAACGGTAAACAATTCCAACGTAAAATCCGGCTTCCGTAACGTGGGGTACAACTGCCGCAAAATACGCACCCCCCCTCGTGCGCAGGCACCGGCCCCGCCCGGCAGTAAAACCGGGAAGCCCAGCACCAAAACCTTGCCGCCAGGAGGAAAGCGGCCCGCCCTCATAATCCGGCAAGGGCCTGGGGCGTGATGAACGCTGTATCAATGGTTTGCAACAACTGCCCTTCCCGTGCGTAACCACCCGGGCCGTGTAGTCTTTGTTGCTGGCGTAGGGGTCCAGCTGCCAGCAGCTTTTTTTCCGCCGATCTGCGCGGTCTCCAGCGCAAAAGGCGGCGCGGTAGGGCACAGACCGCACAGACCGCGTCGAAGTGGAATTCCGCGTCCAGCCGTTCCATTTCCCGGCGGCTGTCCACCGTGCGGCGGGGTGCATGCAGCACCAATTGGCGGAACGCCGCCGCTACGGCCGTGGGGTGGGCCGCCAGCCGCAGCAGCCGCAGGGGCACTGGGCTGCCGGCCTTGGCACCGTTTTCCAGCGCATGGTTCATCAGCCGCTCATCGGCGACCAGTGTGTGCTGGCTGGCCCCGGCGGGCGGCGCGGGGGTGGATTCTCGCCGTCCCACAATTCCAACAGGTGGATCTCGTGCCCCTGGGCCAAAAGCTGCTCTGCCAGGCGGCAGGCCAGCTGTGCGTTGGCGCTGGCGGGGTTCTCTACCCGGTCTAACACAAATAAAATACGCATTACTGTCGATCTTTCAAATATTTGCGGCACACCTTGCGCCACAGTTTGGGCGCGTGTACGGTGGCCCAGGCCGATACTTTAATGGCAAAGGGCAGCTGTGGATTGCGGCCCAGCTGGCGGTCGTTCAGCCCGGCGGTGATGCCAATGCGCAGCTCACCCAGCTGCACGCGGTAAGGCTCAATGTCGGCACGGCGCAGGATCATGCTGGCCAGGTACACCAGCTTTTCATAGTAAAAGCGTTGGCGCTTTGCTGCAGCACGGGCCACTGCCCGGGCACTTTGCCGCGAATCAGCGCAGCCGCGCGGCTGGTCATCGAGACTTTGGGGTGGCAGGCCCCGGCGGCTGGCGCTGTCGGCATGCTGGCGGTAGTGGTAGCCCGGCCAATCGCAAAAGGCGCAGCCGGGCGCGGCGCAAAACGCCTGCCAGTTGGCCAGCAGGTCTTCGTTGTAGGCCAGGTCATTGTCCAGCATGGCGGGGGGTCAGCAGCGTGGCGGGTACAGCTTGTTCCACAGGCCGTAGTCCACGGCGTGGTCATGCAGCAGCGCGCGTCCAGATGCGCCAGGCCGTCCAGCCGCTTTACGGCGGCAGGGGCGTGGCCTCGGCGGGCAGGGCGTCGGCAAAGGTATCGTACCGGCAGCAGGCCAGTGGCAGGTGGGTCTCCTGCACCGCCTTATATAAGGTGGACAAAAAACGCAGGGTGGTACAGATCATCCGCATCGCAGAACGCGATCCCTCGGCCCCGATTTCCAGTGCCCGGCGCAGCCCGGCGGTGCGAGCGGCACTCACCCCGCGCTGGGGCTGGTGGATGACGGTAAACCGCGCATCCCCGGCGGCCATATTGTCGCACAGCAGCGACGATTCGTCCCGGGAGCCATCGTCCACCAGCACGCAGCAAAAAGTCGTCAAACTGCTGGGCCGCGATGGCGTCCAGGCAATCCGGCAAATATTCGGCTGCGTTGTGTACGGGCACGATCACCGCAATGGTACAGACCGGGGCGCTCATCGGGTCACCTCGGCATAGCGGCGCAGGTAGAACTCCTGCAAAATTTCGGCGCTGTGGTGGATGTCACCCGGCCTCCACGGCCTTGCGGCGGGCGTCCGGGTCGCGGCGCAGGCTGGCCCCGGCGATGGTGTTCGCCCAGGCGGCTTCATCCTGCAGCGGCAAAAATGCACGCGGTCGGTAAAGGCGGCGCCCCTTGTCCACGGTGTCGGCCACAAAGCAGGGCAGTCCGGCGGTCTGAGCTCTACCAGCACCACGGGCAGGCCCTCAAACAGGCTGGGCAGCAAAAGGCGTCCATGGCGTCGTAAAGCCCTGCATGTTGCTGCGCACTCCGGCAAAGATCACGCTGTCGCCAAGGCCCAAACTACGGGCCAGGTTTTGTATCTCTTCTATGTAGCCAGGCTCGCCGCCGCCCAGCAGCACCAGGCGGGCTTTGGGCAGACGGGCGCGCACAGCGGCAAAATTTTCAACAGCCCAGGGTGGTTTTTCTGCGCCGAGAACCGCCCTACATGGCAAACAAATTTCGTTATCCGCTACGCCCAGTTCCCCGCGTAGCAAGGCGCGGCGCTGCGGGTCGCGGGCGGCAAAGCGGGCCGTGTCAATGCCGTTGGGCAGCACGGTGAGGGCTTTTGCCAAACAGCATCTCCCGGCCTTCTGGCTGCAGGCGAAGCGGTCGGTCAGGCCTGCGTTGAAGCGGCTGCTCATCAGCTTGTCCAGCCGGCCCACCAGGTTCGGCTCATAGGCGGTGTTGTGGCTGTGGCCCCACCCGCACAGGGATGCCCGCCCGGCGTGCCACGGGGTTGTAAAACATGCCAAAGCCGCTGTAATGGCCGTGGATAATGCGCCACTCCGGGTGGGCGGCGAACAACTCGCGCAGTTCACGCAGATAGCAGGGGCAGGTTATTGTCCCTGCCGCACGGTCATTTTGTAGATATTGCCGCCTAATGTGCAGATCTCATCGTCAAAAAAAGCACGGTTTATCGTAATGATACAAAAAGTCGAACTGCACCTTGTCCCGGTCGATGGTGCGGTAGACGTTCATCACAAAAAGTCTCCATGCCGCCGGCGTCCATGGCGGGCATGATCTGTAAACGCGGATGGGTGCCATCAGCTGTTCTCGGCCTCAATCGGGTGCGGCAGTCTGCAAGTTCTGCTGCGCTTCGGTGCTCAAAACAGGGGTAGTTGTGGCTGGTATGCTCCAGCGCGTCTACTACGATTTCACTCACGAGATACCGCGTGTACCATTTCTGGTCGGCGGGCAGGGCGTACCACGGGGCCTCCTTGGCGGCGGTGGCATCGATAACCTGCTCGTACAGGCGTTGATAATCGTCGAAATAGGCGCGCTCGGCCAGGTCGCTGGCGGAGAACTTCCAGTTTTTAGCGGGATTATCGATGCGCTCAAAAGCGTTTTTTCTGCTCGTTTTGGACACATGCAGGAAGATCTTCACCACGCGGTAGCTGTTCTCATAAAGATACTGCTCGTAATGGCGGATCTGGCGGTAGCGCTGGGCGAAAACTCGTCCTTGTCCTGCTCCAGCACACGCGGGGCCATCTGGTAGCCTTTTGCAGGTCGTGCAGCTGGACCACCAGCACATCCTCGTAGTAGCTGCGGTTGAAAATGGCGATGGACCCGCGGGCGGGCAGCGCCTTGTTGATCCGCCACAGGAAGTCGTGTTTCAACTCTTCACTGTTGGGTTGTTTAAAACTGGTCACCTGCACGCCTTGGGGGTTCAGGCCGGACATCACATGTTTGATGGTGCTGTCCTTGCCGGCGGCGTCCATAGCCTGCAGAATGAAGATCAGTCCTTCGCGGCCGTCGGCATAAAGGCGTCCTGCAAAGCGGCCATTTTTGCAGGTTTTCGGCGGTCTTTGCCAGAATTTTCTCTTTGTCGACCCCGTCGGCCTTGCTGTTGGTAACCAGTTTGTCCAGTCGGCACTTGCCGCTGCCGTCAAAACGATAGAATCCGCTTTCATTCAGGTGCCCTCCCGCAAAGTATACTTATTTATAGTATACCCGTTTTTGCAGAAAAAGACGCAACCATGCGGGCATAAAAAAGGCTCCCCCATGCAAAGGGGGCCGTAGCGCAAAGCCTCCCCTTGTGTAAAGGGAGGTGCCCCTGAAGGGGCGGAGGGATTGTCCCGTTTGTCGGGCAAGCCGGTTTACAAGACAAGGCCACAATCCCCAGTCACTTCGCTGACACCGCTTACGCAACCGAACCTCTCTGTCGCTGCGCGACATCCCCGCACTGCGGGAGTCACCGTTTAAGCGGGGCCTTTGGCGGCTGCTTATTCAAACCATCCAAATGCCGCCTTCCAGGTCGCTGTTAAAATATCCGGCTTAACCGGCGTGCAGCAAGTTGGTACAAAATGCCGTCCTTTTCAAAAAAGGCCCATGTGCTGTAGTAGGTGTAGCTGTTGGGTGCTGGTGCAAAGCGGCAGCAGGGCCATGCAGCCGTTGGGCATCTCATAAGTTTCGCAGCTCCAGGTCAGACCAGCACGCTTGTTGAAATAGTTTATGGAGGTGGTATCGGCGGGGCGTCGCCTGGTGAAGAAAGCGCCATCAGCTCTATTTCATAGCGGCGGCCCTCCCGGGTCGCCCAGATATCCATCCGTTTTCAGATAAAGCACAGTTTTTTGGGGAGCTTCGTTGCCGACGGGGATAAAACCGACCTGGGCCAGGGGCTTTCTTCCCAATAGCCGTTGTCTGCGGTGATTCGGATAAACAACTGCACGGCGGGTTCGGGTTCGCCGGCATCCAGTACGTTGTTTCCCGCCAGCGGCAGGCCGGTGGCTTCGGCCATGGCAGACCAGGTTTCGTATCCGCGGGCGGCTTTGCTGTAAGATGTTCTGCTTATCGTGGTTGTTGGGATAAATGTCCGTGCGCAATGATTCCCCCGGCGGGGCGGGTCCCGTCCGCAGCTGCTTCAAATTATGGTTTGCCTGCATCCCGGCCCACAGGTCGGCGGGCAGGGTGTGAATTGCCGCTCATAGCTGATAGCATACCCGGCGGTGGCGTCAGGGGGCAAAGCTGGGGCGGGGTTCGTGCGCAGGTCGGTGAACTGTGCGCCCGTGGCGACCACTCCGGCGGCAATCAGCAGCGGCGCGGCCAGGCACAGCCACAGATGGCGGCGGTGCGGCTTGGCGGGTAAATTTTCGGCCACCGCAGGCCCACAGGTCCACCAGGGCAGGGTGCAGGTCAGCGGAGAGTTTTTCGTGCAGGAATTGTTCATCGCGGTCAAAGGTCATCGTGTTCACCCTCCTTTTAAAATGGCGGCCAGTTTGGCTTTGGCCCGGCTGTAACGGGTGCGTAAGTAGGGCGCGGGCAGCCCGTGGATGCGCGCCAGCGCGGCGTAGTCCATGCCGTCCAGCACCCGCTCCAGCATCAGGGCACGGTCCGGGGGGGACAGCGCGTTTAAAGGCGGCGCGCAGTTCGTCGCTGATGCCGGGGTCCTGCTCCAACGGCTGCGGAGTGGGGTAGTTGGCGGCGCGTTTGGCTGCCCGCAGCATGTCCAGCGCCGTACGGTAGGCAATGCGGTACAGCCAGGCGCGGATGTTATTTTCACCCTCGCGCAGGGTGTGGCGGCGCTGCCAGGCCTTGATAAAGGTTTGCTGCACGGCGTCCTGGGCGTCATGCTCACTGCCCAGGATGCCGGTGCAGTAGCGCAGCAGCGCTGGGGTGTAGGTGCGGACAAGTTTTTTCCAGATCCTGCTCTGTCTGCATGGCGGGCCTCTTTCTTTGGGTTTCACCCTTATAACGCCGATGGGGAGGGTTTGTATCAACTTTTATGATTTTGTTGAAGGCGGTGGCTTTCGGTGTCCGTCACCTTGTGGCGGACACCTCAGAACGAGCGGGACTTTTCCGGTACTCTTTTTGGTCATAAAATAGTACGCATAGCGGCCGGATGCCGTTAAAAAGTGGCTCACCGCAAGATGGTGAGCCACGTAAAGCTTTGCTATTAAAAACTAAAATCATTCCTTATCAATGGCCGCCACAACCCCGAAAGTGCCAGCAGTGCCAGCAGGTTGGGCACGGCCATCGAGCCGTTTGAAGAAGTCCGCCATGGCCCAACAAGGTCCACTTTCAGCGTAGAGCCGACCAAAATGAACACCACCACGATGACGCTGTACACCGGCAGGGCTTTCTCGCCAAACAGGGCCTTGAAGTTGGACTGGCCGAAGAAGTACCACCCAATGATGGTGGAAAAAGCGAAGAAGAACATGCACACCGCGATGAACACCGGCCCAAACCCGCCGAACGCCTGGCTGAACGCAGCCTGCGTCAGGGCGGTGCCGGTCAGCCCTCGGGGATCAGGCCGGAGGTGATGAGCACCAGGCCGGTCAGGGTCAGCACCACAAAGGTGTCGATGAACACGCCCAGGATGGCCACGGCGCCCTGCTCACGCGGGTGGTTGACCTTAGCCAGCGCGTGGGCGTGCGGGGTCGAGCCCATGCCGGCCTCATTGGAGAACAGGCCGCGGGCCACGCCAAAGCGCATCGCCTGCTGCACGGTCACACCGGCCACGCCGCCGGCCATTGCCTGCGGGTTGAACGCCAGCACAAAGATCTGCGTAAAGGCATTGGGCAGCGCCTTGTAGTTCATGACCAGGATCACCACGCAGCCCACAATGTAAAAACGCCGCCATGATGGGCACGATCTTTTCGGTCCACAGCGGCAATGCGCTGCACGCCGCCCAGGAAGATGAACGCTGCGATCACGGCTACGACAATGCCCACGGCCAGATGGCTCATGCCAAAGGCGTTATGGAACGCATCACCGATGGAGTTGGACTGTACCATGTTGCCCATGAAGCCCAGCGCCAGAATAATAAGTACCGAGAATACGCCCGCCAGCACCTTGCCAAAGGTGCCCTTGAACGCCGCGCGGATGTAGTACGCCGGGCCGCCGGTGACTTTGCCGTTGACGGTGGTGCGATAACGCTGGGCCAGCACGGCCTCGGCGTAAATCGTCGCCATGCCGAAGAACGCCGATACCCACACCCAAAACAGCGCGCCCGGGCCGCCGCTGACCAACGCCGTGGCGCAGCCGGTGATGTTGCCGGTGCCCACCTGGGCCGCAATGGCCGTGGCCAATGCCTGGAAGCTGCTCATTCCCTGGTCATCGGCCTTTTGCCGCGCAGGAAGTTGCCGAAAACGCGGTGGAACCCCTCGCCAAAGCGGCGCAGCTGTACGCCCTGCAGCCGGATGGTGAAAAACACGCCGGTGCCGACCAGCAGGAACAACAGCAGTGAATTCCACAGAATATCGCTGGCCTGCTCAATGGCCGCCGTAAAAATTGTCATGCGAAATACCCCTCTTCTTACATCTTGTCTTTTATACACTTACCTCTGCCCGCTTTGCGCGGACAATGTAACTACTATACTATGCTTTCTCAATAAAAAGTCAAAGTGTATTTATATAGTAAACATACCAGAGAAAAAGTTGTAAATTCTCCCGAAAAGTGCAGAATTGAAACAACTCTGTCACAACTGTGGGGTATCCTGCAGCTAAACCGAATGCGAAAAGGAACACATCATCGCGAACAAGCTGCTGCCCTTTGCCCTGCTAGCCCTGCCCACCCCTCGCCGCCTGCGGGCGCAAAACCACCAGCCCGCGCCCACCCAAGCCCCAAGTAACCACCGAAGCGACCACCGAGAACGGGGAAAGCCCCGGCGGAAGTCAACCAGCCGGGCATCACGGGCGGATGCGGCCATGCAGTACCAAGGTGGAAACCGCCGCAGGTCTGTATACCATTTCAACAACGAAGCTGCAAATGAGGATGTCTACTGTGTCGTCAAAACGGACATCGAGACAGCCACGCAGGAAAAGGTGGCAAGCATCACGTTGGATGGCGGCTTCTACGGTATGGCCGTCTGGGATGATGCGGTAGACCTGTACCTGCAGGAAAACACGGCTGAGGGCGAGCGGCCCAGCCTGCGCTATACCATTGACACGGCCACCGGTGGCGTGGAAAAGCAGCAGATGGATGGCGCGTTTGCCCCAACCTGGTACGATGACGCTGCCTTTACCAGGAAAACCGCTCAAACCTTTGGGTCGAAAGCCTTACCCGGCTGGACCGCACCACCGGTGAATTGACCTTTGAACCTGCCGGGCCAGACCTATACTGTATGCCGGTGCGGTGGATGGCCGCTGGCTGTTGGTGCGCGTCAGCAGCCCGTCTCCTGTGCCAGATCCGATCGGCGAGAAGGACGCTTTCGACGCCACCTGGCAGAACTCCACGGCGGAAATTATCCCAGTACCCGAGCCCCGCCAGCGGTGAGATGGAAAACTTACGAATGTTTCGATAGGTGATAGTTATGACTACTGCGGCCAGCGGGACGGCAAGCTTTACTTATACATTGGCAACCGAACGGGGAACGGCATCGGTGACACAGCTCCGGCCACGGTGGACAAACTGGAGAAACGGTGCAATGACTCCCGTATGGACGCTGCCCTTCAGCAGTGTCAGTGTATCCACCGTGCAGCAGCAGGACGAACTGCGCTGGGTCGCAACTGACCGAAAAGGGCGAAACAGCCATCAAAATCTATGACCTGGCAGACGGCCAGACCTACACGCGGCAATTGGTGGGACAAAGTGGAAGGATGGAACGCCGGATACCCTGAAAAACTGCTGGCAAACGATAAGATTTTGGTCAGCAATGGTTCCTACACACCGATGTCTATGGCATCGACCATAAAGCCTACGCCGTAATGGATTGCGCTACCTGGCGGGCAGTACCGACTATACCCCGATTGCAATGTATACAGGAGACTAAATAATAAACGCGAAAGGAGAACACCTAATGAAAAATTCATCGCCGCCTGCTGGCCCTGCCCCTGCTCTCGCCGCCTGCGCGAGGTGCGGATAGCGCCCAAAGCCAGCCGGCCACGGAAACCGAACAGACCACCGAGACCGCCCAGAAAACGACCGCCCCGGCGGTTGGCACTGCGGGCAAGCTGCGCGGCACAGCGTACAGGCTTTATACCAACACCGGCCTGTACAGCATGAACCAGAAATACGATGAAGCCACCAACACCAATACGTTTTACCGATAAAAACCGACTGCGACACCGCCACGCAGCAAAAAGCTGGCGGAGATCCGAGCTGCAAAGGCGGAGAGGCCTGTGGCATGGCCGCCTGGGACGACATGGTAGAGCTGTACTGCTTTGAAAAATATGGACAAGGACAACCCCACCGAATGGTGTTACATCGTGGATACTTCCACCGGAGTGGAGCGCCTGCCCGAATTCTACCCTGCATGTTATTATGATGATGCCGCGCTGTACGAGCTGGACTATGCCAGCGGCAAGCGCATCATCCGGCGGGACCGCACCACGAACGAGTAAGCTATATCAACCTGCCGGAACAGACCATAAATGTATATGGCGCGGGCGATAAATGGGTCATCCACCGCATTGTCAGCCCCAGCCCGCTGCCAGCAATGTCGACGGGGATGAGTACAATGCCGTTTTCAGAACTCAGAGTATGAGTATGACCTTTTTGATGCTGCCACCGGCGAAATGAAAAAATCTACAGCTATCCCACAAGTGAGGATTTTATTGGTATTGCGGCCAACGCGACGGCACACTGTATTTCGGACCTGTATGGGGAGGATGGCTACCCAACCGGTGTGGGTAAGCTGGAAAACGGCGAAATGGTACAAGTGCTGGCACGGGACGACCCGTACACAAGTGAGCATATGTTGGAGGAGAACGAACAGGGGCGAGCTGCAATGGATCGTTTTGGATGAGGGCGAATCGCTACAGGTATATGACCTGAACGATGGGCAAGTCCATTACCGCCCGGCGTTTGTAAATGAATCGAGCCAGTATGCCTCCACAGGCTGCGGAAATGCTGCTGCCCGGTGGGAAGGTATTCGTCACCCACGGCAGCATGGATGCCCTTTGGACTTTTGGATAAGATCGCCTACGCCACCCAGGACCGCGCCGCCTACCTTTCCGGGATGCCCCGGTAACGATGTACACGGGCAAATAAATATAAACAGGAAAGGAGAATACCCTATGAAAAAAAGCCATCGCCTGCCTGCTGGCCTGCCCTGGCCCTTGCAGCCTGCGGGGTACAGAATGTGCCAGCGCAGACCACCCAGCCCGATACCCCCGGTCGAGACACCGGCACCCACGACTGCAAGTACTGCGCCGGTAGAGGAACCCGCGGCATCGTCTGAACCAGCGCCCGAAAGTACACCGGCGCAAGGCGAACAGATGCCTGCGGCCCTGACCAGGCGGCGCAGGAATCCGAGCTTGCATCGTATACCCAAACGCTGGGCTGTTTCTTTAATACGCCCCTGCAAAGCACAGAAAGAACTTCCGCAGGATTACTATTTATCGTTCTTTTTGCTGTACCAAACCTTTGAAAAGCAAGGGCGAAGGCAGTACCTATACACAAAATGATAATTACTTTGGGAAATTCGGAAAGTGATCTGCTGCAAACGCTGCGATATATTTGGGGCTTTCGGACCTTTTCTATTTTCGGATATAACCGAATGGCCTTTTGGCGAGCCGCAAAACGGGATCTGCTATTATAGTCGGAGACATCTCTCCGTATGGGTGATATTACGGTAACGAATGTGAAAATTGATACTGCGACGTCAAAAGCACAGGTGTTTGCGGAAGCAGGGACCCAATTTGAGGATTCCACCCGGCAAAGCAGGGTCTTGGTTTACCACTTCACCTGCAGCTGGCCCGGATGGCAGAACGGTTTACAGGCTGGAGTCCATTGCCGGCCCGTAAAATTATAATACACACAAAAATGCTCCCCGTGAGGGGAGCTTATGCCATTACTTCTTCTTTTCCTGTTTTCTTTATCGCTGCAATGCTGGTGACAGCTGGCGCAGTTGCCGCCGCAGCCGCCCTGCCAGCCGCCGTTCTGGCAGATAAACAAGGATCGCCAGTGCCAGCAGCACAAAGATGATCACAACAACGATAATACTTGCCATAGGGGTCTAATACTTTCTGCGGGGCGGGGTTATACAGCCCAAACAATCCACCCACTACAGTGTACCACAAAAGGCAACCACCCATGCAATACCGCACTGCATCACAACCACCCCGGCGGCGGCTTTGCTGCTGCCAAGTTCGCGCTTGGCGGCGGCCACAGCGGCCACGCAGGGTATACAGCAGGGTAAACACCAAAATACAACGGCCGTGAACGGGGTAAACATCGTGGAAAGTGCGCCGTATCGCCGCCCAGCAGCACCGTCAAGGTGGAAACAACGCTCTCTGGCGGTAAAGCCGGTGATGAGCGCTGTGTGACACGCCAATCACCAAAGCCGAGCGGCGCAAACACCGGCGCGATAAAGCTGCCGATGGCGGCCAGCAAGCTGGCATCCGGCGCTGCAACATTCAGCCGTGTATCAAAGTCTGCAGGAACCAGATCAGCACCGTGGCCACAAAAATAATGGTGAAAGCCTTTCTGCAGGAAGTCGCGCGCCTTCTCCCAGATCAGCTGGCCCACGCTGCGGGCCGAGGGAAAGCGGTAGTTGGGCAGCTCCATGACGAAGGAACAGGCTCGCCCTTATAACGGGTCAGTTTCAGCACCAGCGCGTACAAAATGCCGCATACGATGCCTGTTAAGTACAGCCCCATCATCACAAGCGCGCGGTACTGCTGGGAAAAAGGCGGTGGTAAACAGCGCGTAGATCGGCAGCTTGGCCGAGCAGCTCATAAACGGGGTCAGCAGAATGGTCATCTTGCGGTCGCGGTCACTGGACAGAGTGCGGGTGGCCATGATGGCGGGCACCGAGCAGCCAAAGCCGATCAGCATCGGCACAAAGCTGCGGCCCGAAAGCCCGACCCGGCGCAGCAGCTGGTCCATGACAAAGGCCACGCGCGCCATGTAGCCGGTATCCTCCAGAATGGAAAGGAAGAAGAACAAAGTAACGATAATGGGCAAAAAAGCTCAGCACGCTGCCCACGCCGGCAAAAATGCCGTCGATGACAAGGCTGTGCACCACCAGGGTTGATGCCGTAGGCGGTCAGCGCATGGTCGGTCAGGTTGGTCAGGGCGTCGATGCCCAAAGTCAGCAGGTCGGACAGCGCCGCGCCGATGACCCCGAAGGTCAGCCAGAACACCAGCGCCATAATGCCGATAAAGCAGGGCAGGGCGGTGTATTTGCCGGTCAGGACCTTATCCATAGCCACGCTGCGCTTGTGCTCGCGGCTTTCACCGGGGCGCACCACGGTCTTGTCGCACAAGGCGTTCAATAAAATTGAAAAGCGCATATCCGCCAGGGCGGCCTCGCGGTCCAGGCCGGTCTCGTTCTCCAGCTCGGCAATGGTATGGCCCAGCAGTTCGGTCTCGTTTTCGTCCAGGTGCAGCGCTTTTTCGATCAGCGGATCACCCTCCACCAGCTTGGTGGCGGAAAACCGCGGACGGAAGACCGGCGGCTGGGCGCATGGTCCTCGATCAGATGGTTGACGGCATGGATGCAGCGGTGCACCGCGCCGCCCTTGCCGTCGGTGGCATCGCAGAAATCGATGCGGCCAGGGGGTCTCGCGGTGGCGGGCCACATGCAGGGCATGCTCCACCAGCTCCTCAATACCCTCGTTTTTCGCGGCGGAGATCGGCACGACGGGGATGCCGAGCATCTCCTCCAGCGCGTTGACCATGATGGTGCCGCCGTTGGCGCGGACCTCGTCCATCATGTTCAGCGCCAGCACCAACGGGATGTTCAGCTCCATCAGCTGCATCGTCAAGTAAAGGTTGCGCTGAATATTGGACGCATCTACGATGTTGATGATGGCGTCGGGTGGGTGTTGAGCAGAAAGTCGCGGGTGACGATCTCCTCGCTGGAATAGGGGGACAGGGCTGTAGATGCCCGGCAGGTCGGTGACGGTGGCCTCCTCATGCCCACGGATCGTGCCGTCCTTGCGGTCCACCGTCACGCCGGGGAAAGTTGCCCACATGCTGGTTGGAGCCGGTCAGCTGGTTGAAAAGCGTAGTCTTGCCGCAGTTCTGGTTGCCGGCCAGCGCAAGTGCAGCGGCTGCCCCTTGGCGATCTCACGGCCGGCCTTGCGGTCGTGGTAGCTGGGGGCCTTGCGCAGCTCACCCACGCCGGGGTGGGGCACAGGAGCGTGGCGTGTCTCGCGCTGCGGGCGGCGCGGTCCGTCTCATGGACATTCTCGACCTCGATTTTTGCTGCATCGGCAGGCGCAGCGTCAGCTCATAGCCCGCGCAGCTCGACCTCGATGGGGTCGCCCATCGGCGCGATCTTTGCGCAGCGTGACCTCGGTGCCGGGGTCAGGCCCATATCCAGCAGATGGTGGCGCAGCTCGCCCTGCCCGCCAATGGTGCGCAGCACGGCATCCTGCCCGATTTTTAATTCCGCGAGTGTCCTCAATTATCCTCTTTTATAAAAGTTTGATGCTTCTTTTGCAGATACATGTAGCACAACCGCGGCTGTGATGCAAGGGAAATCCCGGCATACGCGCCCTGCATACGCGCCCTGCGGTGGACAGAGCCGGGAAATTGTGCTATACTGCCCGGGTATCATTTTATAATAGCGAGAGAACGGCTATGACACTTACCGTCCGCAAGGCGGTGCGGGGCGATCTGCCGGCGCTGCTGGCGATCTATGGAGAACGCCCGCCGTTTATGCAGACCCCGGCAACCCGACCCAGTGGCCGGCCGGCTACCCCGGTGCCGCACGCCTGACGGCGAGATCGACCAGGGCGTCTGCCATGTCGTCACGGGGCGGGAGATACAGGCCGTTCTGCCTAATCCCGGCGAGGACCCCACCTACCGCCAAATCGAGGGACGGTGCATGGCCGGAAGATGTCCCTATGCCACGATCCACCGGCTGGCATCGGCAGGGCAGGTGGGCGGCATCGGGCAGTTCTGCATTGACTGGTGCCTGCAGCAGGAGGGCTGCCGCTGCGGGCCGATACCCCACGCCGACAACATCATGCAGCGCGCGCTCACGGCAACCGGCTTTGTGCGCTGCGGCACGATCTATACCGAGGACGGCACCCGCGTCTGGCGTACTACCACCGCCGCGCGGACTGACGCGGCTTGCACACAAAAACTGCCCTGCACGGAGTGTGCAGGGCAGTGCTTTATTGGCGGGTCATCGGCCGAAAACCGACCCCAGACCGTTGAACCAGTTGGTGATGCTCTCCACCTGACTCACTGCAGGCTGCTCTCACGGTGTTCATCAGGGCGGGCAGCTCGGTCAGGACCTTGTTCAGCGCATCGACATCAATTTTTTCAGCTGTTCGGTGATCTCAGGTAGATCCTGCATCATGTCGTCCAGCTGGCTCTGATCCAGCGTGTCCAGACTGGTCTGCACGGTGTCCGCCAGCGCGTTGACGCGGTCACAGGCAGCCATGACATTGCTGTAGGCTACATTGATGCGCCAGCCGAAGAACGCCAGTACCACCAGAATCACCGCGACCAGAACCACGCTCAGGATCATCCGCTTGTGCTGGTTTGCAATGATGCCGCAGTTCTGCTGATCCTGCAGCTCAAGCTGGGCCTCGATGCGGTTCAACTGGGCCTTCAGGTCGGCGGCGTCCAGTCTGCCGTCCTGATTCTCATCATTGGCGCGGGTCAGCTCGTCCACGCGGGTGCGCAGCTGGGCGTCCATTTTTTCATTGATGCTCTCCATGAAAAAAACCTCCTTTATTCGGCATGTCAGAGATGCCGGACGGACCCGGCACCCGCAGGAACTATGCTCTGTGTCCGCCATCTCAAACCAGAAGGTCGACTGCCCACGGCGCCTGTTGACGCCGAATGCAAAGCCGTGCTGCTGCAGAATGGCTTTTTGTGATGGACAGGCCCCAGCCCTGTGCCGCTGCGGCCGGAATCCTGCCGCGCACGGTAGTACCGGTCAAAAGGTGGGGCAGATCCTCCGGTGGGATGCCGGGGCCGTGATCCTCGATCTCCGACGCGGCAGCCGTCCGCCTGGGGCAGCACCCGCAGCATCACCTGGCCGTCACACCGATGTGGTGGAAGGCGTTGCCCAAAGGTTATGCAGCACCCGCTCCATCATGGCGGGGTCGGCCCGCACAGGGCAGGCCTCATCGGCCTGCAACTCCAGATGCCAGTGGTTTGGTCGCACAGGGCGTCGTAGCGGCCGGCAACCTCAAAGCAAAGTTCGCCCATGTCAAAATCAATGAGGTTGGGCTTTTCGGCACCGCTCTGCACCTTGCTCAGCTCCATCACGCTGTTGACCAGTGCCGACAGACGGTCGGTCTCGTCCACAATGATGTTGCACTGCTCGGTGCGCTTTTCGGCGTCGGTGCCGGTCAGGTCGCGCACAGTCTCGGCGTAGCCCTTTATCAGGGTCAGCGGGGTGCGCAGGTCGTGGCTGACATTGGCCAGAATGTCCTTTTCCAGCTGGGTGCTGCGCTTGACCTCGGCGGCCATGTGGTTGAAATCCTCGGCCAGACGGCCGATCTCGTCATGGTGTACAACGGATCGCTGGATATCGTAGTTGCCGGCTGCAATCTCTTTTGCACCGCTGAAAGCTGCTGCATGGGCCGGGTGAACCACCGGCTGAACAGCATGGCAAACAGCAGATCCAGCACCAGCAAGATCAAGCGCCACCGGGCCAAGAATCGTCCGCAGCACCTCGGCCGCCGTTGTGATCTGGGCCATGCTTGTCGAAACGATGACGCCGTACTGCCCATCAGCAGAAAGACGCCCCACGCACATCTGCATGGAGCTGCCGATGCGTATGATCTGGTAGAGTGAGCCTTCCTCAAACATTTTTTGCCGCTAAAGGTGATGAGCTGGCGGGTATTGAGGTTGTAGCCGAACTCCCCGCCGAACGCGCCGCTGCTTTCGTGCAGCAGGCAGGGGATACATGCTCTCATAGGCTTTGAGGCAGCGCAGTGTTGAATCGCTGAAGTCGACACAGCAGCCGTCCATATTGATCTTTTTTGTCCTGAAAGGTCTGGCTAAACGCCGCTCCAGAAATCATCGTTCAGGGTCAAAACCCGAAATCCCGGCTGGAGATTTCGGAGTCCGGTCTGGTCAAAATCATCGCCGTGATGGCGGCTGGCTTTTTGCCGTCAGGTTCTGGCGGATGGTGGCGGTTGTATTGCGGGGCCAGCGCAAAGGTGATGATGCCCCACATCAGCAGCACCGTCAGCAGGGTAATGGCCCCGATAAAGAGCATCAGCTGCCAGCGGATGCTGACGGTGAAGGGCGCGCTTTAGCGTTTTTCAAAGCGCGGTTTTTACGATAAGACTTGTCGGGGTCAAATTTGTACCCGATGCCCCACACGGTAACGATGAATTTGCGGCAGGTGGCCCAGATGGCCGCGCAGCATTTTGACGTGGGTGTCCACGGTGCGGTCCTCGCCGTAATAGTCGTAGTTCCAGACCTCTGCAAAATCTTCTCGCGGCTCAGGGCAATGCCCTTGTTGTTGACAAAAAGACCAGCAGGTCAAACTCTTTGGGGGGTCAGCGGGGCTTCCTGCCCGGCAACCTTGACGCTGTGGCTGGCGGTATCAATGACCAGGTCGCCAAGGTAAGCACGCCGGCAGTTCTCGGCCGGTTTGGGCATGGTGCGGGCCAGCACCGCCTTGACGCGGGCCACCAGCTCCCGCGGGAGAAGGGCTTGACGACGTAGTCGTCGGCACCGCTCTCCAGGCCGGCCAGTTTATCGTATTCCTCGCTGCGGGCGGTCAGCATGATGACGGGGTCATGATCTTGCGGGTGCGCATCTCGCGCAGGCAGGTCATGCCATCCATAAAGGGCATCATGATGTCCAGGATCACCAGGTCGATGCCCCCCTGGGCCAGCACGGCCAGCGCCGCACCGCCGTCCCCGGCTTCCTCACACACAAAACCGGCGTACTGCAGATGCTCCCGGATCAGGTCCCGGATACGCGGTTCATCGTCAACGATCAATATTTTAGCCATAAGGATGACCTCCTCATTTACCTCTATTTATAATAATAACACAATACAATGTGATGATGGAAGAATTGTGAAAAAAAAATAAAAACTTTTTGAAAAGATGAGAACAGAAAGCCGGTCCGCAGCAGGCCCGTTTGTAAAACGGATGGCCCGTCAATTTACGTCCGAAAGGCAATTGCCATTTTGCGCCCCTGCGGGCGGGGCGGCGGCATGGTCAACAGCAGCGTGATGCCTTAAAGTGAAAATTCTTGCATTTTGCCGTTATCGCGGTACAATGGCGGCGGAGCGTGAAAGATTTTGATTTCGCTAGTAATACTGGTGATTTTGGCTGCGCTGGTGCTGTTTGCCGTCTGGCCCGGCGCTAAGCTGCGAGGACCTGCGGGCCCCGTTCTATGGCCGCAACTATGCCCACCGCGGCTACTTCGGCGGCAAGGACCAGCGCCCGCCGGAAAACAGCCTGCCCGCTTTTTGCCGCCGCGGCCCGCCACGGCTACGGCATTGAACTGGACGTCCAGTTTACGTCTGACCATCGGCTGGTGGTTTTCCACGATGATACGCTGGACCGCATGACCCCCGGCAAGGGCTTTGTCCATGATATGGACTGGGCGGATTTCTCCGCCCTGCCGCTGGCGGGCAGCGATGACCACCCGCCACTGTTTGCCGATATGCTGCGCACGGTGGCCGAGGCCAACCCCGCCACGCCGCTGATCGTCGAGATCAAGAGCCGCCACGAGTACAGTCAAAGCCCTACCTGAGGACCTTTGCCGCGCGACCCTGGCCGCACTGAAAGACCTACCCCGGCCCCTACTGCATCGAAAGCTTCGACCCCGCGTGGTGGGCATCATCCGCCACCAGGCCCCCGGCGTGCTGCGCGGTCAGCTGTCCGACAGCTACCGCAGCTACCGCCATGACGGCACCCATCCCAGTCCCGGCGTTTGTGTTGTCCCACTGTTTTGGCAATGTTTGGGGCCGGCCAGATTTTTATTGCCTGGTGCCCCGATAAGCGCAACTGGGCTGTCCGCTGGCCGACGCCCTGGGCGCGATGCCGGTGATGTGGACCGCCCTGCCGGAACATAACACCAAGCAGCTGGAAGCTGAGAACGATGCTGTGATCTTCCAGTGGTACGAGCCGGTGGAAAAATACAAATAACCTAAAAAACGCAGCCCCCGCATACCATTATGTGAAAACGAATGGCAGGGGGCTGCGTATGTTTTATTTACGGTAACAAAACCCGGCTGCGGCAGGCGGGGGGGCGCTGCCCTGTGCGCGGTCTGCCTGTGCGGCACGGTGGCGGCAGCGGTGCATTTTCCGGGGACGCGGTGGCTGCGGCTGCACCGGTGACTGGCCACGGCATGGAAACGACACAGGACATCGGCACCTACTTCTACGGGCTACGGGTTCGAGACGGACCTGTCCAGCGCGGCGGTGGATAAGGTGAAGATCCCCAAAAAATGGGACGACAGCTTTACGGCTTTCAACCAGGTGGTGCAGGAAAGCGGCCTGGACCTGGGCGGCTACAAAGGGGCAAAACGGTGGAAAAGTGGACGGTGCTTTGCCCGCAGCTTTCCACCGGGGAGCATGACACCTACTGTGTGCTGCTCGTCTACAAGGCCAAGGCAGTCGGTGCCTACCTGCTGGAGAAGCCCTCCGGCGAGGTGACGGGGCTGGTGACAGCCGCCAAGGCCAGTGCCGAGGCCGCCGCGCAGGAGGAGGATACGGTGGAGATCTCTGCAGACGCCTTCCCGCAGGATTGAATCAATCCTCCTCAAACATCCAGCGCGCGGTTGGCAGCGCATACACCGCACCGCAGAGCAGCAGCGCGGCAGGGTCGCTGGTCAAGTGGGTGACCTGACTCTCCATATAGCCGTAGGCAAGCATCGTGATCAGACAGGCTACAGCCTGCCACTGACCGCGGCGGGCATAGCCGTACAGCGCCGCCATCGTCAGGGCGCAGACCAGCACGACCATGACCGGGCCGGTCAGGTAGAGCAGATACACAAAGATATTGTCCAGCGCGGGCCAGTCGGGGAAGCATCTGGCCCGCAATTTTATGGGAAATACACGGTAGGCCGCCCATGCCAGCGAGATCCGGCAGGTCAGCAGGTCATCAAGCTTTTTCAGTAAGGCAGGGCCGATGTCGTTTGCCCACGGGCCAATCTTTTACCACAAAAGAGCGGCAGGCTACTAGCTTACCGCCGCCAGCAGCGGCACCAGCGCGGCGCAGCCGGCTGCCAGTGTGCGGCTGCCAGGGCGCGGGCCGCGCCGGGTATGCAGCTTTGCCGCCGCCAGCAAAGCCACAAGCAAAAAGGAGCAGAGCGCCGCCGAGCGGGACTTGGGGCCGATCATCAAAAACGCGCCGACCGCCGCCACGCCGGCCAACTCAGCCCAGGTCAGGCGGGCGCGGCGCAGCAGCACCCACGCCAGCACAAGGCCGAACACCACCCCGCCGAAGGTGTTGGGGTGACCGTAACCGAACATCAGGCGGAAGCTGCCGTCGCGCTCACTGGCGGCATCGGGGGCAATAACGCCCGCAAAGTGCAAAAAGCTCCACCAGCGCCAGCGTGGGCAGGCCGCAGGCCAGCAGTGCCTTCATGCAGCGGCGCAGCGGTACATCCTTTGCGGCCAGCAGGGCAACGCAAAGCCCCAGCCACCAGATATTCTGCCCGTTGAAGTAGACCCACCGCGCCACAAAATACAGCGCACCGGCGCAGAGCAGGCTGCGCCCGCTGTACCTTGTGCCGAGCAAAAATCTTGCACCCGAAGTAGGATACATCACCCAGTCCAGCACGGGGGAAACGCGGGTCTGCAGCCATGGCCAATTCTCCCGCGCCATGCTGTTGTTGAACACGACGATGAACTCATACACCATCACGCCCAGCAGGAACGCGGCGGTGCCGTACCGTTGGCGTACCGCTGCGCCGCGCGCGCAAAACAGCGGGCGTTCCTCCGCCCACCACGCGGCGGGGGAGAGCCTGCGCCGCAGAACCGGTACAAAATCAAGGCAGGCAGCCGCCAGCAAAGCAACAGCAGCGCATTCGCAAAACCAAACAAAGGGACACCCCTCCTACAATGTAATCACCTCTGACCGCCAATGCCGCAAAAAGCACGCAGATACACAGAATATCGCGCGCCCGTTGGCGGCGGCCGGCGCACCCCGCGCGCCGTATCGGCGGCTGAAGGGGTGCGGTACTGCCTTTATTATAAACATCTGCATCGGCGTTTGACAAGCCTTTTTTCAGAATGTTATTCTAATGGTGAAATGTTATGACTGGGAGGATACCCTTATGAATGCAGAGCAGTACCGCGCCGTGATCGGGTGGTTCAACGCAAGGCCCGCCGCCAAAAAAGGCGCTGCGGCTCGTCAGCCGCGGGGCGGTGGGGCTGGTATATCTGCTCTACCTCGGTATGCTGGCGTGGCTGGCACTGCACCGCAGTGAGCAGCTCTGGCCTGCGGTAATCGTACCGGCAGCAGCGTTTCTGGTCGGCACGCTGGTGCGCCGGGTCATCGACCGCCCGCGCCCCTACACGGCGCTGGGGTTTGCGCCCCTTTTCCGAAGGACAAAGCCCGGCCAGAGCATGCCGAGCCGCCACTGCTTTTCGGCGGCGGCCATCGCCGGGGCCGCGTGGTTTGTGCTCCGCCCGCTCGGCATCGTGCTGGCCGTGCTGGGGGTGCTGATCGCGGTCTGCCGGGTCGTGACCGGCGTCCACTATATCAGCGATGTACTGGCAGGGCTGGCGTTCGGCGCAGCGTTTGCCGTGCTGGGCTGGAACGCCTTTGTGCTGGCGGCATCCGCTGCGGGCTTTTACAGCATCATGCTATTATAAAAGGAATGAACTTTATGAAAAAAAGTATCGCAGCCGCCCTCTCCGTCTTGGCGGGGCTTGCCCTGACGGGGGTGCAGCTTTCAGGGATTTTATGCTCTACCTTTACGGCGGTGACGGCTTTGTCAAAAACGAGGAGCCGGACTATGCCAGCTGTGACGGTGACAACGGCGTGACCATCGTCTACGATCAGAACCAGTGGGAGCAGCCTGTCATGGCGCAGGCGGATACCCTCGCTGACGGCCGGCAACCAGCTCAGCTACACGGTCGTGCTGCTGCAGATGACCGACACCTACACGGATTTTCTTGCCCAGTCGGGTCAGGAGTTGGAGGAAACGACCGGCACGGTCCGGTATGATATCGGCTTTACCGTGCCCGATGCCGCTGTGTCGGCGGTGCGCTATGACTGCGGCAGCTACCAGACGATCTTTTGCCCAGATCGACTACGATTGCGGCGAGACGATCTATGTCACGGCCGCTGCCCGCACGCAGGATTATGAGCCGATCCTGACGCTGCTGCAGAATGTCTGGCCGACCGGCCATGCGCCGCAGTCCGCCCAGCAGGCGGACACCTCGGTCAAGGCCGTCACCGAGGAGGATGTCAGCGGTGGGCGCACCAAGAGTCTGGCATAACTCCCCTGAGAAAGCAAGAGCGGCGCTCCCGTAGTGGGAACGCCGCTTTGCCGCCCGCAGGGGCGCGCGTGTCAGCGGATAAAATTCGTTCGCTTGTCGTTTTCTGCAACAGGTGCCTCGATCCCGGCAGCCTTGCCGGCTTCGATGCAGCGCAGGATCCACGCCATGTTGCGGCCCAGATTGCGCATGATCTGCATACCCTCCGCATCGGCGGCTGCCTCCTCGGCCTTGCCGCCGTGGACCATCGGCCAGTAGGTCGAGCTGATGAGCGGCATCTCAAAGAACTGCGGTACCTTTTCCATGGCCTCCAGCGCCGTGGTCGTACCGGCGCGGCGGGCGCTGGTCACAACAGCGGCGGGGCTTGTGGCGCAGGTATCTGCCGCCGCTGATGGCCAGCCGGTGCATAAAGCCAGCATGCTGGCTGCCGCCGTGGCATAGTGGACCGGCGCGCCGAACACAATGCCGTCAGCCTTCTCGACCAGCGGCAGCACCTCGGCTACCGGCCCGCCAAAGACGCATTTGCCGGCCTTGCCGCAGCCGCCGCAGCCTACACAGCCGCCCACCGGGGCAGACCCGATGTGGAAGATCGTGGTCTCGATGCCGGCCTCGTTCAGTGCTTTGGCCATCTCGGCCAGGGCTGCGTTGGTGCAGCCGTTTTTGTGCGGACTGCCGTTGATAAATAGCACATTCATAGCAATACCTCCGTCATTTGCTCTGTATTTATAGTATAGCACACTGCGCAAGCCTGTGCAAAGAAAGGTCGTAACCATGCCCACTACCTGCCTGAACTACGATAAAAAGTGCGGCGGCTGTCCGCTGCTTGCACTGCCCTACCGGGAACAACTGGAACCAAAACAAGCCCGCCTGCAGGGGCTGCTGGGCGGGCTTGCCCCGTCAAGGCCGTGCAGGGCATGGCCGAGCCGCTGCACTACCGCAACAAGGCCATTGCCAGCTTTGCCACCCAGCGCGGCAAACTCGTCTGCGGCCTGTATGCCGAGGGCACGCACAGGGTCCTGCCGGGTGCCGACTGCCTGCTGCAGGAGGAGATCCTCAACAAAACCCCTTGCCGCCGTGCTGGACGCCGCCCGCGCCTGCCGCTGGGCCGCCTACGATGAGGACCGCGGCACCGGTCTTTTGCGCCATACCGTGTTGCGCAGCAGCGGGGACGGTAAGGTGCTGGTCACGCTGGTGACGCCCGGCTGCAGACCTGCCCGGCAGCAAAAATTTCTGCGCGGCTCTGCGCAAAAAAAGCGCCGTGGGTCGTCAGTATTGTGCAAAATATCAACCCCACTCGCTCCAGCGCCGTGCTGGGCAGCCGCGAGAAACCGCTTTGGGGACCCGGCTTTGTGCCGGGCTTTGTGTCTCGTCCCGCAGCTTTTATCAGGTCAACCGCACCCAGACCGAGGTGCTGTACAAAAGGCGGGCTGCAGACTTTAGATGACTCTGCGGTATCGGCACGATCGGCCTGTGCGCCGCGCCCCATGCAAAGCAGGTCATCGGGTCAACCCCGCCGCCGTCAGGACGCCGCCGCCAACGCCCGCCGCAAACAAGCTGCCAACGCCCGCTTTGTCTGCGCCGATGCCACGGAATGGATGATGGCCGCCGCTTGATGTGGTCTTTCTGACCTGCCGCGCGCCGGCAGCACACCGCGAGTGATGGCGCGCCCGTTAAACCGGTGAAAAGTGACCTACAAAATGATTAAGGAGTACATAGAAGCGAAATACGGCTTCAAGGTACATACCGCATATATCGCAGAGGTAAAGCGAAATTTAGGATTGCCGATGTATGATGCTCCTAACGCAGTAGAGAAATTGAAACAGCCGAAGAAACATCCGACACCAGAAAAGGTAGAAGCAATCAAAGATGCACTTCGTTATTTTGCAGTGATATAAAACTTTACTTACAATCGAATATTTCTTACATAGCCGTTTATTCATTTAT
>VOFG01004427.1_pt1 | contig 29969 bp, 43 predicted proteins | sample 5384171 | NCBI WGS metagenome assembly VOFG01 (sample SAMN12384726, study PRJNA508395) | human gut metagenome | isolation source: healthy gut F | host: Homo sapiens
GGCGTCCGCTGATGCCCTGCTCCCCGGCAAAAAGCCCGTCATCTGTTAGATGACGGGAAAGCCAAAGTGAAGAAGAGGACGCCCTTTACCATCCAGCTGGTCTACGGAAGCAGCGGCTACACCCAAGAAGTCATTCTGGGCGTAGACGCTGGAAGTAAGACCATCGGGATGTCAGCATCCACTACAAAAGAGGAGCTGCTCTCCGCAGAAGTAAAACCTCGAAATGACGTGGTGGATTTACTATCCACCCGTCGAGAGTTCCGCAGAGTCCGGAGAAACCGCAAGACCCGGTATCGCAAGCCGCGCTTCGACAACCGAGTTCGCGGTAAGAACAAGGAATGGTTGGCGCCTTCTGTGGAGGTCAAAATCCAAGAACACATCACCGCCATCAAGAGGGTTTGCTATATCTTGCCCGTGAGTAAAGTGGTTGTAGAGACCGCCGAATTCGACCTGCAGCTGCTGAAGGCCATCGAAGAAGGCAAACCCGTCCTTCAAGGTGAGGATTACCAGCAAGGTGAGATGTACGGTCACTACAATGTACGTCAATACGTGCTTTGGAAAGACAACTACATTTGCCAATGCTGTGGAGCTCACGCAACAAAGGAAAAAGAAGTCCGGCTTCATGTCCACCATCTGGAGAGCCGAAAAACCGGCGGAGATGCTCCCGGCAATCTCATCACCCTTTGTGACAGCTGTCACGAGAAATTCCACAAGGGGTTGATTACAGAGAAAGACCTCATGAAGCGTAAGCGGAAGTCAACCAGAGATGCCACATTCATGGGCATCATGCGGAAGACTTTAATGCAGAGGCTCTGCTCTGAGTTGCCTATCCCCGTTGTCGAAACGAGAGGCTATATCACAAAGGCAACCCGAGAGAAGCTGCTTGTGCTTCCCAAGAGCCACACCAACGATGCTCTGGCAATCGCACAGGGGAAGCGCGGCTTCAATGTGGGCTACCTTCCGGGAATCATACAAACCGATAAGATTTACACGATTCGTCCGGTGAGACATCACAACCGCCAGCTGCACAAGGCGGCCATTCTCAAGGGAGGCATCCGTAAGTCCAATCAAGCAGGAAAGTACGTTTTTGGATATCGTCTTTTTGACAAAGTCCAATTTAACGAACAGGACTGCTTCATTTGGGGAAGAAGAACTACCGGAATCTTTACCATTAAAACGATAAACGGGAAGATGATAAAGGACGGCATCTCTTTCAAAGAAATTAAAACTCGTAGAAAAATCCACGAGTTATTTAATTGCTTGGTCATCAACGAAAAGGGCAAGTTCGCCCTGCATCTGCTGCCCTCCGGCATTTTCCGCTCCGGTGTCATGAACATCCTGGGCAACGGCGTGGCCCTGGACTGCGAGAATCTGCTCAAGGAGATCGAAAGCGTCCGCCAGGGCGGCGTGGACATCACCCCCGAGAACCTGATGGTCAGCCAGCGGGCCAGTCTGCTGCTGCCCTGGCACCGGGAGCTGGACGCCCTGGAGGAGCAGCGTCTGAAGGATAAGAAGTACGGCTCCACCAAGCAGGGCATCGCCCCCTTCTATTCCGACAAGTACCAGAAAAAGACCGTCCTGGCCGGCGAGCTGCTGTACCCCGACCATCTGCGGGCCCATCTCCAGGACCTGCTGGAGTGGAAGAACCTGATTCTCCGGGAGGTCTATGGGGCCAAGGGCTACACCATGGACGAGATGATGGCCTGGGTGGAGCAGTACGGCCAGCGGGTGAAGCCCTATGTAGCCGACACCAGCCGCTATCTCCACCAGGCCCAGGCCGACGGCAAGTCCATCCTGTTCGAGGGTCAGCTGGGCGCTCTGCGGGACCTGGACTACGGCATCTATCCCTACACCACCTCCTCCAACACCATCGCCTCCTATGCCCCGGTAGGCTCCGGCCTGCCCGGCGCATCCATCGACGAGGTGGTGGGCGTGGTGAAGGCCTATTCCTCCTGCGTAGGCGAGGGTCCCTTTGTCTGCGAGTGGTTCGGCGCCGATGCCGAGAAGCTCCGGGACGCCGGTGACGAATACGGCGCCAAGACCGGCCGTCCCCGCCGGGTGGGCCCCATCGACCTGGTGGCCACCCGCTACGGCGTCCGAATGCAGAACGCCACCAACATCGCCCTGACCAAGCTGGATATCCTCAGCTACATGGACCGGATCCCCGTCTGCGCCCACTATGAGATCGACGGTCAACAGACCGACGAGTTCCCCTTCCCGGTGCTGCTGGACCAGGCCAAGCCCGTCACCGAGTACGTTCCCGGCTGGAACTGCGACATCTCCGGGGTCCGCACCTGGGAGGAGCTGCCCCAGGCCGCGCGGGACTATGTGGAGTATGTGGAGCAGGCCATCGGCTGCCGCATCGGCTATGTCTCCGTGGGCGCGGAGCGGGACAGCCTGATCGTCCGCTGAACATCACAGAAACGGAGGACCCTTATGTCCCACGACGTTTATGAATCCCCCCTGGCCGGGCGCTACGCCTCGCCGTATATGCTGCACCTGTTCTCTCCGGATATGCGCTTCCAGACCTGGCGGCGGCTGTGGACGGCCCTGGCCCGGGCCCAGCACCAGCTGGGCCTGCCGGTAACGGAGGAGCAGGTCCGCCAGCTGGAGCAGCACATCACCGATATCGACTACGATACCGCCCGACAGCGGGAGCGGGAGGTCCGCCACGATGTCATGGCCCATGTCTATACCTACGGCAAGGCCACGCCTCTGGCGGCGGGCATCATCCACCTGGGGGCCACCAGCTGCTATGTCACCGACAACGCCGACCTGATCCTGTACCGGGACGGGCTGGTGTATCTGCGGGGCCAGTTGCTGGCGGACCCACTATCAACCAGCCCAGCCGGTGACCGTGGGCAAGCGGGCCGCCCTGTGGCTCCAGGATCTGCTGTCGGACCTGGAGGAGCTGGACTTTGTCCTGGGCAGCCTGCGGTTTCTGGGCTGCCGGGGCACCACGGGCACAGAGGCCAGCTTCATGGACCTGTTTGGCGGCGATGAGGCGAGGATCGACGAGATGAACCGCCGCATCGCGGCGGAGTTCGGCTTTTCCGCCTGCTTCCCGGTATGCGGACAGACCTATCCCCGGAAGGGAAATCCTCACCGGGCATCAGGGGATCGATCTCAGCACAGCGCTTTCGCCGAAATGCTCCTCAATGACCTTGCGGCTGGAAACCGTCAGGGCCTTGTCATTCATTACGGAGGCATAGCCCAGGGTGAACTTGAAATCGCAGTCCGCACCGTGGGCCGCGCAGATGCCGCGGGCAAGCTCCTCCATCAGCTTGGGGAGCCGATCCCGGGTCTCCTTGCTGAAGGTTCGAGTGGAACCGGTGATGGCCACCTCACCGGGGATGATATTATACGCCTCTCCGGCATGGATCATGCACACGGACACCACGGCAGGCTCCACCGCCTGGATACGCCGGGAAACCAGGATCTGTAAGGCTCCCACGATCTCACCGGCGATGACGATGGGGTCCACACAGGTCTCCGGGAACGCGGAGTGACCGCCCTTGCCGATGACCCGGATATCGAAACGGTCCGTGGCGCTGGTGAGGGCTCCTGGCCGGACACCGAAGGTGCCCGTAGGGAAGTTGGAGCTCAGGTGCATGCCGTACAGCTCGTCCACCCCTTCATCACGCCGGCCTTCAGCATTTCCACCGCGCCGCCGGGAGGCAGCTCCTCCGCATGCTGGAACAGGAACCGCACCTCGCCCTTGAGGCTGGTCCGCTCCGCCGCCAGCAGCTTAGCTGCCGCAAGCTGCATGGCCGCATGGCCATCGTGGCCGCAGGCATGCATGACACCGGGCACTGTGGAGGCATAGGGCAGCCCAGTTTCCTCCTGAATGGGAAGCGCGTCAATATCCGCCCTGCAGGGCCAGTACCGGACCGGGCTGGACCCCCTTCAGCACCGCTACCACGCCTGTTTTGGTGGGAAATTCCAATGTCAGACCCGGGATCTTTTCAGTTCCTCCGTCAGGTAAGCCGTTGTATGGACCTCCTGAAAGGAGAGCTCCGGATTCTGATGCATGTGGCGCCGCCAAGCGATTATATCAGGCTCCAGCGCCGGGACCTCTTCTGAAATCATATTCATAAATACCTCCAACATAGTTTGAGCGGAAACCCAATGCCTTTAGGCGGTGGGAGGGGCCCTGTTCGTAAAGACGCATCATCCTTGCAATATTTCGTCACGAGGACGATGTGTACTTTGAGACTATATTTACGCCGGTTATGCCGATGATATCTGTTATCCATAAGTCACCTCGATGCGCCTTGATGTTCACTATCTATTATTGTATAATAGTAATAGTGAAATAGCAAAGAAAGGAGGATTGACTATGGCTCAAATGTCCATCACGGCAAAAATCCAAGTAGTGGCATCTGATGAAGATAAGGCGTTACTTGATGAAACGATGTCTGTCTATTGTGAAGCGTGCAACTATGTTTCGGATTATGTGTTTCGCACACACGATTTAAAACAGTTTTCGCTCAACAAAGCTCTGTATCCTACGGTGCGTGCAGAATTCGGACTGAAATCTCAAATGACTCAGTCTGTATTCAAGACGGTCATTGCCAGATATAAGACCATCCTTGAGAATCAGAAAGAGTGGATTAAACCGTCTTTCAAGAAACCTCAGTATGACCTCGTCTGGAACAGAGACTACTCTCTGACGCAAGACCGCTTTTCCATAAACACGCTCGGCGGAAGAGTGAAATTGCCTTATTTCGCGGAAGGGATGTCGAAATACTTCGACCGCTCTATCTACCGGTTCGGCACCGCCAAGATGGTGAACAAGCATGGAAAATACTTTCTATACATCCCTGTGACCTATGATGTGGAAGAGCAATCTCTCCGATATCTGTAATGTTGTAGGCATCGACCGAGGCATCAACTTCGTCGTTGCAACTTACGATAGCAAGCACAAGTCCGGGTTTGTGAGAGGTCGGTCCATCAAGCAGAAAAGAGCCCACTATTCAGCACTTAGAAAAGAACTCCAGATGCGGCATACCCCGTCTTCAAGACGTAGACTCAAAAGGATCGGTCAACGGAAAACCGTTGGATGCAGGATGTCAACCATTGTGTATCAAAGGCACTCGTTGTAAATAACCCCCGCACACTCTCTTCGTTCTGGAAGATTTGTCCGGTATCCGTCATGCCACGGAACGTGTCAAAACGAAGCATCGCTATGTTTCTGTATCGTGGGCTTTCTATGACCTCGAACAGAAACTCATCTACAAGGCGAAACAGAACCAATCTTCCGTAATCAAGGTCGACCCTCGGTATACCAGCCAGTGCTGTCCCGTCTGTGGACACACAGAAAGGCAAACCGCAACAAAAAGATACATCTGTTTACCTGTAAGAACTGTGGTTACAAGTCGAACGATGACCGTATCGGCGCAATGAATCTGTATTGCATGGGAATCAACTATCTATATGATAGCCAAGTACCTGATACAGTTGCGGCAGAGTAAACTTTGCCGCAAAGGGTGCTGTCAACCACCCTACGATGTAACGCCACTTGAGACAGCAATGCCTCTTGGGGTTAAAGGTCGGAGGAGCTATCCGTTACTACGACTGGGCAGTTACAAGCCCATAGCCTTTTCGGGCCATGGGTGACGGACGATGTTACGAAACGGAGGGAATGCATGCCCCGGCTGATGCGTCAGGGGCATTTGAACTTTGTGGTGGAACGGGCCATCGAGCTGGGTCTTGACCCCATCCGGGCCATCCGGTATGCCACCATCAACCCTGCCGTTCGCCTGCGGCTGTATCACACAGGCGGCATCGCCCCCGGCATGGAGGCTGATATGCAGCTGGTGCAGGATCTGCGCCATCCCAGACCGGAACTGGTGCTCCGGGCCGGAGAGATCGTCTGGGACCATGGCAGCTATCTGCCCCATACCGCCCCTTACCAGATCCCGGACCATCTGCGGGGCTCCGTTCATCTCCGTCCCGTGACGGAAGCGGACTTTGCCGTCAAGGTGCCGGTACGCCCCGGCTTCTCGGGCGGCGGCACCGCCGTGGTGAATCTGATCGGCCAGGATGGCGTCTCCATTCGCACCCAGCGGGTCCAGAAGACCCTGCCCCTGGCAGCTGAAAGAGACGGCTTGCCTGTCTGAAAACAGCCTTATTTAAAAATGGCGGTATTCAACCGCTACGGCCGGGACCAGCACGGCATCGGCCTGCTGACGGGCATGGACGGCGTCACCGGTGCCGCCGCCCTGACCTACGGCCACGACTGCCACAACCTGACGGTCTACGGCGGCAATGACGCCGATATGGCCCTGGCGGCCAACACGCTCCGGGACGCGCAGGGCGGGCTCTGCACCGCGGAAAACGGCAAGGTACTGACCCTCATCCCCCTGCCGCTGGCGGGACTGATGTGTGATCTGCCTCCGGAGGTACTGCTGGAGCAGATGGAACAGCTCTGTCGGACTGCCGCCGCATGGGCTTCAACCATCAAAATTTGCTGACGTTCTTCACCCTTATGCCGCTGGCGGTTTCGCCGGAGCTGAAATGCACGGACCGGGGTCTGGTGGATGCGCTGCACAAGCGGCTTCTGCCTTTGATTGACGAGATAAAGGAGATAAGTTCGGATGGAACGTAAACACCGTGCACTGCTGCTGGCACTGCCCACCGTATTGACCCTGCTGTTTTTCTTCGTGGCACCGATGGTCTACATTCTGGTCCACACCCCTGCATGAAAACGGGTTTTCCGATTTTGTGGATTTCTTCGGAGATCCCTTTTACCGCAACATCCTCTGGGTCACCCTCCGGGTGTCCCCTGGTGTCCACCGCCATCTCCCTGGTGCTGGGCTATCCCACGGCTTTTTTACATGGCCCGGACCAAGTCCCGTATGAAGCAGGTCATGATGATTGTGATCCTGTTTCCCTTTTGGTCAGCGCCGTGGTCCGTTCCTACGGCTGGATGGTCATTCTGGGAACCAACGGCCTTTTGAACCAGCTGCTCCAGTCCTTGGGGCTCATCTCCGCCCCTCTGAAAATCCTGAACACGGAGACGGCGGTCATCATCGGTATGATCCACCTGCTGGTGCCCTATATGGTCCCTCTCTGGTGGGTGTGCTCCAGAGCATTGACCCCTAACGTGGAGTACGCGGCCTACAGCTTGGGTGCCTCTCTCTGCAGACCTTTTCCAAGGTGGTATTCCCCTGAGCCTGCCGGGCATTATCTCCGGCTGCGTTCTGGTGTTCACTATGAGCATGACCTCTTACGTAACGCCCAAACTGCTGGGCGGCTCCAAGTTCCGGATGATGGCCACCATGGTGGTCCAGGAGATCAATGTGAATTTCGACTGGGGTGCGGCCTCCGCCATCAGCTATATTCTGCTGGCAGTGATCCTGCTGGTGTAGATCGCGGTGGTGCTGTGCACCTCCGGATATATGAAACGTATGGGAGGAGGAAAGTGATATGCGCGAAAAAGATGTGAATCTGCCCTGCCGGATCTTTGCCATTCTGGTGATGCTGTTCCTGCTGGCGCCTCTGGTGGTGATTGTCATCGCCTCCTTCACGCCCACAGCCCTCATCACCTTCCCGCCCCAGGGCTTCTCCCTGAAATGGTACGCCAATATTTTCGGTTCCTCCACCCACTTTATGGATGGTCTGGTGAACAGCCTGAAAATTGGTATTCTGGCCACAGCGGCGGATATTCTGCTGGGCGTCACGGCGGCCCTATCCGTCTGCCGGTACAGCTTTAAGGGCAAGGACGCCCTGCTGAACTACTACACCTCTCCCATGTATGTGCCCAGTGTGGCCTTCGCCTTTGTTCTGCTGCAGGTCTACAGCCAGATCGGCGGTGTGTCCGGTATGCTGCGCATTTTCATCGGCCATCTCATTATCATTCTGCCCTACATCGTGCGGAACACGGTGTCTGTACTCCATGTGTTCAACTGGACGCTGGAGGATGCGGCTACCTCCATGGGAGCCACCCCTATTCAGGTGTTCTTCAAGATCACCATTCCCTTGGCCCGGCCCGGCATCATGGCCGGTGCGCTGCTGGCTTTTTTGTATTCCTTTGACGAGGTGGCTCTGAGCAGCCTGCTCTCCACCCCGAGGTTCATCACCCTGCCCATCCGCATCATGAACTATATGGAGCTGACCTTCGACCCCACTCTGGCCGCCATCTCCACACTGCTGATCCTGGCATCTCTGGTTCTGATCGTACTGATGGAGAAGTTTGTAGGGTTGGACATGTTTGTTAAGTGAGAACGGAAAGGTGTAAACTATGGCTACTTTGGAATTACAGGGACTGACCAAGCGATTCGGCGAGTTCACTGCGGTGGATTCCATGAACCTGAAGGCCGCCGAAGGCGAGATGATCGCCCTGCTGGGCGGCAGCGGCTGCGGCAAGACCACCACACTGCGCATGATCGCCGGCTTTACTGAGCCCACCGCCGGACAGATCCTGGTGGACGGCAAAAACGTTTCCACTATCCCCCCCTACCGCCGCAATATCGGCATTTTCTTCCAGAATTACGCACTGTTCCCCCACATGACGGTTTTTGAAAACGTGGCCTTTGGTCTGAAGCTCCAGAAGCTGCCCAAAAAACGAGATCCGTGAGCGGGTGGAGCACATGCTCGCTCTGGTAAAGCTTACCGGCATGGACAAGCGTTATCCCCGGCAGCTCTCCGGCGGTCAGCAGCAGCGGGTGGCCCTGGCCCGGGCTCTGGTGACCCGTCCTCCATTCTGCTGCTGGATGAGCCCCTCTCCAACCTGGACGCCAAGCTCCGGGTAGAGATGCAGGTGGAGATCAAGCGCATCCAGAAGGAGTTGGGCATCACCACCATCATCGTGACCCACGATCATGAGGGAGGCCGTCTCCTTGGCAGACCGGGTCATTGTCATGAACGCCGGCCACATTTTGCAGATCGGCAAGCCCCAGGAGGTCTTTGACAGGCCCGCCTCTCCCTTTATTGCAGACTTTATGGGCTTTTCCACCTTTCTTCACGGCATCGCCGCCGGAGCAGAGGGGGATATGCGCCTGATCCGCTGCGGTGCCCCACGCTCCAGGTCCCGGCAGAGGCCGCCCAGGAGCTGACTGAGGGCGACGCATGCATTCTGGCCATCCGCTCCGAAAACATCCGGACTGCGGAGCAGGAAGGTGTCAATACCGTCCGGGGCACCGTCAAAAGTGCCACCTACAAGGGTCATACCACCCGGCTGGAGGTCTCCGGCTGTTTTGAGGAAATGGTATACCCCGCTATCCACGAATATGCGGACGTGCAGGAGGGCAGTGAAGTTCTGCTTCACTTCCCCGCCCAGCATTTCTGTGTATATAAAGACATCAAATAAAATCTGGAGGATGTAAACAAAATGAAAAGCAAGCGCATTTTTTACACTGATGCTGGCTCTGGTCATGACCCTGAGTCTGGCTGCCTGCGGCGGCAGCAAGCAGGAGGAGGCTCCTGCCGATAACGCCGGAAACGGCGAAGCAGCTGGCGATACTCAGGATTTCGGCGGCGCCGAGCTGGTCGTTGCTACCTGGGGCTGGGCCGAGGCCGGTCTCAAGACCCTGGCCGCCGACTTTGAGTCCAAGTACAACTGCACCATCGTGGTGGACCCCACCAGCGGCAACGGCGACCGTCTCAACAAGCTGATGGCTGAGCAGAACGATCCCACCGCCGATGTGGCCCTGCTGACCAAGAGCTTTGCCCAGACCGGCAATGAGGCGGGCCTGTTTGAGAAGATCGACACCAACATCGTCACCAGCATCGGTGACCTGTATGACATCGCTGTCAACGCCGACGGCTACGGCCCCTGCTACTCCCTGTGCCGCTACGGCATCATGTACAATGCCGACGCTCTGGAGAAGGCCGGTCTGCCCGCCCCCACCTCCTACGAGGGTCTGTTTGATGACCAGTATGCGCACATGGTGGCTCTGCCCGACATGACCTCCACCGCCGGCCCCTACATGCTGGTGGCTATGGCTGAGGCCATGGGCGGCAGCCAGGAGGATGTGACCCCCGCCATGGAGCTGATGCAGGAGAAGAAGGACAACATCGATCTGTGGTATTCCACCTCTTCCGACGTTGTCAACGCCTTCACCACCGGTGAGGCCAACATCGCCGTGTTCATGGACATCAATATGCCCAGCCTGACCGACAGCGGCCTGAACATGGTCTGGGTGGACGCCGCCGAGGGTTCCTTCTCCGCTCCCGCCACCGCCAACGTGGTGAAGAACTGCAAGAACCCTGAGCTGGCCCAGCTGTTTGTGGAATACCTCATCAGCAAGGACACCCAGGACAAGATCGCTGAGGTCATGAACGAGGCCCCCGTGAACAAGAACGCCACCATGGACGATTCTCTGAAGACCTATCTGGCCTTCGGCGACGAGTCTATGAACGCCCTGAAGGAATTTGACGAGGCCTACATCACCGCCAACAAAGGAAGCCTGGATCGATACCTTCCAGCGCACTGTTGCCGTTCAGTAATTTCCCCGACCATACAAAAACGGAGGAGACGCCCGGCGTTTCCTCCGTTTTTTAAACAACTGACAAGGAGAAGAGCCTGCCATGAAGCTGACTGTCTTATCGGAAAACGCCGTTCTGTACCCCCGGCCTTGAGGGGGAATTCGGCCTGTCCGTCTACCTGGAGGAAGGAGATACCCGTCTGCTGTTCGACGCCGGGGGGAGCGGGACGCCTGCCTGCGGAACGCGGAGAAGCTGGGCATCGACCTCCGGCGGGTCACTGCCGTGGCGTTCAGCCACAACCACCGGGATCACTGCGGTGGTTTTTCTGCGCCTGGCGGAGCAGCTTCCGCCGGACGTACCCATTTATGCCCATAGCGGCTTTTTCATCCGGAAGTGGTGGGATCACCGGTGCGACCCGCCTCAGCAGGAAACCTATTCCCAGACGCTGGAGTTGGTAGGCCCGCCCATGGAGGCATCCTGGTTCTTCCAGCAGGGGCTGACCGGCTTCCGCTGTCTGGCAGATGACTGTATACAGATCGCTCCGCATGTGTATCTCCTGGGAAACTTTCCGGACCCCGGACCGGAAGAGGCGGTCCATCCCTCCTCGGTCATGGAGGGGGCCGGATGGCCGCTGCCTTGTCCTGGATACCTTCCCGGAGGAGCAGGTCTGTGTGGTAGATACCCCAGCAGGACTGGTGGTACTCACCGGATGCGCCCACAACGGCATCCGCAACATTCTCTCCACGGTAAAACGGCGCTTCCCGGAGCGGCCCATCCAGGCCGTTTTCGGCGGTACCCACCTGGTACCCCCGGACCCGGAACGCATTGCCCGGACGGCAGACTATTTCCGGCACAGCTCCATCACCTGTGCCGGTGTCTGTCACTGCACCGGCCCCATGGGTCTGGAAGTCTTTGCCCAAACAGTGCCCGCCTATCTGCCTACCGGCGCAGGCTTGGTATGGCAGACGCCCTCTTTCGCAAGGACATCCGCAGGCAGAAAAGAGAGTTGACCGCCATGCGGAGCCCGCAAGCTCAGGAATAAAACCCCCGGATACCTTATCCTCCCTGTCAGGGGAGCAAGGTATCCGGGGGTTTTATCTATTACGGAATCGGACAGTTCTGCCCCGCTGTGCGGTTTTTCCCCGGATCATTCCCGCAAGGTAGGTGCGCTGCCAGATAAGCGCACATCCCGGGCAGAAACTCGTGGTGCTTCGGCAGAGGCCGTGCACCGGAGCGCAGCCGTCCGATGCGGGAGGGATTCATGCTGATCTCCCGTCCCAGCTGGCTGTTGGAAAGTTCCGCAATATTCATCAGTGCGTCAAATCGTTCGACAAACATGGTGATCTCTCCGCTTTTTTTCTCCATTATATGACAGCTATCCGCACGAGCCAACACTTTTGGCACGGTTTGTGCTGAAAATCTGGCATGGTCATTCGAGCGCGTTCGCTTGTTTTTTTCCTCTTTCAGCCCGTCTCCTATATAGGTAAGGAGGCATCCCCCGGTTCCGCAGCGGATCATCAATTTCTTAACAAGCTCACTCAGCGCAAACTCTGTCTGTCAACTCTGCAAACGCCTTGCTTTTCATGTTCGCGCATGGTAAAATATACAAATAGCCAGTCCCCCCCCCCGCATTTATTTTGCATTTTGACGGATTTTGGCCATCACTGCCCAACAATTCACTTCCGCTTCAAGGGCGGCAGCACCGCCGCGGTATAAATTCAGCCGGGACAAACCCATGGCTGAACTTCTTCTATATTCCTACATTTAAGGGAGGAAAGAAACTTATGAAACGAAGGATTTCGTCAACCCTGATGGCACTTGTGCTGTGTCTCACCTCCTTCCGGCAGCGGCCTATGCCGACGGGGGCACGGCGGTCTATGTCAGCAGCAGCGGCAACGATGGCAATGTCGGTACGCAAACTGCTCCCTACGCCACGCTGGCCAAGGCGGTCGACGTGGCAAAGGACGGCGCGACGATCTATGTGATGAGCAACTTGATCATGACGGGTGCGCCCGCTTTTTACAGCAAGTCATGACGATCACCAGCGATGCGGAGGTGCCTTACACCGTCACACGCGGCAGTCCTTTTTACTACGCAGTCAGACCCCGCCCGCAGTACCTACAACCCCGCCATGGTCGAGGTGCAGACCACCGGCGGCGAGGGTGCCGGCCTGACCTGACGAACATCATTTTTGACGATGCCGGCAAGAAAGAGGGCGCGGTGTTTGCTCAGGCCGTCAGTGATGACGGCACGGGTACTGTTCATAATACCGATTATGTGCAGGACGCCATCATCGCCTCAACGCAACCGTCCCCAGCACGATCACGCTGGGTGAGGGGGCGCGGTGCTGCGGAACTTCGGCGGTATGTCGGCGGTACGCGCCACTGGCGAAGCCAAGCTGGTGATGGAGCCCGGCAGCGTGATCGAGGATGACTCGGCGGTCATCACGACCCGCGGAAGCGACGCTGACGAAACGAATGCGGCGAAAGGCCCTGCCGGCGCGGTCTGGCTGCAGGGTTCCGATTTCGAGATGGAAAATGGCGCGGAAATTAAGAACGTAAACGGCCGCGCGGTCTACGCGGATGGCGGTGAAGTGACCATCGGCGGCACGATCAGCGGCATCACCGGCAATGCCAATATGTGGCAGGCGACAAAGAAAGATGGAACAAGCGGCACGGCCATTCACCTGCGCGGGGTGAGAATGCCAGCGCGGTCCTGACCTCTACCGCTGTGATTGAAGAGATTTCCGGCGGCGGCAGCGCGGTCTATGTGACCGGAAGTGGAAATAAGCTCACAACTGATCCGGGTTCGATCATTAAAGATGTAGCCAACACAACGGGGATCTATTGTTCGTTCAATTCTGACGCTCAACTGAGCGGTGAGATCACCGGTGTGAAAAAATAGCATCGCACTTAGCCTAAAATGACAGCGCTGCGGCTGTGCTGAAAAAGGAAGGAATCATCTGTAACAATGCCTGCACAACCGCAGCCGTCTATCTGCGCGCAGGTGCACAGTTCAAGATTCACGGCAAGATCAGTGACAACACCTCCACCGGCAACTGCGCGGCACTTTATATTGTCACCAACGGCGACTCTTCCCACGCGACGCTGGAGCAGGGCGGTGAGATCTGCAACAACACCAACAGCGGCAGCAAATACGGTGCGGCCGTCGAACTGCAGCAGGGCAGCTGCTCTTTCACCATGAACGGCGGCACGATCAGCGGAAACAGCGGTCCATGCGGCGCGGTACAAGTGCACAAAGACAGCGCCAAGTTCATAATGAACGGCGGCGAGGTGACGGGCAATACCTCCACAACAGGCGGTGAAGCCGGAATTTATGTTGAGTACAAAACGCCGACCGTGGAGTTGAACGCAGGCAAGGCGCAAAGCGTCACGCTTGCAGCAAATGTATCTGCCTCGCCAAGCAAAGGCCATGTTTACATTTCCGACCGCTTTGATTTGGAGAGCGGCCTTGTGACCATGACACAGGACACCAAGACCGTCACCCCCGCAGAGGACAGCTTGGACATCAAGCTGGGCAACGCCAGCACCGACAGCGTAACCGCCTTGTCCGACAAGGCTACCGCGAACAGCTGGAACGCTCCCTCGCCACCTTCTGGGCCCAGCGGGACGGCGCGGCCGAGCTGACAGTGGGCGGGCTGGTGGCAAACGATGATCTGCCTGTTTATGTGCTTACTCTGCCGGTGGATGAAACCGGCGCTGTGAACACCGGCGCAGCGCCGAAGGTTTTGCGGCGCAGAAAACTGGCAACACAGGCGAGGTCAAGTTCACCCTTCCCGATGTGTCCGGAAACGGCTGCGCGGTGGCGCTGGCACAGCCCACCACCGACTTCGGCTCAGTGGTCATCACTACCTCGAAGCCGGAATTAGAGGAAACCGCGGACCTGTCCGGCGGCGCTTATGAAGTCCCCTATACCGTGACCTACACCATGTCGGACAGCCTGCTCAGTATGCTGAAAACGGCATCGGCCGATATCCCGGCCATGTCCTTTGTTGTGGAATTGGACAGCCGTCTCACAGCTAAAGCCGATGACAGCGGAAACTGCCTTTACACCTTCGACGGTGACGGCATCCTCGGCGGCACGGCCAGCGTCTCCGGCCATACGGTCACCGTCACCTGCACCCCCTTGCCCGGTTGGAAAGCCGCGATTGCGGGAAAATCCTCCGTCAAGATGGCGCTGCAATGCACTGGCGTACTGGCGGCAGCGAATTTCGACGCCGGTGAATCTCTGAACACCTCCGCTCATATCAGCGGCACAGTATCCGACGGCAGTACCGTCACGTCTGTCATGATCCCCTCCAAGGTCTGCCGGACCAGGATGACCGCGCACTACTCCGTGTTTTACCACGGAAACGAGGCCGATTCCGGCGAAACGGTTGACAGCCGCAGCTACATCTTCGGAGATCTGGCCGTGGTATCCGAAAACGGCTACGTCCGCGACGGGCACTCTTTCGTCGGCTGGAACACTCAGCGCGATGGGAGCGGCACGCACCATGTCCCCGGCTCTTCGATCACGGTAACAGACCATATTCATCTGTACGCGCAGTGGACAAGGAACAGCTCCGGTGATGACAGCGACACCGGCTACACGCTCCGGCTCACCAAGCTTGATGCCGGGGACGGTACGCCGCCGAGCGGCGCAAAATTTGAGCTGTGGCGTGTCGGGACCCGATCCGATACAAGGCTCGGCGTCTACGAGACCAACCGGTACGGCTGGACACAGGCAGAGGTCTCCCAAAGCGGCGATTACTACTGGGTCGAGACCGTGCCGCCTGAGGGCTACCGATTGGGCGGGGGCAAGCACCCGACCAATACAGGCAAAAACAGCAGGATCACTGTCTACAATACCGAGGCCGCAGTGCCTGCGCTGTTCACCGATGACCACTATGCCTATATCGTCGGCGTACCGGGCGGTACGGTCCGTCCCAATGACAGCATAACGCGGGCAGGCGTGGCCACCATTTTCTTCCGCCTGCTGAAAGACTCCGTCCGTGATGCCAATCTGCTGACCGGCAACACCTACACCGATGTGCCGGACGGTCACTGGGCCAACGCCGCCATCTCCACCATGACGGGACTGGACATCGTCCGTGGCTATGATGCCGCAGCCTTCGGCCCCGGAGATCCCATTACCCGGGCCCAATTTGCCGCCATCTGCGCTCGGTTCGACACCGGCAAGAGCAACGGCAGCCGCACCTTTCTCCGACATCAAGGGTCATTGGGCCAAGGCGTATATCGAGCGGGCGGCAGAGTTAGGCTGGATCAGCGGCTTCCAGGACGGCACCTTCCGCCCTGACGCCTATATCACCCGCGCCCAGGCCGTGACCATGATCAACCGGATGCTGAACCGGGTCCCGGAGGACCCCAGCGATCTGCTTCCCGGCATGAACGTCTGGCCGGATTGCAGCCCCAGCGACTGGTTCTATCTGGCCATTCAGGAGGCTACCAACTCCCACGATTACAGGCGCAAGGCCGACAGCTACGAGACATGGACCGACCTCAATGCGGACCCGGACTGGACCCGGTACGAAAATTGATATTTTGTGAAACTTTTTTTGAAAAATGACCGTCTATATCAATGTAGACGGTCGTTTTCATTTTTTTTCAGATGGAGGTACTTCTTATGAAACGGATCTTCGCTCTTCTCCTTGCCGCGGTCAGCCTGATTTCCCTGACCGCCTGCGCGCAGCCCGAGGCCAAAACCGTCAGCAAATACCAGCTGGCCGCCCCACAGTATCCCCAAATGGCGCAGTACCCGGACGAAACCAAGTTCAGCAGACCCAACGGAGACTTTGACAGTGACGGTTTCAATCAGGTTTATGACGCATGGCAGGCAGACCGCAGAAAGCAGACGGAGCAGCCGGAGGGCTATACGGACGTGCTGGACGGCTACCTCCGCGCCGTCATCCCACAGCTTCTCACCGGCGGCAGCGGAGAGAACAAGGTCTGCTCCCCCATCAACCTCTACATGGCCCTCGCCATGCTGGCGGAGGTGACGGACGGCGAAAGCCGGAGCAGATCCTCGCCCTGCTGGGCAGCGGCGATGTGGATGCCCTCCGCGCCGAGGCCGCCGCTGTCTGGAACGCCAACTACTGCGACGACGGCGCGGTGACCAGTATTATGGCCAACTCCCTGTGGCTTAGCGACAAAATCAGCTTCAAGCAGGAAGCCATGGACGCGCTGGCAAAGCATTATTACGCCTCGTCCTTCCGGGGTGAAATGGGCTCCGCCGCCTTTGACAAGGCGCTTCAGGACTGGATCGACCAGCAGACCGGCGGGCTTCTGAAGGAGCAAGCCTCCGGCCTGACGATGGATCAGGAAACGATCCTCGCGCTGGCGTCCACCATCTATTTCCGGGCCAAGTGGGACGGCGAGTTCTCAAGGCCAACACCGCGCCGGAGACCTTCCATGCAGACAGCGGCGATGTGACCTGCGATTTCATGCACCAGAGCGGGACGAACACCTATTACTGGAGCGACCGCTTTTCCGCCGTCTCAAGCGGTTGGAGGGCAGCGGCGCCATGTGGCTCCCTGCTGCCGGACGAGGGCGTTACGCCGGAGGAGCTGCTGGCTGACGAGCCGACGATGGACTTCCTACTCAGCGGCGGCGAAAGCGCGGAGAGCAAATACCTTATCGTCAACCTCGCTCTGCCGAAGTTCGACACGGCGTCGGATCTGGATCTGGCCGACAGCCTGAAATCTCTGGGCATCACGGACGTCTTTGATCCGGCGGTCTCGAACTTTTCTCCCATGACCGACGATACGGCGGCCTATCTCTCTCAGGCCAAGCACGCCGCCCGGGTGGCCGTTGACGAGGAAGGCGTCACCGCCGCGGCCTATACCGTCATGATGGTGTGCGGCGCAGCCGCCCCGCCGGAGGAGGAAGTGGACTTCGTTCTGAACCGTCCCTTCGTGTTCGCCATCACCGGGACTGACGGCCTGCCCCTGTTTGTGGGCATCATCCATCAGCCGCAGCCGTGATTAAGGGCTCTGCTTCGCAGGCGGCAGATACGAGGGCACTTAACCTTCCCATATCGCGGGGTTTCAGACACGCAAAAAGAGTTCAAACGCAAGGGGACGGCATCTGCCGCCCCTTTTTCGCCAACCAGAAACACTGTCCGCAAAGTGCTGGCCGCCCCTTGCTTTTACGTTTCGCCCAATAAACTCAAATTTTTAGTCAAAATTACCAGAGGCACTGTCCGTTTCTGACGGACAGTGAAAAGCTGCATTTTCTGAAATCAGTCAATTTGTCCGTGTATCAAACACATTTGATTTCACTGTATGGTCATTCGGTGAAAAGCCTGCGAAAACCGCAGGAAAAATTTTGTGCGGATTTTCTCTTGCGGGCGGTATTGTATCTGTATAAACTACATCCATCTACAAAGAGACGGACGCTTTGAGCAGTCCGGATCTCGCAAGGAGGATGAATTGAATGAAGAAATTTGTTTCCATCATGCTGGCACTGGCTATGTCCATAAGTCTGGCGGCCTGCAGTGCTGACAGCTCCAGCGATGCCAGCAGCGACAGCCGGAGCAGTCCTGATGCCGCTTCCGGTGAAAAAGTCGTAAAGATCGGCGTATTTGAGCCTGCTACCGGCGACTCCGGTGCCGGCGGCAAGCAGGAGATGTTGGGTATGCAGTACGCCAACCATATGACCCCACCGTGGACATCGGCGGCGAGACTGGAGCGTAATTCACGCACAGTTGGCGGTGTTCTTTGCCGACCGCATGCCGGACTGACCGGCTGCAACCGGAATGTCAAGAGTCGAGATGAACGGAGGCTGACGCCTCCGCCCTTGACATCCCCTCGAAGCGCTGTTGATTTTTGTAGAAAAGGCGGCAGCAGCTTGCGCCGCTCCCGCCAAAATATTTTTTTGCTCTATTTTGCACCACAATTTAGCGTTTACACAAAATTTGGGATTGACCCCAAAAACAGCTGGATCATCCACATTGGGCGCTGATCTTGGAGTCAGGGTCAGCTTTGCTGCGTCCAAATGCCTTGCAATTTCCACAGAATAGCAGCTCGTACAAACAAACGCGGGGGCAAAAAGGTCTTTCTCTGACCTTTTGCCCCCGCGTCCTTGTGAGCCTATTTTGCAACAGACCCTCTCTAAATTTGTCACTCAAGAACCTTTTAACAGAAGAACCGAGCCTCTCCAAAAAGTCAGTGTACGTCCTTTCCTTGTTGCCAAAAGCGATAGTGTGAGAGAATATCAAGCAAGTTCGTAATGAAAATATGCGTTTAACGGTAATATTGGTGGATAAATGTTTCGACATCCTCCCGCTTGCCCTTGAACGGCCCCGGCGTCTCCATCTTCAAAGGAAACCAGTGCAGACGCATACCCAGAGCCTGGGGGATAGATGCCCGTTCTCGCTCGGTAATATAGGCGGAAAATGTGGTATCGCCTCTACCGGTGCGGCCATCCAGCCCTCTGGGTTTCAGCGGACAAGTGTAATAGTCCTTGCCGTCATAGACCAGTACCTCGGTATTGTGTGTGATGAGTGCTTCTTTTTTACGCCCCATTCCACCATCAGCCGTGCAGCTTCCTCCGGTCGGATGTGCCAGTCAGAATCTCGGCCTCAGCGGCATCAGTTTTCAGGTATGTGATATACGGGAAGAACTCCTTCTTGTAGGGCCAGTCACCATATACCATTTCTCCGCTCACACGGTCCGGCGTCCGCAGGTAGCATTGCATATCCAGCGCGACCTTGCCCCGCTTGGCCAGCATGGGGATTATGGCGTTTTCGTAATCACCGTTCATTAGCCCGGCAAGGTGGAAAAACCTTTGCCTGCACGTCGTCCGGAATCTCTGCAGCAGTAATCTGCGAGCCTTGAGCCAAGGCTGTGGTGGTGCGCCGCTCACGCTTTTTCGTCCAGAAACACATTACGGATAGAGGAGGTGCCGCTAGCAGACTCCCTCCAATAGATATCGTCGTTGTGGACAGGTAGAATGTAGGGCATCATTTTATCTTTCGCACTGGACTTGATGAGGATGCCCACACGGTTTCCGCCGGCCAGTGCGGAATAGGAAGAATACACGACAGCTCCACCAATGGACCATTCACTGGTGCCATCAAAGCCCACGACCTCGTCGATACAGAGTTGGCCGATAATAAAGGTATCATAATTTTTCACGGTACTTCTCCTTTCTCGTATTGCCGTATTATGATTTTGAATTCATTTCCGAATTCACGCTATCCAGCCAGGGAATCAGTTCGTCCATATTTTGAATTGTGACATCCGGTTGGATGGAAGAGATAACTCCCACATCCTTCTGGGCCGAGAGAAACGATTGGATATACACTGCCTTTCCAAATCCGAATTCTTTGGAGCCAATGACATCGCGTGAAAGTGTATCACCTACATAAACGCAGTTCTCCGGTTTTTCCTGCATCTGCTTCATGGAAATACGGAAAATCTCAGGGTGCGGCTTTCGATATCCTGTTATACTGGAGACCTCTACATCTTCCATGTACTCCCGGATGCCGTATTCCTCCAGAACATTGAAGACGTTGTAAAGAGATGCATTGTTGGAGATTACGCCGATGCGGTAACCCCGTGCCTTCAGCCCCGCCAGCATCTCCCGCACACCGGGCCGGAGTTCCCGATGAAAATAGGTGCATTCCCACATGTTCGCCAGCTCCTCGCAGATGTCGGTCAATGCCTTGCGATTGAAGTTAAATGCTTTCAAATAATATTCCGGCCAGATTTCTTCCGGCTTTTTTTCCCGGAATTCCAGATCGCACCAGGTTTTGTATTCCCGGATGCCTTCCAGAATTAATTCCTGAAATTGACCGAAGTCTACTTCCGGCTCTAGCCCATGGGCCCGCAACGTATCCCACACGCATTGTAGCGCTCTCGTTTGGTCCCCTCGTTGTGCCAAATGTCCTCCAATGTTCCGCCCATATCGAATAAAACGGTTGTCAGCATGTCAGTTATTCTCCTGTCCTATTTTGTTACACGCAGTATTTGATCAGATTCTCACTCTTGGTCTCGAAAACGTTGACCTTTTTGGGATTGAAGCCCAGATACACCGGCTCGTCGCTGGCGTAGTGGGTGGAGCCAAGCTCCTTGACCGTCAGCATGGTGTCGCCCACCCGGACGCTGACCAGCGTTTCGGAACCGGCGGGCATGCCGGAGTAAACGCGGCCTTCCACCCAATGCGCGTCATCCGCCTGACGGCTGATGGACAGCTGCTCGGGCCGGACGCCGATGGTCACATCGACGCTGCCGGACTGGGGCGCGGCCTCGGTCATATCGCCCCGCTCGAAGCCCAGCTGACCGAGAGGACTATCGACCCGCATACCGCCGGCCTCCACCTGAGCGGTGCCCTTGACGAAGTTGATGCTGGGGTTGCCGATGAAGTCGGCCGTGTAGAGGTTCACAGGGTTGTCATACAGCTCCAGAGGCGGTGCGACCTGCACCAGCTCGCCCTTGCGGTACAGGGCGATGCGGGTGGACATGGTCAGTGCCTCCACCTGATCGTGGGTGACGTAGATGATGGTGGTGCCGGTCTCGTGATGGAGCCGCTTCAGCTCGGCGCGCATATCCACGCGGAGCTTGGCGTCCAGGTTGGAAAGAGGCTCGTCCAGCAGAAGCAGTCTGGGCTCGGAAACGATGGCGCGGGCGATGGCCACACGCTGCTGCTGGCCGCCGGACAGCTCGGTGGGATAGCGCTTGGCGAATTCACCGATCTGCATACGGTCCAGAGCGCTGGCGACCTTTTTGGCGATGGTCTCGCTGTTTTCCTTGCGGATACGCAGGCCGAAGGCCACGTTGTCGAACACGGTCATGTGGGGCCACAGGCGCGTAGGACTGGAACACCAGATTCAGATTGCGCTTGCTGGGCGGGGCGAAAGAAGCCTCCGCCGCGTTGACGATCTCCTTGCCGTCCATCAGGATGATGCCGCTCTGGGGCCTTTCCAGGCCGGAGACCACGCGGAGGGTGGTGGTCTTACCGCAGCCGGAGGGCCCCAGCAGGGTCATGCGAAGTCGCCGTCCTCGATGGTGAGGTTCAGATCCTTCAGAACGTGGTTTTTGCCGTAATATTTATCAATATGAGTCAGTTCAATTTTACTCATGGTCTCGTCTCCTCTTTTTTTTTATCTCATCTCAGCCGGCCATGCTCTTGGCCAGGTCTGCGTCTCCGAAGATATTTGCCAGTGCGTATACCAGAACACGATGGAGAACATCACGATGGCCACGCAGTTAGAAGCCTGCGGGCAGTTCTGGTTCTGGTACTGGAACGCCAGATACGGCAGCGTGGAGGTCTTGGGAGTCATGATCAGGATGATCAGATCCAATTCCTTCATAATGGAAACGAAGATCAGCATGAAGCCGGAGATGAAGCCGCCCTTGGACAGGGGGAACACGATCTTGACAAAACGCTTGAAGAAGCCTGCGCCCTCGATGGTGGCGGCCTCCTCCAGCTCGCCGCTGATCTGCAGCATGTTGGAGGTACCGGCGCGGGAGGCAAAGGGCAGATGCTTGACCACGGAGGTCAGCGTCAGCAGGGCGAAGGTGCCGTACAGGGGCGGAATGAGCGTTACGCCGAAGAGCATCTGAGGCTTGGAGAACATGGACAGGTAAATGCCGCCGAACGCCACGGAGGGGATCAGGTAGGGAATAAACACCAGCTGCTCCACCAGCTTGCCGTGAAGCTTGCCGCGGCCCTTGGCGCAGATGTAGCCGAGCATCTGACCGAAGATGGTGCCGAACACGCCGTTGACAAGGGTCAGCTTCAGGGGAGTTCACCAGAGACATCATAAAGGTGTTGTTCTTGAAGATGCCGGGGACGCCCTCCATGATGTTGGGATCACCCTCGCCGATCCAGTAGTACAGCGTGAAGTTGGACAGAGAATAGGTGCCCTCCTTCAGCATGCAGCTCTCCAGGATCAGGATGATCACCGGCATGATGATGCCGACGAGGAAGAAGATGAGCAGGATGATGGTCGCAATGGGCTTCCAGCCGCCCAGACCGATGGGGGTGGACCGTCCGCCCTTGCCGCCGATGGTGGCATAGGACTTGCGGGCGCCGATGAGCCGCTGGTTGATGAACACAGACAGAGAAGCGATGCAGATCATCAGGATGCCATGGCGAAGGCCGTCTGCGTGTTCTGGGACTTACTGTTGGAATACAGCTCGCTGGACAGCGTCCGGAAGCTGACGGGAGAGCCCAGATAATTGATGGTGCCGAAGGTGCCGATGGCCTTGGAGAAGGTCAGGATCACCGCGGAAAGCATAGCGGGCAGCACCAGAGGCAGGGTGATCTTCCGCAGGATCAGGGGCTTGCTGGCTCCTGGATCTCGCCCATCTCCTCCAGCTCGGAGTTGATGGAGTTCAGTGCTGCGGACACCAGCAGATATGTATATGCGTAATAGTGGAGCGTCAGCACAATGATGATCGCCAGACGGCCGTAAGCAATGGGAGACAGAATGGCTTCGATCCGATCCGTGGATATGCCCGCATTCATCATGAGGGCCGCGATAAAGCCGGGAGCACCGCCGACGCGGGGGTCTTGAACATACTCAGCCATGCCTGAGACTTGACCCAGGAGGGGATCATATAGGGGATGATCACCGCCAAGGAGAAGAAGGGCTTGAAGGGAAGGTCGCTGCGGACCATCAGCCAGGCCAGTATGGAGCCAAGGGCGATGGCGCATACGGAAACGCCGACGCCGATGGTCAGGGAGTTCAGCAGGGGCTTGAACAGCAGATTCCAGGAAAGGTCACTGGCCAACAGCCGCTGCCAATAGTACAGGGTAAATTTGCCTACGTCGGCCATGGTGCCGCCGGTGGCTCTCAGGTCCCGCTGCGCGAGCTGGAACGTGGTGGAGAGCATGTCTACCAGGGGAAGAACGATCAAATAAGTCAACAAAACAATGGCAACCAGCACGATCACGTTATAGGGGTTGGTTACGACTGCCTTGACCTGATTCTTCAGGCGTTTGAATTTTACCTGTCGACTGTTTTTTTGTTCCATAGACACAGTTCCTCCTTTATGGTTACTTTTTCTATATGCGAAGGCACTCAATAACTTTTCGATTCTCATCCCATATCTTTTCAATCTCGTCTTGTCGCTGAATGGTTGCGTTGATGCAGATGCAGTCGATGATGGTGTTTTTGAACAATGCGGGCGGACATCAATATTGTTGTAGGACAGTAATGAACAATCTGTACATCGCAGTATTTCTTGATAGGTGTATATTCAAAACCCGTCATACAGGCAGTCATAGCTCCGTGGGACTTAGCAATTTCAAACGCATGGACCAGCGGAATGTTTCGCCCGCTTTTTGTAATAGCGATAAATAGCGTGCGTTCATTCGCGGCCCGAGCAATCAGCTGCATCAACTCACTGTCTGTTGCAGCCTCCGCTGTAATACCAATCCGTAGAAGATGCGCGGCAAAGCTTTCCGCCACACTTGCAGAAGCGCCAACGCCACAGATTACGACGCGTTCCGCCTTGCTCAATAGATCCGTGGTTTCTTTAATAGTACTAAAATCAAGTTGTTCTGCTGCAATTTGAAGGGTTTCAATGCTAAGCGAAAAAACGTCTCGAGAAGTCGCCTCCGGAGAGCCGTCCTTCAAATTCTCAAAAATAATTTTAGAACTTTGACGGCCATATTTTGCCAACATGATTTTTTTAACTCGCTGAAGCCTGAATATCCAAGAACCTTACAGAACCGAACGATACTGGATTCCGCAATATCGAGATCTCGGCCCAGTTTATGGATATTCGTTTTCAGCACTTCGTCCGAATGATTCAGAATATAGTCTGCAATCACACGAAAGACTTTGGAATAACTAGGATAATTAGTGCGAATGATTTCATACGGATTTTTTTCCATGGATGTGCCCCCATTCTTCTGCTTCTGGTATAGTTGTACATTGTGACGGAACAAAAATCAACTATCAACTTCAATTTCGGAATAATGTGCAAAATGAAACTTTGTTCTTTGTTCTGTTTATCAATAGAATTTAGTTCCTATATGCGTTATAAATAATGCATAGGGTGTGCCACCCAGCCAGATGCATTAATATTAAAAGGAGGGTCTCTTGCATGACGACAATGAAAAAACGTTCAATTTGCGGCTTGATGGCAGCAATGCTTCTGCTGACGACCGCATGCGGTGGCTCAAAAGAATCTTCCACTGAGCAGAAAGATGCACCCCAGACGGAAGGCGCTGAGACGGAGCTGACGGAGTGGGAAAAGTCCTCTGGTATCTTTAATACCGATGAAACAGAAGAGGAACTGTATGAGTTGGCCAAGCAGGAAGGCAGTGTTACACTGTATTCTATTTCTTCTCGCTGTGGCAAGGTGGCTAACGCCTTTAACGCTAAGTATCCCGGTGTTGTCTGCACCGCTTTCGATATCAGCGGTAGCGAACTTCTGGAAAAGGTAACTCGCGAGTATGAGGCCGGTCGGTATGTGGCGGATGTGGTTCACTATAAAGATCAAGACGGATCTATCTACGCTGAATACGTAGAGTCGAACATTTTCTATAACTATCGGCCGGAAGATATTCTGTCCCATGTAGACGATATTTACAAGCAGACCAGCACGCCTCTCTATATTGAGATGACACAGTTGTTTTACAATGGCGATGCATATCCTGATAAGCCCCCTGTCACCAACATCTGGGAAGTCACACAGCCCGAGTGGAAAGGCCGCGTAATGATGCAAAACATTTTGAATGACCTTGCTTGGGCATCTTGGTCAACAGGTTTCTGTGTGGGGGATACTCCTGCCATGCTGGAGGATGCATATAAGGATTTAACTGGCGAGGACCTAGTCCTTTCTGAGGGCTGTGAGAATGCCGGTTATGAATTTTTGAAGCGTCTGTACGAGAACGAGCCGATTTTTACGTCTTCTTCCGATGATGTTGCCGAAGGCGTTGGTACTCGTGGACAGTCCACTCCGCCCATTGGCTTTGCTTCTTCCACAAAACTCCGCAAAAATAAAGATAATAATTGGTGCTTGGTTCCTATCAATCTGGAACCTACTGTTGGTATTCCGCAAATCAACAGCCTATATGTTGTCAACAACTGCCAGCATCCCAATGCAGCAAAGCTCCTAATCCGCTTTATGATGGGCGGTATAGATGGTGATACCAGCGGCAATGATCCATTCAACACCCTGGGCGGTTGGCCTGTCCGCGATGATATTGAACCGGCAGAGGGCTCAGTGCCTCTGGAGGACTGGAACCTGATCCATGTGAGCACTGAGGACATTTACTATAATATCAACAAAGTGCGCGATTTCTGGACAACGCTGGGATAAAGGATACCACACCCCGGATTGCAACTATGCAGATGTTGGATGTTGCTGAGCTATCTAGTATTTGTACTACCTGCCCTAAAAAACGAACGGGGGTGTCATCGCAGCCATCGGCGAAGCGCTTGAGATTGCAAGAATTCTGTAATATTTTTGAAAGCCACATAATCAGGCGGAGCTAGGGGAAACCTGGCTCCGCTTTTCTTTTTTATCGAGGTGCGTCAAGCTCTTTTTATATTTTTCCGACCATTGTAGCATTTCATCCTAAAAAGCAAAAGGGGCACCCTTCTCAGGGTGTCCCTCTTCTGGTGGGTTAGGTTGGAATTGAACCAACGATGTTTCAGATGTCACGGTTTTACAGACCGCTGCGATCGCCAACTACGCGCACTGACCCATATGGCGGAGAGCGCAGAACTCGAATCTGACACTGTGCGGTGCGATCCGCTTAGCCAAATGCCTGCTGCCAGCATGGAATGCGGGCCTATTTCATTAAGGCTTCCGAGCTGCGTGACCGCTTTACGGCCGCCAGGCGCGTGGGGAAAACGGATTCCTGCCTCAAAAGCTTAGTTCGCCCATCCTGCTTGATCATTGATGAAATCGGCCATTGCGAATTCGATAAAGAGAATACGCGGCTGTTCTTTTGACCTGATCGACCGTCGCTACAACAAGGACGGCAATTTTAACATAGTTTTCACCAGCAACAAAAATCCGGCTCTCTGGCGTGAGGACTTTAATGATGACTCTACACTTCTGTGTGCGCTGGACCGCATCTTTGATGAAGCTACGGTATTCAAGCTGCGGGGCGAGAGTTTCCGCGGGAAGAAACTGAATACAGTTTCTGTACAGACTGGCAAAGTAAAGGCCGTTGAGCTGCTGGCTGACCAGCAAGCTGTGTGAAGTCCACCGCTGCATCTATCTTTCGCAGCAAATGCTCCTTCGGCACCAGTTGGTCTATGACTACGAACTCTACCAGATCTCGATCCATTTTCCCGCGTTCCAGCATCTTGCATCACCTTGCCCATTCTACCATATCTATCAGAAAAAGCACAGCTCCAGCCGGACTTTTTTCGACAGACTGAAGCCGCCCGGTGAGGGCGGCTTTTTATTTTGCAGTCCCCAAAATCGCTAAGATTAAAAAAGAGAATCGCAGGATGATTGCTTTCAATATGTCGCAAGCGAAAAAAGATAATACCATTATGGCGGTTCAATGAATGCTTCAACTACGGGGCCGTACTGCTTATTCAATCAGCTTTAAGGCGATTGAATAAGGGGTTAGATCTTCCGTGTGAAAAAGGTCGGGAAGCTGTTAGCGGCTCTGCCGCATTCCGGATACCCCATACCTCTTGCGGTTAAAGGCGAGCAGAGCTACGCCCGCAGGCGGGTTTTGAGGATGGCCCTGGTTTTCGGATGCAGGACCCACGGAAATTGGCTGTGCCAACGGTGTTATCCCACTCATTACAGGGAGAACCGTCATTTTTGTCACGCCGTGTTTTGTCTGTCGATTGCTTTTACATTACGCAGGAAAATCGTGCCAAAGCAAACCAACTTCGTCAGCCCACAGTTTTCCAGTGTTTATCGACCCGATTCAGAACTTCACAGCCATCTTCCGTGACCAGTACAAGATCCTCTACCCGGACGCCGAACTTGTCGGGCAGGTAGACTCCGGGCTCGATAGAAAAGATCATGCCGGGCTTGGCCAGATTGTGGTTAGCGGAGCTGACATCGCCCTTTTCATGATCATTCTGCCCGATAAAATGTCCCAGCCGATGAGTAAAGTATTCTCCGTATCCGGCCGCGGCGATGTGATCCCGGGCAGCCTTGTCCAAATCGCACAGAGGCACACCAGGGCGCACCATGGACTCCGCCAGTTCGTTGGCTGTGCGGACCAGATCGTGAATGGCCGCAAACTCCGGCGCAGCCTCTTTGCAGAAATATGTTCTGGTCATATCGGAGCAATAGCGGTTTTTCCGGCAGCCCATGTCGATCACGATGCAGTCCCCCGCTTTCAGCACAGTGTTATCTGGCTCGTGATGCGGGTCAGCGGCATTGGGTCCAAAGGACACGATGGTCTGAACGACTCATTTTCGCAGCCTTCTGCCGCATACTGAGATACAATATATTCCGCAATTTCCTTTTCCGTCACGCCCTCTTTCAGACGCTTTACGGCGCGTTCCATCACGAGATCATTGATCCGGGATGCCTCTCGCATCAGATCCTGTTCAACACTGTCCTTGCATGCCTGCACATCATCCACACAGTCAGAGGCCAGTACGCACCGGCAGTCCGGCAGGCGATCCATCAAAGGCAGCAAAAATACAGCAGGCCACTCCTTGTCAATGCCCAGAGGCTTACTGCCGTCTACTTCCTCAGCCACCTTGCCTACACAGTCATCGGTATCAGAGAACCAGATTTTCCGGCAATTCGCTTCCGGCTCCGGGAACAGGCTGTTGAGAAACAGGGCGTGATTGCCGTCCCGGCGCAGGTACAGCGCCAGCATCCGCTCATAGGGGGAAATACGTAGTACCCCGTCAGATACCAGATACTGTTGGGGTTGCTCACCAGCATCTGATCCAGGCCCATTTTCTCCATAGCGGAGAGGACCTTTTCAACACGTTCCTGGTACATGTCACTTCTCCTTTTTCAAGATCACAGTTTCGATCAGTGCCGGCGAAAGCAGCTGTTTCACCGTCCGCACACCGGTTTTCAAAGACTCCACCGGTGCGTATTCAAACCGGCCGTGGGCATTGTGCCCCGCGCTGGGCAGGTTGGGGGGCACAGCAGGCCCTTGTAGGTCAGCATGCAGCCGTCCGTGCCGCCGCGGATGGGAGAATGGGTGGGATTGGCGATACCCGCGCCCTTCATGGCCGCCTCCGCCAGTTCCACGATCTCCATGTGATCCTTCAAAACCTCATACATGTTGTAATACTGATCCTGGGTATCCACCGTCACTGTGCCCTTCCCGTAACGGCGGTCGATCTGCTCCGCTGCCGCATTCATAACGGCGATCCGCTGGCGGAAGCGCTCCATGCTATGATCCCGGATGATATACTCCATGGTGGCTTCCTCTACCTTGCCGTGCATCTCCTGGAGATGGAAGAAGCCCTCGTACCCCTCAGTATGGCCGGGGGTCTCAAGGGCGGGCAGCAGGGCGTTATACTCCATGGCGATCAGCAGGGCGTTCTTCATCCGGTCCTTGGAGGTGCCGGGGTGGATGCTGAAGCCATGAATCGTCACCTTGGATTTAGCCGCATTGAAAGTTTCATACTCATAGTCTGTGATGTCGCCGCCGTCCAGGGTGTAGGCAAAGTCTGCACCGAAGCCCTTCACGTCGAACTTACTGGCGCCCAGACCGATTTCCTCATCCGGTGTAAAGCCCAGCTTAATCGTTCCGTGGGGTGCCTCAGCCAGCAATTCTTCCACCGCCTGCAGGATAATGGCAATACCAGCCTTGTCATCGGCCCCCAACAGCGTTGTGCCATCAGTGCAGACCAGATCCTGGCCGATGAACTTTTTCAGTTCCGGGAAGTCGCTGCCCCTCATCACAATATTCTGCTCCGGATTCAGCACCAGATCGCCGCCATCATAGTGGAGGATCTGAGGCTTCACGTCCTTGCCGGTCATATCCGGCGTAGTGTCCATATGAGCGATCAGTCCGATTACAGGCAGATGCTCACAGCCGGGAGTTGCAGGCAGAGAGGCATACACATAGCAAGTATCGTCCACAAACGCATTGTCCACGCCCATACCGTGCAGTTCTTCTACCAGCAGCCGCGCCATGTCAAACTGGCGGTCGGTGCTGGGGGTGGTGCCCCGGTTTGCGTGGTAGTCGCTTTCACTCCACACCTTGGCATAGCGCATCAGACGCGCAACAACATTATCCATAACTGTGATTCTCCTTATTCGTCTTCAGACAGCAGATTTTCGGGGTTCAGGCACTTCAGATCATCCAGCACAAACAAACCGTCCTTCCGGATCAGTACATCGTCGAACCAGATTTCGCCGCCGCCGTACTCCGGAGTCTGGATCTGAATGAGATCCCAATGGACAGCGGATTTATTGCCGTTGGAAGCATTGTCATAGCTGTTGCCCGGTGTAAAATGGAAGCTGCCCGCGATCTTCTCGTCAAAAAGGATATCGCCGATGGGGTGATTGATGACCGGGTTCACACCGAAAGCGAATTCACCCACATAGCGGGCGCCTTCGTCGATATCCAGGATCTCGTTCATGTATTCCGTATTGTTGCTGG
>VOFG01004957.1_pt1 | contig 29965 bp, 44 predicted proteins | sample 5384171 | NCBI WGS metagenome assembly VOFG01 (sample SAMN12384726, study PRJNA508395) | human gut metagenome | isolation source: healthy gut F | host: Homo sapiens
TGGGTTTTATGAATATATGCATTAAAAACCAATCAAAATTATGCATGTTTAACAAATGTGGCAATACTCTAACTTTTTATTTGTTTCATTATATACTGGAAATATCAGTAAATATGGGATGTTTATAAAAGCAGAGGAATATATGCCATTTAAAATCATATAATGATATCACAAAAATGAACACAGAAGCAATTGTTAATGGCGAATGACCATGCTGCTGTTGGCACAGCTTTCTGTGACAGCGCGGTATGCAAGCAACCGGATATCAGGAGTTGCTGGAATATCGTAAAAACATATCGGTTTCGTGGAAGAAGGCGGTGCGTTCATTACTCCGGTTTTCAGTTGCAGGCGAAAAGTATATTATCCATGCAATGGGTAATCCGTAATATTATGTCGATGGAAAGCATGGAGGAGAAGAAACTTCGCTCCTGTTACAAGGCAAAAGCCTGCAGCTTGCGAAGGAGAACGAGGGTTAAGTCTATCACGCGTTTCCATTGATATCCACAGGCGGTTTCGGATATCCGAAGGAAGAGGAATACGAATCGCGGCAGATGAGATAAAATACATTTCTTTTAGCAATGAGATGCTGATCTATCTGGTCGTTTTTGACAGGAAGGCAACAGCACTTGGGGAAAAACTTTTTATCCCGATCTGGAATCTTATATTGACCACAATTATGTAGAGTGTTCGGGAAAAAGAATACGGAGAGAATCTTCTGAACAGTCTATCAGGTTGTGGAGAGAGCGGAGCTCATCCAATATTGACAGAAGACCAAATAAAATAATGGGATGCAGAAAAACAACAAAAGTTGTTTTTTGAGTGGAGTAGTTCACAACCTTGTGGATTTGGTGAAGATGAAGCTTCATTTCTGGATTTTTGAAGGATTACACGAAGGAAAACTGGAAGAGAGAATGAGCCATCTTTCGATACTTTTTCGAGTATTTAATGTATCTGATCAGGAAGAAAGATGGAAAATGCTGAGGTCTGGAAGCGGGCAATCGTAGATAAAAAAAGATATTTTCAAAATAAAAAACAATTTAAATTATCACCCAAACAAATTGACAGCATTATGTCTTTGCGTAGGGGCAAAACTGAATCTGATGAGACCAGAGAGATCTGTTTGCCAGAGCGGGTTATGCATTATCACCCTGCGATAAGACAGATATTATTTTTTCCATTTTACGAGGAATGAAGTTGCCAGAGGCATGATCGAACTGGATATAAACAGTTTGAGCAACATGGCCATGTATTATTTCGTAGAGAAAATAGGGTCGCTTTTCAAACGACCGGTTAAGGCAACTTTGTATAATGAGTCCAACAAGAAAAAACACCGAGAAATAAGAAACCAGAGGAGGGATAAATTATGCGTAAAATTAACTGAGCTGTTTTATTTTTGGACAGAAGCGGTTCTATATAGAGAGGGAGCTTTATAAAGATACGATCGGGGATTCAATTTCCATGATCGGAGAAGCAGCAGATAGAAGGAGAGGTCCCTTAATCGGTACAATTTTTGACAGTCAAGTGTGAAGTTCTTTATGACAGGGTTCCGGCGGATAAGATAGAGGTCGATGAATGACAGTCAGTACTATGTAAGAGGCTGCACCGCCTCTTCGATGCGATCGGCGGCGCACCATCACATTGCCAATGTACATAAATACGCCAGAGAAGAAGACAGACCGGAAAAAACCTTATTCATTATCACTACAGATGGAATGGAGAATGCCAGCCGCGTTAGTTAATTTGCGACAGGCAAAGTTGAATGGTCGAAGAAAAAAACAGAAATACGGATGGGAGTTCCTTTTCTTGGAGCAAACATTGATGCCATTCAGGTTGCTGCAAGATTTGGAATCCGGAGCTGACAGAGTTTTTAAACTATGAAAGTGACAGCGCAGGCACAGTACTGAATTTAGGTGCTTTCCGAAACAGTCTCCAGCAGTAATGCAGATCAGAAACAGAGAAGAGATGAATGAAGCATTTTTCCCTGCTGTGACCCGATCCGCGGAAGATTAAGGAATAGAAGGGGAGTACTATGTTTGACAGAACAAAAAACGTAACTATATTTAAAGATTCCATGGAAATGATGTTGAAAATGAGCGATTGCAGCAGGCAATAAAGAATCTGTAGAGAAAACACACTGTATCTGGAAGCAGAAAATGGAAATTCCAGAGAAATGCCAGTAAGTGCAGGACACTCGTTTCAACAGGCAGAAGCTTTGAAACTGCATCAGATATAAGGAATGGAAAAAAGGTATGTGTGCTTAACTTTTGCATCTGCGACGAATCCTGGCGGCGGTGTGTGGTACATGGAAGCTCAGCAACAGGAGGAGGAGTCTTTTGCCGGTGCAGTACGTTGTCAGGACCTTGTCATTGATGATAAAATGTGGCAGGAGTTTTACACTCCACACAGAAGAGCCGGAAATCCCTGTATAATGATGACTGCCTGTATACACCGGGAGTAATTGTTTTTTAAAAGTGATCTTTCATTTCCGGAAAGAATGGAGGAGAAAAAAGACTGGTATCAGGTGGATGTTCTGACCTGTGCAGCCCCAAACTTACAGGTGCACCGAGTAATTTTTGAATCCATGTGCCGGGGATGAACCTGCCGATATTACGGGATGCACTGTACAAATTGCATTTGAAGAGTGAAAACTGTTCATGGCGGCAGCAAATAAAGGCCAGGTGCTGATTCTTGGAGCGTTCGGATGCGGTGCCTTCTGGCAATCACCGGGATTTGTCGCGAAGGCTTTCAGGGAAGTGCAGAAAAAATAAATAGTCATACTTTGGTAATTGAATATGCGATATTCTGTGCAGGATATGAGACAAGAACTACAAAGCTTTTTCTAAAGCATTTGGTGTGGAAAAAGAGTGATATGGGGTAAAGCAATCGAGGATATAATAAGAGATATCTGGATGGCAGTAAGGAAAAGTAATAGGACGATAAAAAATTATAAAGAAAACACAAAATTGCAATTTTCAAGGGGTTATACTGTTCTTGTAACAATAAATATGGAATTGCGTTTTGTGGAAAAGAGGACAAATATGCAGGAAAAAGAAAAATATCAGATGATTCAGGACAAAATAAGCGGCTGTGTATTTGCAGGGGCGTTGGGTGATGCTCTGGGATATGTAGTGGAATTTGACCTGTATAGCAGTATCAAGAATAAATATGGAAAAGACGGAATCCAGGATCTGCTGCGGACGGGAGAGGAAGCGATCATTTCGGATGATACACAGATGACTCTTTTACCATGGAGGGAATGTCTGTGGAGACAGAAGATGAAGTGGAGGAAAAAATTTACCTTTCTTATCTGACATGGGCGCAGACGCAAGGGATGAGTGTAAAACTGCCATGTGACTGGCCAAGCAGACTCGCCATGGTTCCGAAAATGAACTGCCGCCGGGCACCGGGTAATACTTGTCTGTATGCTTTGACATCAGGCAAGATGGGAACAATTCAGGAACCGATCAACCACAGCAAAGGCTGTGGCGGCGTTGATGCGGACTGCACCGCTTGGATTCACAGACGCTTACGGTTTACCTCTTTTGAATGGTGCCAAAGCGGCAGCCATAACTCACGGTCATCCGCTTGGCTGGATTCCGGCAGGCATGTTTTCGGATATTGTTTTCAAATGTATTTATGGAGAAAAGAAGCCGTTTGGAAACTCATCATCGAGGAATCTCTGGCTGATACAAAATCAGTTTGGAGAATCCGAAAGCATGGCATATTTTTGGAACAGCTCATAAAAAAGCTATTGCACTGAGTGAAGCAGCCTGTGAGGAAGATGCATCCACTATCGAAAAAAGAACTCGGCGAGGGAGGATGGGTTGGAGAAGAAGCACTGGCAATTGCGATATACTGTTGTCTGAAGTATCCAGATGATATCAGAAAATGTTGATTGCAGCTGTAAACCACAGCGGAGACAGTGATTCTACCGGAGCTGTTGCCGGAAATATTCTTGAGCATATCTGGGAATGGATGCAATTCAAAAGACTGGCTTGACCGTCTGGAACTGGTCGATGTAATGCAGGAACAGATCGATGTAATGATGGAGATAACTCAGAGGGAATGAAAAGGGGGAATGTCGTATGACAACGACTTCTTTCCTGTGATTCAGATAAAAAAACAGGGAAACGATTAAGAAATATGAGAAAGGAGAACGGCATCAGAGTTGCTGCTTTGTGTGAATACATGGGCGGCATATCTGAGCAGGCAGTTTACAAGTGGGAACGCGGAGCGTGTCTCCCCTACAATTGATAACCTGCTGGCACTCAGCCATCTGTACCATGTACAGATGGAAGATTTGCAGTTGGTATACGAAGAAGTGAAATGGCCTCTTCTTGTTTTAATAGTGAATATCGAGGAGATATCAGTGGTACAGTATCTGGTTATGCATGCACAGCCGCATAACGGGGACTGTTTAAGACGCGGAGCATGTGATCCATCGGGGGTAATTTTCCCATCAAATTTGTAGTTGAAGGAGTTGGTTCCGGCACCACTCGCGAAAGAGCAGTACCCTGGTGAGATTCTGACTGGAGTCTGCATCTGCCAGCTGTTGACATTATGAAATACAACAGCTGGCAGATGATAGCCTTTGGCTTCAAATGCAGCTTTTGCGTTGTTATAAATGGTTTTATCCGGATTTTCCACATCGCACTGTTAAATTCCATGTCAGAGATGATGAATAAGGTGGAAGGCATTTCTTCCTGAGGTGTGCCAGCATTAACCGCTGTCCGGAGGATCAGATCAAAAACCGCCTCAAGGTTTGTTGAAAATTCCCACTTGCTGCTCTGGATATAGCGAAGATTTCTCCTCAAGTGTCCTGACCTAAAAATTTCCACCAGTTCAGGTGTCGATGAAAAAGTAATGAATGTATTGTGAAAAGTACCAGTGCAGTGTTCTGCATGATACAGACCCAATGCCTGTGAGATTAGAGCCGGCATAGGCGTTCCGGTAACGATGACAATACATGGAGCCGGAAACATCGATCACACAAATTGCATTCTGCTACATACTTTGGAAGTCTGCTGCTTCCAGAGAGTTTCCAGTGCAGCATTTGCAGAGTCAGGTTCGCGGTATGGGAGACTGCGGCCATCCGGCATTAATGGACGCAGGATCTCATATGGATAAAGCGTGTCACAGTGGATAGATTTCCTGACCGTTATCGACATCTGACAGGAACTTAGAAAACGCTCGGCATCCTGTTGATGAAAAGATTTGTGATATTTGAGCATTGCTCCTGCCGGGATCGCTTCAATTGATTTTGTCCGGTTTTGGCTGGTGAGGTAACGCTCCGTCAGGGCAATATTTGCACGAAGCGTGGAAAGAAGCTTGCGGTACTGACGGCACCCATCCCAAGTGCAGAGGCGAGAACTTTGCCTGTCCTCTTTACGGGCACTTGAGGTATTGATGGAAGGAAGCCATTTAGCAAGAAGTGAAATATGTGCGTTGATATTTCCTGCTTTTCGCTTTTGAGAGCTTCACAGTCCTGGTTTAACCTGAGTGCGGATCAGCTCGACAACAGCTTCCTCAGACGGAGTTCCATCAGACACATGAGGTCATCGAAACGTCCGTATTCAGAAATTAAAGCAATATTTTTTTCTGGCAGATTCCGGCCATGTTTTGGCGGTATGCCGGATCAGGTTACGGAAAAGCTCACGCTCACCAAGCCCTCCCGGATATCGCGGATATAGAAAAGGAGCTTCATTGCCAGATCTGGATTTTCGATATAAGCACGATCAAAGAGGTGAATCTGGTCACGGTATGAACGATGACGCATACCGCCAGCGACAGCAAACAGATCCAGACAGGCATCGCCGGATGAAGCATGAGTTTTGCCCCGTTCAATGTCTCTGTGAAGCTTGCTTCTTCTTTTTTAAGATTATCAAGAAATGACATTGGCTGCTCCTTTCTGTGAATTAGTCTGGTTATGATTTGCAGAAGCTTCCAGACTTTTTAATAAATTATATCATAGTTGCTTAGTACCCTCGCGGGATACTGCCTGCTGCTTGACTTATATTATTATGAGCGAGACGCAATGTAAGATTTCATCTGATATATGTATTGTTTTTTTGGCGTAAATACCTTTCTTTATACCACTTCAACGTGGATCACCTCCGATCAGAAGTTATCTGTGTCATGGATAAAAGATCACCTGAGCAACAATAGAAAACTCATAAGCTAATTTATTTCGCTGCTGTACGCGCCTGATTTTAATATAAGATTATAAAAATATCTGTGAAGTCTGCCTTCTGCAAAACTTGTTTTGAAGGAATGTGTTCCTTCGATGCATTAAGATTAGCATAGCTTCAGTGCAAAACAATGAACCTGTGGTTTAGAAAAACTGAAAAACACTCTTCCCTTTGCTTTTATCTTCTTAACAAGCTATACTAATCTGATAGATATAGTATGAATTGGAGGACTTTTTTACATGAAAATTGCAGTAACTTATGATAATGGAAATGTTTTCCAGCACTTTGGAAAAACAGAGAATTTCAAGGTTTATGAAGTAGAGGACAACAAAGTTGTTTCCAGTGAAGTAATCGGTTCCAATGGGACAGGACACGGTGCACTTGCAGGACTTCTTGCAGAGCAGGGAATTGATGTCCTGATCTGTGGCGGCATCGGCGGCGGTGCACAGAATGCACTTGCAGAGGCCTGGTATTCAGCTGTGTTCAGGTGCTCAGGGAAATACAGATGAAGCGGTAGAAGCTTATCTTAAAGGTGAACTGGTTTCCGCAGGAACAACCTGTGACCATCATCACCATGAAGAGGGACATTCCTGTGGCGATCATGAAGAGGGACATTCCTGCGGAGGAACCTGCGGTGGTGGATGTGGTTCACACAAGCCGGCATTTACAGGCCCGAACGTAGGAAAGACCTGCCGTACTCATTATAGGGGGGAACTTTTAACGATGGAACACAGTTCGATTCTTCTTATGACCGTGGCGAGCCGCTGGAATTCATCTGCGGAGCAGGCCAGATGATCAAAGGATTTGATGCGGCAGTTGCCAATATGGAGGTCGGAGAGATCAAAGAAATCCACCTGATGCCGGAAGAAGCATACGGCATGCCGGATCCCGAATGCAATCTTTTACGCTTGAGATCGCACAGCTTCCAGGTTCCGAGGATCTCACTGTAGGACAGCAGGTATATCTGTCCAACCAGTACGGACAGCCATCCCGGTTAAAGTAACTGCCAAAGAAGAGACAACGATCACTTTTGATGCAAACCATGAGATGGCTGGTAAGGAACTGAATTTCAAGATTGAACTTGTGGAAGTAAAATAAAATTTTATTTGAATGATAAGAAAGCGGCTATAATTCCGACAGACAGGGAGAGTAGCTGCTTTTTTCTTTGCCTGGTATATCGAAGAGATGTCGGTGGCATGTCTGCTTATTGTAAAAATTTAAAGATCTGCGGAGGTGATGCTTTTGGAGACAGTGTAAGATCAGTGTACATTGAAGATTTGACGCAGTGGCTGAATATGGAGGGGGGATCTGTGGCTATACAGCACTGAGGGATTTATAAATTATTATGTTAATGGTAAAGAATTGGAGAATTTAGCAAAAACGTTTTTCGGATTTGTTCTTTTTTTTCTCTGAAAATTTCATTTTTTTATACAAAATTTGGTTGTACATCCACAAAAAGAGAGATTATAATAAAACCAGAAATTGCAATTACCAGAAGGGGATATCAGTGTATACAAAGAAAAAAGAAAATAGTTATTACAGTGGCAGTAATAGTGATACTTGTTATTACAGCTGTTTATTTTAGTATCGGGGAATCCTGGTAAATGCGAAAAGACTGGGAGAAATATCAGGCTATTACACAGGAATAAACCTGAGAGAAGATGGAACAGAGATTCGCAAGGACGATGAGGACAGTGACGTTTTTGATTATAACAGTTGTTACGACCTTATAATTAACTCAGAAAAGAAGCCATATTTGGATGTTTATGATTCGGGAAGCAGCAAATCCAGGGGTCAGAGGATGGATCATCGGATTAAATGATAATACAGTAACATTGTGGCTGAATCCACTGAAACAGATTTTGGATTTGCTCCTTTTACTGGTAATTCAATAATACCAATATATAAATTCGAATATGAATTAAAGCAAAAATAAAATTGTTTTATCACATGATGGAAGCGGAGATCCCATTCAGAAAAAATTTAATATCAGGAGGAACAACGATGGCAATTATCACTTTCAACGAAATCATAGAAGTAAACGGAATACTGGAACAAAAACATCTGAATTTCAAACTCCACCTTCGCGACGCCTGCGGAGCACAGGCTTTGTGGATCGAACCACTGGGAAACTGTGCCTGCGAGGGACGTTATGATGAGATTCATCAGGTGATCGAACAGTATTTCCTGGATAAAGGACTGAATGTAAAATACTGGGACGATGAAAAGTTACAGTTTACCCTGAGAAAAAATAATCCGACTACAAAAAAGTGAGGCATAAAAATGGCAAAGATCAGAGTAATCAAGAAAAATGACGACTATTCCATGGATTATCAGGTTGGCGATATCCTGGAAGTGACAGAACCTGGTATGGCGGGATCAATGTAAACAGCAAGACAGGAATCCCTCTGTCTGGACAAAGATGAATATGAGGAAATCCCTGAGAATACAGATCTTTCTCACGAGGAATACGAAAGAGCTGCAAACTACTGGAAAGAAAAAGATGCACAGTCAAAAAACTGGACCAGGATGCTCTAAAAAGGCCGTGGAGGAATACATTCAGGCAAACAACACCTGCGCACTGGCGAGCTGCGGCAGGAGATTTTGTGCGCTGTACGCCGCTGGAATATACGTATCATGACGACTGCTTCTGGATTTTTTCTGAAGGTGGCGAGAAGTTTTATGCACTGAAAAGAACAAGAACGTATGCCTGGTCATCTTTTGATAAATATGAAGGCTTTGGCAAACTCAAAGGAATGCAGGTCACAGGCCTGGCATCCATTGTAGAGCCATTTTCACAGGAATATGTGCAGGCAGCAGATTTTCGCAAAATTCCACTGAAGGCTTTGGAAAAAATGCCGCATCCGATGAACCTTATCAAAATAAAACCAAAGAAGATCGAATTTGTAAATTCCGACTTCAAGAAAGATGGCGCAGATTCCAGACAGACACTTATCTGCGACTGAAAATAATTCTCTAAAAAGAGTAAAGATGCTTGTTTGAAGAATGCAGTTGTATTATAATAAAAAAGAAATGTTTTCTAATAGGGAGAATTGTATAAAGCAGCTGAAGACAATTATAATAGTGAGTTAATATACTCAAAGATACCTGAAAATCCTGAGGTATTCTGTTCGTGCTGACGTAACAGCAGCTGGAGTTGTAGGAAAAAAAAAAAAAAGCCAGTGCAAGTTGAAACAGTCTTTGCTAACTAAGGAGTAGAATCCCGATGGTAACAGCTGAGCAATGGTATAAGTCCACGAAAACCAAGTGGCAAAATATTAAAAACTAGGAAAGGAAAAGCTATTTCCAGATGAAGACAAAACCTATATCTAATCAAGTTGTGAATTTATAGGTGTGTACCGATGGCTTAGTCGGGAATTTACGACTGTGGAGTGTACATGAATCTGCGAGTAGTAAATCACTTAGTGATTACCAAAGCATACACATTGAAGCAGTAACTATAAATCGAGATTATAGCGAATCATCTGGCATATACGTAGTTGTATATGTTTCAAGTAGCAGGAATCTAGTATGATTACCTGGAACAATTTGGATACACTTACATCATTTAAAGAACTTGCAGGAGTTAAAAAAGTAGACCTTGCAGAGGTTATGGCAGGAGAGAATGGAGCAGAACGTGTAAAGAATTACAGCGTTCCGATGACAGAGGGACTTTCCTATAACTTTGCAGCCAAAAAAGGTAGACGATGAAGTTCTGGAAGGACTTAAGAAACTGGCAAAAGAAGCACAGCTTACTGAAAAATACGCAGTCTTTACAATGGCGAAATGATCAATACAGATGAGAAACGTCTTGTTCTTCATCAGCTGACACGTGGACAGCTTGGAAATGCAGTTGAGGCTGACGGAGCTGACAAGAGAGCTTTCTATACAGAGCAGCAGAAGAGAATTGCAGAATTTGCAGATAAGGTACATGCCGGAGAAATTACAAACGCAGCAGGAGAAAAATTCACAACTGTTGTACAGATCGGTATCGGCGGAAGTGACCTAGGTCCTCGTGCAATGTATCTTGCACTTGAGAACTGGGCAAAGAAAACGGTAAATTCAAAATGGAAGCAGAAGTTCATCAGCAATGTAGACCCTGATGATGCAGCAGCAGTCCTGAACTCTATTGATGTTGCACATTCCATTTTTGTACTGGTTTCCAAATCAGGAACAACTCTTGAGACTCTGACCAATGAATCTTTTGTAAAAGACGCTCTTACAAGAATGCAGGACTGGATGCATCTAAACATATGATCGCAGTTACAAGTGAGACATCACCTCTTGCAAAGAGCGATGACTACCTTGCAGCATTCTTCATGGATGACTATATCGGTGGACGTTATTCTTCTACATCTGCTGTTGGTGGTGCTGTATTATCTCTGGCATTCGGACCGGAAGTATTCGCACAGTTCCTCGATGGAGCAGCAGCAGAGGACAACTTGCAACAAACAAAGACGTAATGACAGAACCCTGCTATGCTGGATGCCCTGATCGGTGTGTACGAGCGCAACGTAATGGGATATCCGAGCACAGCTGTTCTTCCATACTCACAGGCACTGAGCCGTTTCCCGGCACACCTACAGCAGCTGGATATGGAATCTAATGGTAAATCTGTAAACCGTTTCGGTGAGCCTGTAGACTATGTGACAGGACCGGTTATCTTCGGAGAGCCAGGAACCAATGGACAGCATTCCTTCTATCAGCTCCTGCATCAGGGAACGACATCGTACCGCTTCAGTTTATCGGATTTAAGAACAACCAGATCGGAACGGATGTTGTGATACAGGACAGCACAAGCCAGCAGAAACTCTGGCCAATGTTGCTGCTCAGATCGTAGCATTTGCCTGCGGTAAAGAAGATGAAAACCGCAATAAGAACTTCGAGGGCGGACGTCCGTCAAGCATCATCATCGGTGAGCAGCTGACACCGGAAGCTCTTGGTGCGCTTCTTGCACACTTTGAGAATAAAGTTATGTTCCAGGGATTCCTGTGGAATGTAAACAGCTTTGACCAGGAGGGTGTACAGCTTGGTAAAGTCCTTGCAAAACGTGCTTGCCCATGAAACAGATGGAAACAGTGATCTTCTGAATATTTAAATAGAATATAAGTAACTGTGAAGGTATTGAACAGTGTGAGTTTATAGAACGCAATGGATCGAGAACTTCAGAAACAGCGTCTTACCCATCATCTGATGCCTCCGACCGGATGGCTGAATGATCGAATGGATTATGTTATTTAAAAGGAAGATATCATGTGTTTTTTTCAGTATTCACCGTTTGATGTAGAGGGAGGGACTGAAGCTCAAAAGTACCATTATTCCAGTGAAGACCTGGTTTCCTGGAGATATGAGGGAGTACCGTTATATCCGGACAGCAGTTATGACTGTCATGGTGTCTATTCCGGATCTGCAATAGTGGAGGATGAGAAATTACATCTTTTTTACGGGAAACGTCAAAATGGACGGGGACTATGATCACATCAATAACAGGAGGGAAGCCAGTACCCTTCATGTAGAGAGTGAAGATGGATACATTTGGCGTAAAGAAGTAGCGGTCGATTATCAGGATTATCCGGAAACATATACCCGTCATGTGAGGGATCCAAAAGTATGGAAAGATGATGATGCTTATTTTTATGGCACTCGGCGGACGCAAAAGAATGATCAGGGGAGCTGTACTGATCTACAGATCAGAGAATCTCAAGAACTGGACTTACGAAAGGGAAATCACTACAGAAGAACCATTTTGGATATATGTGGGAATGCCCGGATATGTTTAAGATAGAAGGACAGCAGGTGTTGTCTGTTTCTCCACAGGGCTGAAGCGCGAAAAATACAGAGATTTCAGAATGTTTATCAGTCAAGGTGATATTTCTTTTGAAAGACAGAAAAATGGATGTGAAAGAGTTTCAGGAGTGGGATATGGGATTTGACTTTATGCGCCTCAGACATTTGAGGATGCAAAGGGAAGGAGAATTCTGATCGGCTGGATGGGACTTCCGGATGTTGAAGGAGAATATACCGAATCCGACAGTAGAGAAAGAGGCTGGCAGCATTGTCTGACTGTTCCAAGAGAGATCCGTCTGTATAATGGAAGATTATATCAATCATCCGGTAGAAGAACTTAAGGTGCTTAGAGGAAGAGACTTCAGAATAGATGAAACGCAGGGAAAATATTGAAGTCTTCAGACCGTTTGAAACTATAAAATGAAACTGGATACAAGGATATACAGAATATCCTTTGGAACGGATCTGATACTGGAGGCAGATGGGTAGAAAGGTTTAGTTGGAGAAGCTCTCCAAAGAGTGCCGGCGCAGGGCGAAGACAACGCAATGCGATCCTTCCGTCAGGAAGCCTGAAAGAACTTCGTATGCTTGTGGATACAACGGCAGTGAGATCTATTTGAATCACGGAGAAATTGTTTTTTCCACAAGATATTATCCAGAAAAAATGTCTCAGACCGTAAAACTGGAGGCAGAGAAATTCAGGGATATATATATGAGTTAAAAAAATGACCGGAATAAAAATAAAGTACCGGAAGAATGGTGAAAATACAGATAAAAATACGAAAGGGTGCCATGTGAAGAATGCATGGCACCTTTTCGTAAAAGGAGAAAAGGGACAGGAGTAAACAGTAGCTAATTATCTCAAGTTTATGTGCTGGTTTTATTATAAGTTTGAGTGTATGGTCAATAATCTGGGTGAAAACAATGTGCCAAAGATTTTATACGAAGGAACGATCAGTAATTATGAATTAAAGATATTGGATATTTTAGCGGGTGCCGGCTGTGATATTCTGCTGTTGCAGTATCAGGGAGATGCACCGTATCAGAAGCTAGATGCAGGCTCAAAGATTTCAAAGGAACTGGTGCTTGAAAATATGCAGCCGTTTCCGGAGGGATTCAGCCTGAAAAATCTTCGGGAAGACATGGAAAAAAAAAAGACAAAGTGAGGCTGTATGGAACGTTACCGACCGTACATGCGTGTACGAATGCATGGATTCACGGAGAGGGCTTAGAGGATTTTAAAATGGCGGCACATCTGCGTGGCGAAGATACCGGATTTTTTTTACAACTGTTTTTGCAGGATGACAGGCGTAGAGGATAAACTGACCTATCTGAATGAACTGTATCAGTTCCGCTTAGAGTTAAAAAACAGTGGCAGAAATATGCTGATCTTAGAGCGGGAAATTCCGGTTCCGACCATGGAAGAGATCAGTGCGATCCGAAGAAATACCTATAATAATGTGGAGCAGATGTTGTTCGATCTGTCTGTAAACATTAAATATTCACAAAATATAGAGCTACAGCGATTGATGAATCAGGCATTCATTGATATAATGTTAGAAGAGTCGGAAATTTAAGGAATGAATGTAAACCGGCTGATAAATAAAGCAGTCTATCTGATCTGCTGGCTAAAAAGATATCAAAAGGAGCTGTTTGAAGGCTGGGAAATGCCAAAGATCGGTTGTTTTATCTATCTGGGTGGATGCAGGAATGAGAATGAGGCACTGTTTGTAAGGATGTTAGCAAGGCTGCCGGTGGATGTGCTGATCTTAAATCCGAATCAGGATACCGCCTGCTGTTTAAGTGATAAGCTGTTGTATGAGATTCATTATACGGAATCCTTAGCAGTGGAGCATTTTCCAAATGAAGATCGGGAAGTGAAGATGGGCACTGCAGCTTACCATGCGGAGCGGGAGTTAGATACCATCATGTATCAGGACTCCGGGATCTATCGCAATCAGCAGTATGGAAAAGCAAATGCAGTCATGTTAAGGACGATGTCTGAAGAGATTGCGATCCTGTGGGATCAGGAAGTGAAGTATCGTCCGAATTGCAGTGTTACGGATTCAGTAGTCAATATCCCGGTGATTTTTGCAAAAGTGTCGGGAGTCAAAGACGGACAGTTAGCACCGTACTGGTCAGGGATCAAAAGCCTGATGACGGAAGAGACGTATGTCATTTCCAAAGCACCGTTTATTGAGTCAACGGATGCAAATCCGATCAAGGCACATGTGACGGAATTTTATAAAAACAACAGACTGCAAAGGGAAAAGATCAAATCGCATCCTGTATACCGCTATGGAGTCTTACGCGAAGAGATGCAGGATTATATTTTAGATAAATTAGGACTTCTGATCGCACAGAAGACGATCAGGGGAACAGGAGAGAACGGTACGGAATATACGATCATTTCTACGGTTCTGAACATGAATAAGGATATAATAAGGATGATTCAGAAGTTTGATTTTACGAAGAAGAATCCGAAACTTATCTATATCAATACGACAGAGACAGTAATATCTCTCGAGGATAGTATTTTGACGGCGTTTCTGAGCCTGCTCGGTTTTGATGTGGTATTCTTTGTGCCGACCGGGTATCAGAGCGTGGAAAAGTATTTTAACACAAAAGTGATGGAGGAGCATCAGATCGGGGAATACCTGTATGATCTGCAGGTTCCGAATTTTGAACTGATCCCATCAGGAACGCGTCAGTCATGGCGTGACAGACTATTTAAACGAGGAGGTTGACAATGGGTCTTGATTTTGGAAAAACCGCACAGCAGATAACGACAGCCGTGCCGGAGGAAAAAAACGAGATTGAGGTAGTCAAAGAGTATGACATTGTAGCTGACAGACAGCAGATGAATGCAGATTTGGTAAACTCAAAAAGAGGTGGATGACTTAGTAAGTACGATTGAGGTACATAATCTTGAGACGATCGTATCGTTTGGTGCAGAGGCGGCAGAAGAGATTTCGAAAGCGTCGGATATCGTCTTAAACAGTATGAATATGTCTCAGTTGGATGATTCAAGTGAGATGTTGAATACACTTGCAAAGATTATGTCGAAGTTTGATATTGAAGAGATAAAAGACAATCCGGGACTTTTCGGAAAACTGTTTGGAAATATGAGAAAACAGTTAGATAAGATCCTCGATAAGTATCATACCATGGGAGACGAAGTTGATAAGATCTATGTGCAGTTAAAGCAGTATGAATCAGAGATCAAACAGTCGAACCGCAAATTGAACCAGATGTTTGAAGCCAATGTCGGTTATTATCACGAACTGGTAAAATATATTTTAGCCGGAGAGCAGGGCTGTCGGGAATTAGAAGCATATATCGCACAGCGCCAGGCAGACATGGAAGCAACCGGAGATAATTCCATTCAGTTTGAGATCCAGAGTCTGCAGCAGTCTTTGATGATGTTAGAGCAGAGAACACAGGATTTAAGAACTGCGGAAAATGTAGCGATGCAGTCTGTTCCTATGATAAAGACCATGGAATTCAGCAATATGAATTTAGTGCGTAAGATCAATTCCGCATTTATCGTAACACTTCCGGTATTTAAGCAGGCACTGGCACAGGCAATTATGTTAAAACGCCAGAAGATCCAGGCAGAGGCACTGTCAGAACTTGACAAGAAGACAAATGAAATGTTGATCAAAAATGCCCGCAATACCGTAGAGCAGTCAAAGATGACTGCACAGTTAGCTTCCGGAAGCTCCATAAAAATAGAGACTTTAGAAACAACCTGGAGAACCATTGTCAATGGTATTGACGAGACAAAGCAGATTCAGGAAAATGCGAGAAAACAGCGTATCGAGGATCAGGCAAGACTTGAAAATATCAAAGCAGAGTTCAACAGGATGTATCATATGCCGAATCAAGGCAAATAAGATTGCACAGGGAGGAAACAAGATATGCCAATCAATTTATCAAAAGGACAGAAAGTAGATCTTACAAAGGGAAATCCGGGATTAAAAATATCATGGTCGGCTTAGGCTGGGATGTCAATGCATTTGATTCAGGAGCCGATTTCGACTTAGATGCAGCAGCATTTATGGTAGGGGAGAATGGAAAATGCCCGACAGAAAAAGAGTTCGTATTTTATGGAAACTTAGTACATCCAAGTGAGTCCGTAAAACATATGGGAGACAACCTGACCGGAGAAGGTGACGGAGATGATGAGCAGATTCAGATCGACCTGAGCAAGATCCCTGCAAATATCTCAAAAGTGGCATTTACGGTAACGATTTATGATGCAGAGACAAGAAGACAGAACTTCGGACAGGTATCGAATGCATTTATCCGTATTGTCGATGAGACAACCAATCAGGAACTGATCCGTTATGACCTAGGTGAGGACTTCTCAATCGAGACAGCCGTTGTCGTAGGCGAGTTATACCGTCATGACGGCGAGTGGAAATTTAACGCAATCGGAAGCGGCTTCCAGGGTGGTCTTGCAGCACTCTGCGGTCACTATGGAATTGATGTAGCATAGGAGGAAAAATATGTCAATCAGTTTACAAAAAGGACAGAAGGTAAGCCTGTCCAAAGAAAGTGCAGGACTTTCCACAGTATTGATCGGACTTGGCTGGGATGAGGCAAAAGAAGAGGCGGACTCTTCGGACTGAAGCCAAAGCCAATCGATTGTGATGCTTCTGCCTTTCTTCTAAAAAATGGAAAATTAGCAGATAAGACAGATATCGTATATTTTGGAAACTTACATCACAAATCCGGCACCGTACAGCATTTAGGTGACAACTTAACCGGAGAGGGTGACGGAGATGATGAGCAGATCGTGGTAGATTTATCAAAGATCCCTGCCGAATATGACCGGATCGTCATTGTGGTAAATATCTATCATGCCGTACAGAGAAAGCAGCATTTTGGAATGGCGAATGGAAATTCGGAGCTATCGGTCAGGGTACAAAGGACACATCGATCGGCGAATTTGCAACCAGATATAATGTGTTTTGCTAAGGTATTCACCGGATGAGTGAGAATCAAAACAAAGCAGTTCTGACGAAGGAACTGCTGAAATAGTTAAAACCCTTGAACAGGGCTTGACGGAAAACAGGCTGCACAGAGCAAACAGCAGTATGGAACCAACGCACTTGCCAAAAAGAAACAGAGTCACTCTGGTCTATGTTCATCGGTGCTTTTGACGATATCTGGATCAAGGTTCTCTGTCTTGCACTGGTAGCTTAAGATCGTTTTGGCGATTCTTATGTGATCGTTCCGGCACTGGGCGGCGAGAATGATGTTATCGAGATTATCAGTATTGTACTTGCAATTGCACTTGCAACAGGATTCAGTACCTTATCTGAATACAGAAATACATCAAGAAGTGAGGCTTTGCAGGAAGAATACAACAAAACCTACGCTAAGGTATTTCGAAATCGGAAAACTTGTCAAAGTGCTGACAAGTGACATCGTCAAAGGTGATACGATTCTGATCCAGGCAGGTGATAAAGTCCCGGTTGACGGACTTTTGTTTAAAGGAAATGTGGAGTGTCCCAGGCAGCACTGAATGGAGAGTCACGTGATGAATCCAAGACAGCTGCTGACAGTATGGAAGTTAGCAGAATCCACGGATTACTCTTCTGCACACAAGGTATTTATGGGATCTGTTGTAACCAGTGGGGAGGCTTATATGGTGGCAACGGTGATCGGTGATGCATCTGAGCTTGGTAAGATCAATAAAGCTCTTACGGATGACAATGAGGAAGAAGAACGTAAGGATACTTCCAGTCTTAAACTGGAGGTTGTTGCCGGAAATCGGTAAGCTTGGTGTTTCAGCATGCTGTGATTGCAGGTGTGCTTGCAGGTGTTCTTTCCATTTTATCCGTGCAGATGAAGCAATCACGCCAGTATTTGTGCAGATCCTTCTGATCGCAGAAGGCTGTTATGCTGATGGCCTCCATCGTTATCATGGCAGTACCGGAAGGTCTTCCGATGATGAACAGTCTGGTTCAGTCCATGAACACCAGAATCCATGTTAAAAAAGAATATCCTTGTAAGTCACAAGGCAGCTTTTTCAGATTCTGCTTTATGAATCTTCTGTTCAGTGACAAGACAGGAACTATCACGGAGGGAAATCTTTCTCTGGTAGAGTTTGTGCTGGGAGATGGAAGAATTGTTGATCATATTTCACATAATGATTTTCTGGAAGCGATCACTCTGAATAACCTTGGAAAAATTTCTGAAGGCAATGATCGGAAGCAACAACATGGACCGTGCTCTTCTGACTTATTCCATCACAAAGGCGGTCCGGAGAAGGTTGATGCATCTAAGGTAAAGGAAATCAGTCGGATTTTGATTCCGAGAAGAAATGTGCAACCGTAGAACTGAATGATGGCACTGTTTACTGGAAAGGTGCAACAAAGGAGAACATCATCAATGAAGTGACACATTATATGACAGAAGCAATGTAAAAGGGTTATAACTTCATCCTTCTGAAAAGGCAAAAGTAGAAGAGCAGATGGTTGCACAGGCAAAGAGAACCATGTTCTTCTTTCTGATAGTGAAGAACTGGAAGCCAGAAAATCCTTCTTGCAGTTCTCAGTCTGAGAGATAACGTGAAAAGATGTCCGTCCGGAGACAGTTGAGGCAATCTGAAGTTCAGAATGCGGGAATCCAGGTAGTCATGGTTACCGGTGATGCCGAAGAAACAGCTAGTTGCAATTTGCAAAAGAAGCCGGAATCCTCAAGGATGAAGAAGACAGAAGTTGTTCTTACTCATGATGAACTGGAACAGCTTTCCGACGAAGAACTTAAGAAAAACTTCCGAATGCTTCGCGTTGTCAGTCGTGCGAAACCTCTGGATAAGAAACGTCTTGTCTGGATGTCTGTGGTATGACCGGAGACGGTGTCAATGATGCTGAAACAGGCGGATATCGGATTTGCAATGGGAGACGGTGCTGGGAGGCACAGGGATATTGTTATTCTGAACAACAGTCTGACTTCCATCAAGGACTGTGTCATTGAAAACAGCCGAACCATGGCGATGGAAATCTGTCGGCAAGTTCCTGATCTTCCAGCTGACTGTAAATATCAGTACTCTGCTGATGAATATCATTGCACCGATCCTGGGATGGACAGAGCCGTTTTCCATTGTCCAGATCCTTTGGATCAACCTGATCATGGATACACTGGCTGCCATGGCGTTTGGTGGTGAGCCAATCCTGAATCGTTATATGAATGAACAGCCGGCAAAGAGAAGTGATGATATCCTGACAGGCTACATCAAATCTGCAATTGGGGGTGAGTGCGGTATTTATCACACTTGGTTCCATTCTGATTCTGGGAGAATATCGGCGGGATCACAACGGCAGTTATGCCGGCAGGATGTGCTGATCCGGAACTTTATGAGAAGACATTTATGTTTGCATTCTTTATCTATTCCATCATCTTTAACAGTCTGAATACCAGATCTGAGAAGTTTAATCTGTTTGAGCATATCGGGGAAAATAAGAACTTCATACTTGTAATGGGAGCGATCTTTGTTCTTCAGACAGTCCTGATCCAGATCGGCGGAGAAGTCTTCAGCACAACTCCTCTGACACTGAAAGCACTGCTTGTTTCCATGGTTCTTGGAGTACTGATCATCCCTGTGGATATGGTACGAAAAGCAATCGTGAAATCTGGTAAATAAAAGTTACGTTAAATCCCAGAAAACCCTCTGTCGAGTGACAGAGGGCTTTCTTTATGTTCTTTATAGTAATAAAAAGAAATGTTAATCAATTCCGATGCGGATGCCGCCTCTGCGCTCAGAAGGCTGAATAATGACGGTTACGGGCAGATTGCCCGTGCCATTCAAAGGAATAGGATTCACCGATACTGACCGATAAAGGTCTTCCAGTTTACGTCTGTGGTAATGCGTGGATCAGGAGCCATCGCCCATCCAGCAGATCACCGCGTCCGGATCGACAGAAATAGTATTGTGTGTCTGTACATTGCTGAGGGGCAATCGGGTTTCCATCGGTGAGGATGGCTACATAGGCTTCACTTCCGGTTCCGGTAAAGTGTTGTGGTGGCAAACCTTTCTGAGACAAAACACCGACACCGATAAAGCGTACACTGTATTTGCAGTCCTGCGTAAATGCGAGAAGATTCTCGATTCAACAGAGATAGTCTCACCCGGTTCAACTTATAGATAACAACATGCTGTGCATTTACTGCATAGAAAGTCTCAGAAGGTCCGTTCATAGTAACTTTCATCAGGGGAATATTCTCGCCTGTGACGCGGCGCATCAGAGAGCCGAGAGCCGCCTGTGCAAGACTCTTCTGTGGCCCCGGGAGGAGAACCTTTTCGAAGCGATAGTTTGTATTTCCGCCGCAGTCACCTGCGATAAAAGCACCGGCTTTGGTAAAGATAGTATCATTTCCTGTGCTGGTGACCTTGAGTGTCAGTTCATTTACTGTTTCAAAGTAAGCATAAAAATTACCTCCCGTTAGTTTGTTTCAACACCATACAGCTGGCAGAGTCCGGCAAGATCTCTGGCGACTCCGTTTCCGGATGGCATTGAATTTCCATTCTGTGTTATGTAGATAAATCTCCGAGCATCATGGAGGTGACGTTGTCATAATAATCTGTCAGCATAAAACTGTAGATTTCTGACCGGAATCCGGATTGAGAATGCGGATATAAGCGTCCTGGACCATGCTGAAATTCAAATTTCGCTCCAGAGCCTCATTGATTGTGAGGACAAAAACAATCTTGCGGATGGAAGGATCGAGTCTGAAAAAATCAATGTCTGCATATTCACGGTCAGAAGAGGACTCATTGATATGCAGAGTGACGCTTTGTTCGGGCTTGAAGTCTGTCCATAAAAACGAACCAGTCATCACCTGGAACTTTGCCCGAAGCATCCAGAAGATAGGCTGAAAGGTCTATGTCACACTGAAGATTGGAGACATTCAGCCAAGGGCAACCCGCAGCCGCGGGAGCTGCCCGACCATGCCGATCCGGACTTTCTGGGCCCTTCTGGATGAGGTTACGAAGCTGTGGAGTGCTGTGCTTTGCAGGGGCAACAGGTGAAGCAAGGCACTGGCTTTTTCTGATTGAGCGTCAATATATTTCCGGCATTGTATGCCGGTTTTGTTTTGGTGGGAATTTGAAGCATGATCTACCTCCCTTTGTTAACTGTCAGGTTGTTTTCTGTTTTATCATATCATGTTATGGGGCAGAGGGAGTAATAATATTTTTATAAAAAATTGGATAAACGAGTTTAGCAAATAAATTTGTAATTACATTAATTTTTGTTAATTTTTGACGCAGCAGTTGAAAAAAGGAAAAAATTAGGATATGATAAATTATAACTTTATAAAAGGGCAAAACTGTGGTAACGCAGTGACGCAAAACTATAGGGTAGTAAACGAGCCAGCCAGTTGCAGAATTACAGGAGGAAGGAATGGCTCGTAAATATACTCAGGAAGAACTGAGAGAGAAAGGCTTCGGCGTTCAGTGTACAAGGTGGTAACAGAAGATGGAATCGGGGGTTACTGTTCGTAAAGTGTCCAAAGGATGTGAACTTTCCGATCCATATATTTACCAGTGTTACAGAGATCTCTTTGATCTGATGGAAACCTCTTTTTCTTGAGATAGACAGTGAAATTGCAGGGATGATGAAAGCGCTGATCGAGAAGCAGACAACCGAACAAAAGACGACGCAGGAATCAGAAGAAACGTGCTGGACTTTGTGGAGTGCTTATTGGAAATTTCTCATGAGTGATCCTGAGCGGACAGTGTTTTACTGGAGATTTTATCAGTCTGCACGTTATACCAGGGAGATTTTGAAGGTTCGCCAGCAGGAATATAAAGTGCTTATTGATTATGTAGAAACACTTGGGAAACTGTCTGGAGTATCTGATCTTTATGGATGCTGAAGTGATCGTTTCCAATATTGTTGACAGTACAGTGTCTGTAGCTGTTAAGATGCATCTTGGATATATGGACAAAGCACTTAGGGGATCTATCAGTCCGTATTTTTTCTTACTGTTTCATCTACTGCATATTGATGTATGGAATGGGAAATATAAAAGCGCGAGGCTGCTTTTTTGTACTTTTTACGAACATTTATAGGACTGAAAAACGTATGAAACCACAAGATATTGATAAAAACATCCAAATACGTCTAAATTAAAAGCATATTTTCTAAATTAAGTGTTTAGCATCTAAAGTCTTATTTTCTTTTTTGTCAAAAGAGGACTGAATAAATTATATTTTAGAGGTGCAAACGTTGGAAAGAAAAATCGACGTCCGTAACTTTATCTCGAAAAATGAACTACACACCATATGACGGAGACGCTTCTTTCCTGGAAGGACCTACAGAGGCTACAAACAAACTGTGGGGCAAGCTCCAGGCACTTCAGAAAGAAGAGCGTGCAAAAGGCGGCGTTCTTGATATGGAGACAGAGGTTGTTACATCTCTGACAGCATATGGCCCGGGATACATCGATAAAGACCTTAAAGATCTTGAAACAGTTGTTGGTCTGCAGACTGACAAACCGCTGAAACGTGCTTTCATGCCATACGGCGGTATCAAAATGGCAGAGCAGGCATTGTGAAACTTACGGATATAAAGGTAAGTGACAAGATTAAAGATGTTTTCCACAACTATGAATTTAAAACACACAACCAGGGCGTTTTTGATATCTACACACCAGAGATGAAGAGAGCACGTCACAGCAAGATCCTTACAGGACTTCCGGATACTTACGGACGTGGACGTATCGTAGGTGACTACAGACGAGTGGCTCTGTATGGTATCGATGCTCTGATCGAAGGAAAACAGAAAGACTTCGCAGCATGTGACCGTCAGGGTATGAGACGTTATGACTTCCAGCTTCGTGAAGAGATTGCTGACCAGATCCGTGCACTGAAAGGCATGAAAGCTATGGCTCAGGCATACGGCTATGACATTTCCAGAGCCTGCTAAAGATGCAAGAGAAGCATTCCAGTGGCTGTACTTCGGATATCTGGCAGCAATCAAAACTCAGAACGGTGCTGCAATGAGTGTTGGACGTATCTCCACATTCCTTGATATTTATATTGAAAGAGACCTTGAGAACGGAACCCTTACAGAGAAAGAGGCACAGGAGCTTGTTGACCACATGGTAATGAAATTCCGTATGGTTAAATTTGCCCGTATCCCGTCTTACAATCAGCTCTTCTCCGGTGACCCGGTTTGGGCGACTCTGGAAGTAGCAGGTATGGGACAGGACGGACGTTCCATGGTAACAAAGAACGACTTCCGTTTCCTGCATACACTGGAAAACATGGGACCGGCTCCGGAACCAAACCTTACAGTACTTTATTCTTCAAGACTTCCTGAGAACTTCAAAAATATGCTGCAAATATTTCCGTGTTACAACAAGTTCTTTCAGTATGAGAATGATGATGTTATGCGTCCGGTTTGGGGTGATGACTACAGCATCTGCTGCTGTGTATCCGCTACTGAGACTGGTAAGGAAATGCAGTTCTTCGGAGCGCGTGCAAACCTTGCAAAATGCCTTCTTTATGCTATCAACGGCGGTGTTGATGAGAAGACAAAAAGTTCAGGTAGGACCGAACTATCAGCCGATTACTTCTGAGTATCTTGATTATGACGAAGTAGTTGCTAAATATGACCAGATGATGGACTGGCTGGCTCATCTGTATGTTGGAACACTGAACATGATCCACTACATGCATGACAAATACTACTATGAAGCAGCAGAGATGGCTCTGATCGATACAAAAGTTGACCGTTCTTTCGCAACTGGTATCGCAGGATTCTCTCACGTAGTAGACTCCTGTCCGCTATTAAATATGCAAAAGTAAAAGCTATTCGTGATGAAGACGGAATCACAACAGACTTCATAGTAGAAGGTGACTTCCCACGTTATGGTAACGATGATGACAGAGCAGATGAGATCAACAACACTGGCTTCTCTACATTCCTTGAGAAACTGAAACATATCCATACCTATCGTGATTCCAAACCTACTACCTCCATTCTTACTATTACATCCAACGTTGTTTATGGTAAAGCTACGGGATCTCTTCCGGATGGAAGAAAAGCCGGAGAAGCCGCTTGGCACCAGGTGCTAACCCATCCTACGGCGCAGAGCAGAACGGACTTCTTGCTTCCCTGAACTCTGTTGCAAAACTTGACTATGAGGATGCCCTTGACGGTATCTCAATACTCAGACCATCAACCCGGATGCTCTGGGACATACAGATGATGAGAACGTAAAGAGAACCTTGTTCGTGTACTTGACGGATATTTTGACCAGGGTGCACATCATCTCAATGTTAACGTATTCGGTACAAAGAAAAACTGATTGATGCTATGGAACATCCGGAAAGAAAGAAGAATATGCAAACTTTACCATCCGTGTTTCCGGTTATGCCGTTAAATTTATCGACCTGACCAGAGAGCAGCAGCTGGATGTAATTTCCAGAACCTGCCATGACAGAATGTAATAATGAGTGAAGAAATCAAAGGATATGTCCATTCTCTGGAAAGCTTCGGATCAGTAGACGGACCGGGCGTCAGATATGTGATATTCCTGAGTGGATGTGCAATGCGCTGCCAGTTCTGCCATAATCCGGACACCTGGAAAATGGGAGAGGGGCAGCAGTACACCCCGTCTCAGCTTCTGAAACAGGCTCTTCGCTATAAAATTACTGGGGTAACAAAGGTGGAATCACTGTGAGCGGAGGAGAACCGCTTCTCCAGATTGATTTCCTGATTGAATTTTTCCGTCAGGCAAAGGCCGCAGGAGTTCATACGACTCTTGATACCAGTGCCAATCCTTACACAGAAAAGGAACCTTTTTATTCCAAATGGCTGGAGCTTATGAAGTATACTGATCTTGTTCTTCTGGACATCAAGCAGATTGACGAAGAAGAACATATCAAAGCTTACAGGACAGTCCAACAAAAATATTCTGGCAATGGCACGGAAATTGTCAGATATGGGAAAACCGATGTGGATCCGCCACGTACTGGTTCGGGAGGCAGCGATAAAGATGAGTATCTCCACAGGCTTGCAGATTTTATCCATACTTTAAAAACAGTGGAGAGAGTCGAAGTGCTTCCGTACCATACACTTGGTGTATTTAAGTGGGAACAGCTAGGAATTCCTTATCCGCTGGAAGGTGTCAGACCACCTTCGAAGGAACGGATCGACAACGCCAGAGAAATTCTGGGAGCGATATAAACCGGTCAGAAGACTGGAAATAAAAAAGATCTCAATGCCAGTGATGTCAGAGATCTTTTTTATTGCCGAAATTATAAATCTTCAGGTTGATTCCTTTGGACGTTCCATATGAGCAATTGTGATTTCATAGATATGTTCAGAATCACCGGATTCCAGAGCATTCAGTATCGCCATATGTTCATTATAGGTATTTTCCATTCGTCCCTTATGAGAGAGAAAAGTCTGGCGAGTGCCTTCATGCGGTACATAAAGGTGGAAAATATGGAAGAAAACTGTTCATTCTCAAGGTAGGTGATAATTTTGGTATGAAACTGAAAATCATATTCGCAAAATTCATCAATGGAATGTGTAGTATCCATGATCTCCTTCATATCGTCCATGATAATATGAAGTTCTTTGAATAATCTTCGTGCCTTTCGGCACTCAAAATCCTTACAGATCTGAATCGTGCAGTAGCTTTCCAATGCAGAGCGGACCTGAAAAGTTTCGTTGACATCCTGTTTGGTAAGCTGATGCAGCATGAATCCACTGTTTGGGATAATATCAATATAGCCTTCCTGTGCCAGCCGATGGATCGCATCTCGAAATGGAGTTCGTGAGATGCCGATTTCTTTGATAATTTTGTCTCAGAGTATATTTCATGATAGGAAAGCTGATTTTCCAAATTAATTTCTGAAGGTGCTTATAAGCCTGTTCGTTTAATGGTATCATACAAAAACTCCTTAAAAATCTAAAAATTTTCTGTAAAAACGTGTATTTTCTTGAAAACATCATACTGCAATATAAAAAAACAGGTCAATATAAAATAGAAAAAAGTCATCAAAAATGCATTAAATTGTCAAAAATATAACAAAACAAAAGCTGAAATTGGATAGTTTGTACAAAAACAAAGGATTTAAAATGTTAAAAAGGGAGAAAGCAAATTAGAGTATTGACCGGTATACCGGTATACGATATAATGAAGCCACAAACAAAGAAAACGAACAGAAAACAAAAGCAATAAAAGACAAAACAGGATATCCGAAGTAACCAGAACAACTACAAATTTCAACAGATCAAAAAGGAGAATGCAAAATGAAAACAGGATTTATCGGACTTGGAATCATGGGAAGACCAATGGCAAAGAACTTATTAAAAAGCAGGCAAAGAACTTCTTGTATCAGATCTCAACAAAGAATCAGTAGCAGATGTAGTAAATGCAGGTGCCCAGGAAGCAACTTATGCAGAGATCGGTGAGCAGTGTGACAGAATCATCATTATGGTTCAGGCGGTGCAATTTCAAAATCCATTCTGTTCGGAAGACAGGTCGCTTCTAGCATTAAAGAAAGGTGCAATCGTATGTGACATGAGTTCCGTAACACCAGTTGAATCCAAAGAAGAATGCTACGATGGGCTTAAGGCAAAAGGCGTTGGTTTCCTGGATGCACCGGTATCTGGTGGAGAGCCTGGAGCAGTGAACGGAACACTGGCAATCATGGCAGGTGGAGATGCAGAGGATTTTGAAGCGATGCAGAATATTTTGATATCCTTGGTTCATCTGCACTTCTGATCGGTGAATCTGGAAGTGGAAGCGTAACCAAACTGGCAAATCAGGTTATTGTAAATAATACAATCGCAGTTGTTTCTGAAGCATTTGTTCTTGCTGCAAAAGCAGGAGCTGATCCGAAGAAAGTATATGAGGCAATCCGCGGTGGGCTTGCAGGAAGTGCAGTTATGGATGCCAAGATTCCGATGATCATCGAGCGTAACTTCAAACCGGGCGGACCGATCGCATCAACCACAAAGACATCAAGAATGTTGTAAATACTGCACATTCTATTGATGTACCGATTCCTTACACTGCACAGCTGTATGAGATTCTGCAGACACTGAAGATCCATGGACATATGGAGGATGACCACGGCGGAATCGTACAGTATTTCGAGAAACTGGCAGGCATTGAAGTAAAGAAATTTGATTAAAGCAGATTCAGGAGGGAATAACGATGGCATTAAATGCACAGGTTTTAAGTTCTTACAAAAAATCGACGAAGCATACATAGATACTCTTTTTAAATAAAGAAATTACCCGGAATCAGAAGAAGATCGTTGTTCTGGACGATGATCCGACAGGCGTTCAGACAGTTCATGATATTTCTGTCTATACAAACTGGGAAAAAGGATACCATCCGTCAGGGTTTTGAGGAATCAATAATCTGTTTTACATACTTACCAATTCCAGAGGATTTACAACTGAGCAGACAACAGAGGCACATAATGCGATTGCTGAAGTTGTAGATGAAGTTGCGAAGGAAACCGGAAGAGAATATATTTTCATCAGCCGAAGTGATTCCACTTTGCGAGGTCATTATCCGCTGGAAACAGAACTTCTGAAGGCAAATTATGAGAAAAATACCGGCAAGACTATCGACGGAGAAATTCTTTGTCCATTCTTCAAGGAAGGCGGTCGTTTTACCATTGATGATGTTCACTATGTCAAATATGGTGAAGAACTGATCCCGGCAAATGAGACAGAGTTTGCAAAGACAAGACTTTGGCTATACCGCAGCAACCATGCCGGAATATGTGGAAGAAAAGACAAAGGGTGCATACAAAGCTTCTGATGTTACCTGTATTTCTCTTGAAGAAATTCACGATATGGACATTGACGGTATCCAGAAGAAACTTATGGAAGTCAGAGATTTTTAACAAGATTTATCGTGAATGCGGTTGATTATGCTGATGTCAAAGTATTCTGCGTTGCCTTTATCGTGCAATGGCAGCGGGTAAGGTATTTATGTTCCGTACGGCAGCGGCCATCGTCAAAGTTATGGGCGGTGTTACAGATCAGCCGCTTCTTACCAGAGAAAAATGATAGTAAATGAAACAGAGAAAATGGCGGGATCATTGTAGTCGGATCTCATACCGACAAGACAACCAGACAGGTGGGAAGAACTCAAAAAACTGAAAGACGTGGGAATTTATCGAACTGGATGCAACTTTAGTAAAGATGATGCAGCGTTTGAAGCAGAAGTGCAGAGATGTCTCGACAGAGAGAAGCATGCATCCGTGCCGGCAAAACGGTCTGCTGTTATACAACAAGGGCACTGATCACAGCAGATACCGGAGACAAAGAAGATGAACTGAGACTTTCAGTGAAAATTTCCGATGCTGTTCAGTCTCTTGTTGGACGACTGAAAATCACGCCAGGATTTGTTATTGCAAAAAGGTGGAATCACATCCAGCGTGTCGGAACAAAGGCTCTTGCTGTCAGGAAAAGCAAATGTTCTTGGACAGATAAAGCCTGAATTCCTGTGTGGCCAGACAGGGGAAGAAAGCAGATTTCCATTGACACCATATGTAATCTTTCAGGAAATGTAGGTGAAGATACAACGCTGCGTGAAGCAGTTGAAGTCCTGATTCAGAAATAAAAAATACGGGTGGCGGATATGGATATTACGATTACGACGATTGGTGCGCTTATCGGTCTGGCAGTTGCCATTATTCTTATTATTAAAAATAGAACCTGCATACAGTATGATCGCCGGTGCTTTTGTAGGTGGGTGATCGGCGGGGGCGGGACTGGAAGGAACCGTTTCCTGCATGATAACAGGAGCACAGAGCATTATGCCTGCGATTCTTCGAATCGTAACATCGGAATTCTGGCAGGTGTACTGATCCAGTCAGGTGCGGCAGTAAAGATCGCAGACCAGATCATCAAAGATTTTGGAGAAAAAAAGAGCATTATTTTCTCTGGCACTTGCAACAATGATTCTGACAGCAGTTGGTGTATTTGGTGATGTAGCAGTTATCACAGTTGCTCCGATCGCAATGGTTATCGGTCAGAGAATCGGATGCAGCAATTTCATTCTTCTGGCAGCTTTGATGGGTGGAGAAAAGCCGGTATGGTCATTTCACCGAACCCGAATACTATTGCGGCAGCAGAAAATTTTGGTGTAGATCTTTCTGCACTGATGGCGGCAGGAATCATTCCTGCACTTGTCCGGACTTGTAGGAACTGTATAATCTGTACCTTCCTGGCGAAAAAAAGCCGTAAGGGGAAACGTAGCAAAGGAAGAAATCTATAAAAGTCAATACACAGCCGATGGGGCTTCCATCCATCGGTTCAGCAATCATCGGACCCGCTTTGGCAAGCGGTTATTGCTTCTGATGCTTCGACCAATCTGTGGTATAACGGTAGACCCGTTGATCGCACTTCCGGCAGGAGCTATCAGTGGGACTGCTCTGCATGAAAAGATGAATCATTTCAGAGAATATATTACCTATGGACTTGGCAAAATGATGCCGGTAGCAATCCTTCTGATCGGAACCGGAACGATTTCCGGTATTGTAAAACACTCCAGTTCCAGACAGATATGACTATGGTTCTGAATGCAATGAACCTTCCGGCATTTCTGCTGGCTCCGATTTCGGAATTGTAATGGCAGAGCAACCGCTTCTTCCTCTGCAGGAGCAACGATCGCATCAGCTACTTTTGGTGAGACGATCACACAGATCGTACCGGCATTATATGGGCAGCTATGCTTCATGCAGGAACCATCGTTCTGGATTCCCTTCCACATGGATCTATTTTCCATGCGTCTGCAGGAGCAATGGGAATGCCGATCAATGAGAGAATGAAACTTCTTCCAATTGATGATATTCTGGAAAGGTCTGATCATTATAGTGGCATCCACGATTGTTTATGGAATCATTCTTTAGACTACATATAAAAAGATCTCAATGCCAGTGATGGTAATGAGATCTTTTTTTATATAGATCAAAATGTCTGGAAATGATA
>VOFG01003454.1_pt1 | contig 29929 bp, 60 predicted proteins | sample 5384171 | NCBI WGS metagenome assembly VOFG01 (sample SAMN12384726, study PRJNA508395) | human gut metagenome | isolation source: healthy gut F | host: Homo sapiens
TCAGTAGCCTTGTTCAGTTACGTATTGCTCCGCGTCGGCACGGTCTGGCTGCTCTATCAGATCCATATGCGGGGCAGACCACCGTTCTCGAAATCACAATGTGGGGCGCTGTGATGGGCGAAGTGGCAAACACGCTCGTCTCCGTCAGCGTCGCAAAAACTTCCAAAGGAACGGACACGGCGCTTTCCGTGAAATGCAACACGCGCAATCTCCCTTGCCATTATGGTTCCTGCTCACGGCAAACCGGGTTGTTTTAACGCTCTTTCCAGTTTTGAAAAACATCATGATTCCTGCAGCCGCCTGCGCCTGTTCGGTTACACGGCTTCCGAGGCGCTTGGCGTCTACGGCATCTTTAACCGGCATGGCGATGTCCGTCATCATGTTTCCGTCCGTCATCACCAACTCCGTTTCGGTACTTTATGCCCGCCATCTCAGAGGCCAAAGCCGGTGGAAACGATGCGCTCATACGGCGCGCGGTCTTAAAAACCATCCGGTTTGTCTTCTGTGGGGCTTTTTCTGTACAGCAGGTTTTCTTGCTACCGGCCACTTTATCGAATGTGCTCTTTGGGAACGCGCGGAACGTGGAACATTTATACGGACGCTCGGCTGGATCTGTCCTTTCCTGTTACCTCGGCGTGACGCTGAGCAGTATTCTGCACGGACTCGCTACTCCGGGCATCACTTTCGTGCTGAATCTGATTGCCTGCGGCATCCGCATCCTCTTTGTGCTGTTTGCCCTCCCCGTCTACGGCATCCGCGGCTATCTGTGCGGACTTCTCATCAGTCAGGCCGTCATGGCTCTCCTCTCCATCGGAATTCTGCTGCGCCAGACACATTTTAATGCCTGACCACGCGCTGCTACTCGTAATCGCGCACATTGGAGGCATCAACCTGCTCGAACGCCACCTGATAACCGTTTAAAATGGTCGTCCCCAGGTCTCCCGCATCCAGTTTTTCCGCAACACTCTGCATCAGTGGATCGGAAGCTGCGCTCTCCAATGTGCTTCCCACCAGCGCACTGCTCGGTGGCTTAAAATCATGTTATCGCTGGTATCCACCAGAAAGGCTGCCGCATCTTCCATCTCCACCAAATACTGCCAGAATCATTCACAAAGTATGTAGGTTAAAATTGTTGCATCTGTATATAATGGCAAGCTGACAAACAGCCTTGCAATATAATTACATCAGTGGTATAGTTATTTTATCACTACAGATTTATTCCTAAAAGCTGTTGACTTTGCTTACTGTTTGGATATAATAATATTGTACCTATTTGTGTGGTACAGTATTTTTGAGAGTATATCTAGCAGTAATCCTCCCAACATATATGGGAAGCGATGAGCCTAGGGATATTTTTTTTACCAAGGAGATTTTATGATAAAAACAGCTATTCTTGTTGACGGCGCTTTCTATAGAAAACGATGCCTACACATTATTCGGAGACAAGCCCTGCCGAGAGAGCAAAGAACTTTCGGCATACTGCCACCGTCATATAAAAGACGAGAAAGAAGGTGCATGCCTCTATAGAGTATTTTATTATGATTGTCCCCTATGAACAAACAAGTATATCATCCCTTGCTAAAGCGGGCCATCAACCTCGGTCAATCGGAGGATTATGTATGGGCAAACGATTTTTTAAAGAATTAAAAGAAAAAGCATCAACGCAAGTTTGCACTCAGACTGGGCCGACTCGCCGAGGAACAGGCTCACTTCAACATAAAACCCGATGTGATGAAAAAATATTATCCGGTGTAAAAACTATAGATGAATTAAAGAAGAAAAGGATTTTTCATTATCAGTTACCCAGAAGGGTGTCGACATGAGGTAAGCGTAGATATCTCTTCACTTTCCTTCAAAAGCAGGTTGACAGAATCATTTTAATTTCTGGGGACAGTGACTTTGTACCAGCCGCCAAATGCCCGACGAGGTAGGGTATTGATTTCATTTTAGACCCAATGCGTTCACAATACAGACGATTTATACGAACACATTGACGGAATAAGAACAAAAGCTCCTAAATTAGAAAAACAAAACGTTACATAAAGAAAGCCCCCGGAACTTGATATTTCCGGGGGTTGTGCTTCATCTTGAACCGAAGTCCATTTTCAATTATACTCTGGCTAATTTTAAATCATTGATTTTACTGAGGAGAACGTAACTTTTGTTACCAACGCGTTGCCATTACTTTTTTGTGAATTATTGCTAATCTGCTTTTTTACTGCATTTCATTGCTCTTAGAATATAGCATACCGTGTTTAAGTATCACATATTATTAAGCCGGCGGGATTTCTCCCACCGGTCATACTCTTACAGTGCTTCCAGTCCCGCCTTCCAACTCTTTGCCCCGACGATTCCATCCACCGCCAGCCCGTGCTTGCCCTGCCAGGTCTTGGTCATGCGCTCCGTGCCGCTGCCGAAGTTGCCATCCGGCGCCGCGCCAATGATGATCTGCCATACCTTTACCGCATTGCCTTTGCTACCCTTTTTGATCGTCTTCATATTGTAATCCTCACTTTCTTTTGTTGTTGTGGTGATTTTATTGGATTCGGTGACAGTCTGCCCTTTCTTTTTCCAAGTAGCCATGAACTTCTCCGGTGTACCATACAACCTTTTTAACTTTGCCGGGGTGCTACCCCAATTCGGCAGCTGGAAGTGCGGAAAGTCTTTCATAGACTTCCACGCACCACCCCATTCAGACCAATACTCTGCCCGATCTTTCCTACCTTATTAAATAATTCGGTGGAATTATTAAACGCGTCATCGGGAACACTGCCATCTCCGTCAACATCCATTTTCAGATAAAGTCAAATGCAACTCCCCCATTGATGCATAGAACTGCATGTATTGCCTTTGGCTTTAGTAACAATCTTTCCCGGCGTTGTCCTTCCCTGTGCGTATAAAGCATCCTGCTCTGCTTTCGTTCTCAAACACTCTCCAATGCCAATAGTGATTCCTGCATCTGCACATTTTTTCTGTAACTGCGCAATTTTTTTCCTCTAAATCTGGATGTAATGCCTTAACATCTCTCATATTCTATTCCTCGCTTTCTACTTCTGGGATGCCGGTGATCGACATTAACATGGACAGCACGCCAGCCAATGCGGACGCTGACAGAACATACTTCCAGTCCACCTGTCCCATTGCTGCCGCCGCTCCGATTCCGGCAATCGCCGCCTGTGCCATAGTCTTTACCGCTCTGATGCCCGCAGCTTTCGCCCATTTCTGCGTGTCTACTGATACTCTGAGTACACAATTTTTCAACATACTACTTTCCCTCCTCTAAGTCCGCAATGCGGTGATTGATAACTTTTACCTGTTCCTCAATGACCGGCACACGCTGCGCGAAGTTGTTGTGCATCCTTACCTCTCTGGTAAGCTCGTCCAACTTGCAGTCCGTAACCGCCTGCGCCATCTCAAGTTTGTGGTCCGTCTTTTCTGACCACTGCTGACCGTCATTACAGTGCCGATCAGCGTCAGTCCGCCTGTTATAAGTGCTGTGATGATTGATTCCATATCCTTTTCCTCTCTTTCTTTATAATAAGTATAAACCCTGTCTTATCAGTGTTTGCGCCAAGGTTGCCGAATGTCTGTTCCGTACGTCAAACCAATCTTTCGCACTCCTATATCGTCTTTAGACAGTCCGGTTGATGCCACACATAGCATACAAAAATACCATGACGGCAATTGGGTTGACTTGTGGGTAAAAATAGCTTAAGCATATTTTGCACCATAGATATCAACTCGGAATATATTTCCTTGGTGCATCATAACACTATGGGTTCCAGCCTGTGCTTCCGCTGCAGATTGGCATACATATATATTGCCCCATAATATTTTTCCGTCACTGCTATAGTATTTTCGCGCGACACGTCCATCTTGTGTAAACCGTAACCCAGAAAAATTTTCATTTCCGGCATAATGATTTTGTGCGAGTAATAATTCTTTTGTATCATAAGCGTTAATGGTATTCGCGGAAAGAATCAATTCGACGGATGTTTGGTTGGAATCAAATGTCAACTTTGACATATTGAGTGCTGACCTGAAGCTGTCCATATTAAACATATGTGTGTGGGGATTACACCCGGCATAAATACCAAAGTTATCACGTAGCATAATGTCTAAATGAATATCACACGTAGTGTTACTTGTAAGTATGCAGCATCCGTTTACCAATGTTACAAATTTAACACCATTTTCGGTGACTATATTCCAGTAGTCTCCTTGCAAACCAATAAAGTATGCACCATACTGTGATGCAGTTATTTTTTTTGCAAGCAAATTATTTATCTCTGTTTCGGTATAATACCGACCATCATGATCGCTGGAACTCATATGTTGCGTGAAAGCTTTGTTTTGCGACGAGATCGCCCCTGTCACCGTCCCACCGCCGATAGCAGATATATCTGTGGTTCCAAGCATTTTGTATAAATACCGCACGTTTTTAAACATCTGCGATACCTTTGCAAAAAGCGAAGCGTGCTTTTCACCGCTTACTAGTGTAGCAACGCTTGTCCAAGCGCTTACATCGGCATCCGGCGTGTCACTGCTTGTAAAGCAACGGTTGTATCTGATGCATCTCCATCTTCTGCCACTGCGCCGATCTGCTCCGGTGTAAGATTAACATTTCCCTGCCGGTAGGTTCTCTCTTTGGATCCTTTGATCCCAGTCACGCCGGACCCAGCTGTTACGTCCCATTTTCCTTCGGATGTCCAGATGACATTATTTCCTTTTCCGTAAAAAATACCACCACCGTCATTAAACCGATCATCCGACGTAAAATCGTCACTGATGTTGTACATCCATCCGTTTTCCATGCCGGATACCGGAAGATCTGCAAACGCAACCGTTCCAATCGGTATGATCCCATTCAGCCCCTGTGATACACGCTTTACCTGTTCGTAATAATACTGTGCGTTATTGGCATCCTCTCCATCCCGGCTTCCGGTTCCCCCACGGCATAACTCTGTGCTTTGGTTGCACTATCTGCCGCAGATTCAGCTTTGCCAATGATCTCCGTTGTTTTCTGTGTTGCGATTGTGGCTTTATCTGTGGCGGTACTGGCGGACTGGCTGGCAGATGCCGCTTCACTTGTGGCTGTGGCTGCAGATTGACTGGCGGATGTCTCACTGGCTTTGCGTTAGTCTCGGATGTTGCTGCCGCCGTGGCTGACTTCGCCGCTGCTGTTTCAGATGCCTTGGCATTGGTTTCAGATATTTTTGCCGCTGTTTCACTGGCTTTCGCTGTTTTTCCTTGAATTTGCCGCTGCTGTTTCACTTGTTTTCGCGTTGGTTTCCGATGCTTTCGCCGCTGTTTCACTTGCTTTCGCCGCTTTCTCTGAATTTGCCGCCCTGGATGCCGATGCAGTAGCACTGTTCTGCGCAGTGTCCGCTACACTGTCAATCGTCTCGATTGCGTCGTGGATGGACTGACGTACATCCTTTCCATACACCGCCTGCATGATGTTCTGTAAGTATCCCTGTATATTTGACATTTAGACTCCTTTCTGCGCTTCCAGCGCGTCAACTCTGTCATTTAAGTGCTGCACAGCTGCTATCAGATCAGCGATCAACTCTGTTTTGTCGAGCGCATAGTACGTTTTCCGTCCCGATCTGGATACTCCGAACAAATAGCCCAATCCTCGTCCCCAACCGCTGTCAATACCTCCTGCGCAATCAGACCGTGCCGGTAATGTCCGTCCCGATCGTAGTTGTAAATGAACCTGCACGGGCGCAGGGACTGTATAAGCGCAGCACTCTTTTCCCGATCAAGAGGTTCTATACCGTGTTTCAAACGCTTGTCCGAATAGGATTCCCAGCCGTAGGACGAGATCCCCTTACCACTAGAAAGCATTTGGGCAATCGTATTAGCAGACGTATCTCGCACTGATACTGCCGAGTAGCTGGCAGTGAGTTCCCTCGTATCAGCCACCGACCGCAAGCCGTCCGTACCCATCTGCACAAGAGTTCCGGACCGTTTAAATTCGATCAAGTTATCCGTGCTCTCTGCTGCTTCGATATGTACATATCCGCCTGTTATTTTGGCAGAACTACTCTCGATTGTGCCCTTAAAAGTACCATCAACAGCATACATATGACCTTCTGCGTCTACGATAAAATTATCGTTTATATTGAGCGTGCCGCCTGTCACCTTGATGTTGTTTGTGGCAAGCCCGCTCACGTCAATCATGGTATGTACATTACCCTGCGCGTCCCGCACCTGCATGACGCCGTTGTCATTGCTATAGCCGCCAAGCGTCAGCGTGCCGCCCTTGATCCGGTCAGCGTACATCGTGCCCGCTGTTACAAAAATCAGCCACAATACTGCCATCCATTGTCAAAGGCCAATCCATACTCTCCGTTATATCCTGTGTGCGAGTATCCCAGTCCATTGATGTTCCACCGCCACACTTTCTGTGCAGTGTCAATATCTTTGGTGTCCATGATAAGCAATTCCTTGGGATTTCCCTTGTCATCCATGTTAAGCACAATATATCCATTGGTGGCGGTCTGTATCAGTTGTGATGCATTATCTTTTGCCTGCTGGAGTAAAGCACTCTGCTGCGGGATCTTTTCATCGAGTTCGTTTGTAAGGCTTGCCATCTGCTGGGTATACGACTTTTTTAGAGTGTTGCTTAAAGTGAGTTTGTTTTTCTCCGGCTCCTGCAGATAGGTTGTCATCTTCTGCACCGGGAACCATGCATCCATGCCGTAAGGCTCCGCAAGCGCATTGACCGAATCCCCAAGGTCAAACGAATCTATATCACTGTCCATCATCGACAAATCCAATGCATTGACTTCCAGCGTTAATAATTCATACTGGTTTTCTTTTGAGCCAATCCTCCGCTTTTTCTTAAGGTTGGATGGCACAGTTACATCATCCCAGTGCACTACCTTTTTGATCCAGCCGAACTTCTCCACCGCCGCTGGAAGATACACATAATCTACGCCGTTATTCACATCCTTGATGTCAAGGTACGCATCCAACCCTTCAATCGGGCTTTTATCGAGCCGGGTTCCTAGTGGTATCACAGCTGTTACGATATCTGCGCCGGAGGCATTGCAGGCATAATCCAGCAGATTTTCCCCAAACTCGATAGGCTGTTCGCAGGTCGTTCCATAGTCCTGCAAAGTAACCAGATCCAGATACCGCTTGCCGTCCACCTTACGCACCCGCAGATAACCGCCCAGCTGGTCACATAGCTTATCCCTCATACAAGTAAGTGTATCTTCATAATTGGTATACCGGTAAATACTATCGTTCGGATCTTTCACCGTTACCACACCGACATAAAACCGCTTCTTTTCCTCCACTTGCGCGTTGTGGTTATTAATAAGCGTGGTAAAAAAACTGTAGAGGAGTCTGATCCTGATACCGCCCCTGCGGCTGAATAGAATCATACAAAAAGCTAACTCCCCGACGGCATAGACCTGCTTTACCATATCAAGGCTCTCTTCCGACTCGCGCACCTCTCCATAAAAGATCTCGCGTCCATCCTTAAGGATCTGCAACATGCTGCGCCGATTCTCAATGGCGTTATAAAGCGGATTCGACGCCAGAACGTCACACTCGAATGTACCAGAGTCATTCAGCGCCTGCTCCAGCTTTGCATTAGTTACTGCACACTGTAGGTCTCCCGGATAATATAATGTTTTTCCATCAAGTAAAACTTCATAAATCATAAGTAAGCACCTCGATATCTGATAGACAGCTTACCGCTGCCGGTAAACTGCAATGTTACATCATCCGCTCCAATCTTAATCGCCGGGAAGCGATACGTGCCGGGAAGCAGCATGTTATGACTTTTTCCATTATAGGTAACCGCAAGGCTTGCACTCTCGGTCACTACAAACTCCGGCACCGTCGGCATTCCACCGCCGGTAACCGTAACGCTTTTACCATTGCTGACCGTTATTCCTGCCAATTCGCGGATTATTCCGGTCTCAAAATTGAACGGATCCCACAACCAGTCATCATCACTCGCCGTCAAGTCATACTTGAAAGGCTCTGCCGTGCCGCTCAATGTGATCGAAGCCGCAATATTATTGCTTTTCTTCCCGTCGACTCCCAGACGGCACATATAATAAAATCCGAGATCGTTATCCGGGATTACTTTTACTTTCCGGCCGTGGATCTGCATGGCGATTTCCGTCATTGCTTTCGCCCACAGGTCATAGCTGGGTTCCATCAGCAGAAATTCAAATTTCAAGCCGCTACGATTCTCGTAACACCTCTGACCACTCACTTCCGACAGATCAATGCTGCCGGACGCTCCCGGTACGGAAATCAAATTTGTCTTGACCGCCGGTTGGGGATGTACATGGACAGCATCTTAAGGCCATATTCTGTCGTGTGCTTTCCATCGATTGTCAGTCAAACTTTCCCATCAATCACGTCCTCCTCCCGTTAATTTTCCCGATTTCATCATTCACATAAGGCGCGATAACCTTTCCTACCGGTCTGCCGTCCATCGAAAAACCGTCATACCGTCTACGGACTGCCTGAACACTGCGCCCATCTGCTCATAGTCGATGGTTTCTCCACTTACAGTTGATGACGCCGCTCCGCCGGTCAACGCCCCGCCGTATTTCGTACCGCATCCCCCTGGGTTGTGTAACGGCTGCTCCGGCAAACAGCTCCGGTCGGATCACGCCAGCATCCATCGAATCTTTCAGCGTCTCATACGGGTTGTAATCAGCCAGTGGTGCATCCATGCCCTCTACGCACATCTCACCGAGCCACTTAAACTTTTCGACGGTGAGTGAATTTCAAGTGCATCTTTCGCACCTTGAAACAAGCTGTTTGCCAGGTTTTTAACCTGCCCCGTCAACCAATCCCATCCACCACTGATGCCTGTCCAGATACCATCAACGATATGCTTACCAATTTCACTCATCCTTGATGGTAGATCTTTCAGAGCTGCTACAATGTTGTCAAAGAACCCCTTTCCTGCATCTGATGCCCTTTCACGCATTTTGGCGGCGAACGATAAAATCCGACCAATCACTTTTCCGAGTAATGTCGCTATCCGTTCTGGCAACTGGCTGAAAAAATGTCACGATTGAATCACGAAAATTTGTTCCGGTCTCAACCGCTTTCGCAACCATATTACTTGCCCATACCGCAAGATCTGCAAGAATCTTTCCGAAAAACGCCGTGATCGTTTCCGGGAGTCAGAAAAAAAAATGTCACAATCGTTTCGGCAAATTCCGGTATTGCGGTTGTCGCCCAGTTTATCAGATCCTGCCCCCCACAAGATGAGAGAGGTGAGAATAAACCCGAGCCAATACATGATCGTTTCCGGAAGTTCCGACACCCACTGAACAACCCTATCAACTATGTTAGTCACTGCTTCGGATACAACCGCAAGTGCATTATTCCACATTCCGTTAATCTACTTGGCAGTTCTTCAAACCACGCAACTATTTTTCCAATAAGTTTCGGCACCACTTCGGAAAGAAAGTCTCTACTATTTTCCATGCCTGCGCTATTCCATCTGTAATGAAAAGAGATGACCTTTTGACCAATGTCTATCAGTCGAAAGCAGACAATGTTGTAGAAACCGCTTCAAATATCTGTGGTAATGCTGCAATCAAATCTGGTATACTCGATAAAATACCCGTTATTAACTGCCAAATTAGTTCTGCTCCCCTTTGTACTATCAGAGAAATTTTTTATTAAGGACTCAGATATTGTAATAATTATCTGTGGAATTTTCTGTATAAGGACTGGTAATGCTTTAGTTATTCCATCCACAAGCTTACTAAGCATGTCAAAGCCCCAGTTTATAATATCTGGTGCTCTTTCTGTTAACGTATCTCAAGTCCTTGTACAAAATCAGAAACTTTGCAAGCATCTGGTAGTTTCTCTGAAAATCCCTTTATTAAATTTTAAAAGTTCTGCACCGATATCGATTATTTGCGGCAGCAAAGTAGTCCCTAAGCTACCAAACCCCTCAATAATGCTATTGCATATTTCTCCGATTGCTTTTAATATCTGTGGCAGATTATCAATAATCCCTGCGCAAGTGCTCAATCAGCTGCACCGCGAAATCAATCATCTGCGGAGCAATATCCAACCGCCATGCCGATCAGATCCGGAAGCGCCGCGGACACCGAATCAAGCAGCGCCTGCGTCCCATCGAGAATAGACGGTAACAGTTCTTGCAATATCCCGGCAGATATCCGGATAAATTTGTTGCAATCTGGGACAGACCATCTACCAACCGGGGCGTTGTCTCTACAATGCGCGGTATAAGATTGTCTGCGGCGGTCAGCGCCGAATCAATCAGGATTGTTCAGCAAAGTATCGAAGTCCTGATCTGGATCTGCCATACCCGTCAGAAAGTTTTTCCCATGCCGCCCCCCGAGCGATGCTATACTGCCCTGGATTGTAGTGGACGCTTCCTTTGCGGTCGTTCCGGTTATATCAAGATTTTCCTGTACAACATGGATCGCATCCACAATATCAGCAAAACTATCAATACTGTAGCTGGTCGCAATCCCCTGCTGTGCATTGATCTCATTGGCTGTCGCAATCAGGCGCTCCATCTCTTCCTTGGTGCCGCCATACCCAAGTTTGAGGTTGTCAAGCATGGTGTAGTTCTGCTTTGCAAAGCCCTGATATGCATTCTGGATATCACGCATATTTGTGCCCATTTTATTGGCATTATCCGCCATATCCGTGATTGCTCTATCTGCTTTTGTGGCTGCAGCCGCCGTATCTCCATCAAGACTCTGTAAAAGCGACGCCGAAAAGCTCGTGACGGTGTCCATATAAGCTTAGCGGGAAAGCCCCGCCGTCTTATATGCTATATTGGCATATTCTAGCACCGTGCTTTCGGTTCCTTGAACAGGGTCTCCACACCACCGACAAGCTGCTCATAGTCAGCATATGCCTTTACTGACTGCGTCGTTGCCGCAGTCAGTCCGGCCCGCTCATCGCGCCGGTTATAGCAGTAACCGCTTTCGTGGACACGCTAAAAGCACTCGTAGCCGTCTTTTTGACCGTATCAAGCCCTGTTGTAAATCCTTTTTTGTATCTAACGCTGTCTCAAATAGCAGCTTGCCATCTGACATAATCCTCACCACCTGTCACGGGTGGCTCTGGATCGTGTCTCTGGCTCTTATGCCCTACTCAAAATACGCTTCAAAATTCTGCACGGTTTGCACGTCCGCCGCCGACATTTTAACCGGGAAGCGCCCACATTTCGCGCAATCTCTTATACTCCTTGTCGTCACCGTTATAACAGCGATATCCGATAATCTCATGTAACTTTTGTCGCACTGCTAAGTCCATTAAGCAAAGCCCGGAACTTATGCCAGTGCATCCCTAGTTTCTGTCAGATCGATGCCGTACTGTTGCAAAAATGCACTGTAAATATAATCCGCATCGATCCGGTAATCTAATACCCTGCTTCCATCTCCGCCGCCGCTCTTCGGCACAGTAGCAGACGGATACGCAAAGCCGATGATTGCCTGCATATCCTCTGCCGTGCTGATGTTGGGATCTCGTGGGCAAACAAATAACTCACGTTAAGGCTCTGCTTCTGGTTCCACATTTCAAACTCGTCGCAAAACCGCATCCACGGCCGGAAATCTGTCTCGATCAAAAAGGCTCACCGCCGATGGTCACGGTGTCCGGCAAGCCTTTCGTTATCAGATCAATCATTTCTTCATCGCCATGACGCGCTGGATGGATTCTGCATTCTTCGCCAGAGATCCGATTTCCGCCAGTGCCTTTCTGGTATCAGCATCAAGCTCCGGTTTGTTCGCTTCTCTTACAGGGCGATCATACTCGCGCGTGATGCGGATGTACAAAATGTTCAGCTCGTTCAGATCCATTTCGTCCGGATCGGTGGTGCCAAGCGCTTTTGCGACGTTTTCCTCTCCAAGCACATCCGCCACGAATCCATACAGGGCATCTACGCGATCATCCACCGGACTTTCCGGGTTCGCGATCTTCTCATTCACTTCATCGATCTTTTTCTTCATCCCACGGGTAAAGACCGGAGAATGTATGTTGCTCCATTGTGTTTTACTGCATACTGCATAATCTACCTCCTTAAGCTGTTTTTGCTGATTTTGCTGTTGATTCCGCTGCCTGCGTTTCAGCAGTTTTCTCAGCGAAAAGAAATAGCATCGCCGGATTTTGTTGCGGTTCCCTTTGCCACTTCTCCGCCGAACAGTACCTGGAAGTCCAGCTTGCTGTCTACGGCGTTGAGATCCTGCACGGAAAGCACGGCATCCGTCTTCCATGCCAAATAGCCGCCACCTTCCGCCGGTTTCCTGCATGAACACCACCATACATTCCACGTGCGCATCTGATCCGGTGCGCATCTCGTAGAAATACGGCCAGATCATCTCATAATCTTTCTTTCACCCCTTGTACATCGTGAGATCTTCGTCAATGCTCGGCTTGTACCGCTTTAACTCCGTTGTCGGAACCTCGTCCGCGATATAATCATAATCTTCCGTCTCCGGGTTCATGGCCAGCGTAAGCTGTGTCGCTTTCTTGACCCGCACCCAGTCCGGCTTCTCGGATGTTCCGCCATTCGGAAACAGCCCGATCAAATGCTTTCTTACCATTCGTCTTCTACCTCTCTTTCCCTTGTATACGTTATCTTAAGTGTTACCTGGTACAGCACTGTGTTGTTTTCTTTTGCTTCAAACATATACGGCGTGCCAGCCAGTTCGATGTCTTCACAGGTACGGTGGTTATCCAGCTTCGGCAGTTTCTTTGTGTACTGGCAATCGTCCACCCAGTACGCAAAACTTTTCCAACCACTCGTCATTGTCCTCCCTGTCACAGTTTTTCCTGCCCATCTCTCACCACGAACAGCTGATACCACTCTGTGATCTGATAAGATGATTCCAGAAAATCGGTTCGCTCTCTGGTCGGAGACTTAAATATACCAAGACTATCCGTACCCTCGCCGACCTGGTCTGTATCTACCCTTACAGCACGCATATCGTAGCCCTTAAGCCACTCCGTAATTGCTTTACTTACTGTCATACTGTTTCGCTCCTGTCATGCGCTTTACGCCGCGCAGAATAGCATCTTTCCCGCCGTCCTGCTTCATGCGTTCAAACCAATAGGTGCCACGTTTTGGTGCCCCCTGGAACTGAGCGTCACGGTAATACCAACACCTTGCATAAGGTGTATCATAAATTACCTCGCCGCTCCCGATCCTGGTGTTTCGTTCACCACTTCGGTTCAATTCCCCGTATCAAACGGGATATAATCCGCGCAAAAATCCAGCACAGCATTATCAACATACCGCTGAACCCTTCCCCCACTGTCAATACCGCGTCGCCGCATGATTTCCGCTTTGTCCATATGCATCGATTTCAGCGTAAAGGTAAATGGCTCTCCCATTACTTACACACCACCTTTATATGTTTCAGACGGGGCTTGTTCGGTTGTCGGACACCTCTGCAACTGTCACACAGTCATAATCTGCTCGGAGATGCTTGATCCGGTACTCATCCGTGATCTCGGCAGCAACCTCGCCCCCACAATTACGTCCAGATTTCCGGCATCATCCAGCGTCCAGTAACCCTCTGTATCAGGCAGTTTTCGGAATTCATGCTTCGGAAGGTATTTTTCTCGCACACCGCCGATTCCGGGATCGTGATATTCACCGTCGCCGTGAGATTCACTTTTCCATCCGCAGTCACGGTTTTTACCGTCTTTCCGGTTACCATCACACCTTTAACCACTGTTCGCTGATACCGGTCATCCGGCAGATGGTTGTAAACCGTGACGGTATCCGTAAATATCCCCATCATAAGCACCCCATCAGCCCGGTACCGGAAAGCCACTGGAAACATACGCTGCGGAGTTCCGCGTCTGCCTGCTCCTTTGTCACGTTCGAGTAACTTTCGGAATACCCATCATTGCTGACCGACGCCCGCCAGATCCGGCGCCCACGCTGTTCTGATCCGCCATAGCATTGATTAAGTTCGCAACCGCCACTTTCACCTGCTCAAGCTTGTAGCCGTGGCTGTCTGTGCGCGGAAATGTGTTAAAACATCCACCTTTGCTTCTGCTCCGGCGAGTGCCGCATCGAATTCTTCCTCTGTCAGCTTCGGAAAATGGGGCTGTAATACTCCCCAATCAATATAATGATCCAATTACAACTCCCACCTTTCCTATTTCTCTGTCTTAAAGGCTTCGTTCTCCGCCTTAAGCTGCTCATTCTCTGCCTTTAAAGGCTTCGTTCTCCGCCTTAAGCTCTTTCAATTCCTTTTTCAGCTTTGTGTCTGCCTTTTTTATCAGCAGGCTTCTCCGCTCCTACTCCTACCAATCTCATGCGCTCACCTCCTACGCCTTGCTGTTGAGGTAGATACCGGCGCGCTTGTTTGCGTAGGCTTCTACCAGACCATACTTGCGGTACTTGATAATGTCCGCATCTGCATCCGGGTTCGCTTCCGCCGGAATAATATTGCTTGCAATATGCTTATCGAACTTGATGACTGCAGGCTTATGGATAATCATGAAGTTGATATCTGCCGCAGATGTCGCCTTTTGTAGTGTCCCAGTTCCTCGCCCGAACTCTTACCGTCAAGCATTTCGATTGCAGTGTAGAATCTCGCCTGCGGAACTGCTTTCTTCACCGCGAACTTTCCAAGAATTTCACGTGACTTTGTGGTATCCAAAGCCATCACGCTGTTAAGCAGGGTTGCTGTTGCATATAAAATACGCTGTTCCTGCGGCACCTCATCCTCGTCCATTTTGCTCCACGCTGTCAGCAACGCGTCCAAAAACTGGGATGCGTCTGCGATCGTACCAGTTGCCTTGGAAATGCCGTCAAGTGCTGCCAGTGTTGCAAAAGCAAACGCATCCGCTTCCGGCGCTGCTTTTTTCACGCATCAGTGTGGCTCCTGCCATACCAAATGCAAGGTTACGGGATTCCTCGTTGTCCATGACGTCTACAGAAATCCTTGTACCACGGTCATAATTGAATGTTGCTGTTTTTTCCACTTAAGATCTACCGCGCCAGTGGTGTATCCACTATTTCGGTCGTAATCGCCAAGTCCGCTTACACTGATCTGCGGATAAACGATCTCGTTTGCATTCGCGCCAGCCTTCGACATTGTCGGATCAGACGTCAGATCCGATGTTACCGATGCCAGGCGATACGCCTCATCGAGGTAGTTAATGTAATTTTTTGCTAAAGCAATTGTGTTCGGCATTGTCTTTCCTCCTTATTTCTGTTCTGTGTTCGGTGTTGGCGGAAGTCCCATAACCGCACGCATTCTTGCGTCCGCGGCATCTACCCCGCCACCAAATACGGCTCCGATAATGTTCCCCTGCTTCTGCACCTGCGGCTCTGCCTCACCAAAAGCATCTTGCTGTCCTCGGCTTCTGACAATTCTTTCAGTGCCGCCGTGATATCCTCTTTTCTGGTTTTTGACTTTTCAGCGTGTCCACGTCCAGCAATGCCGTGATCGCTTTCACATTTCTGCCTTTCGCCGCCGTAATACCTTCCCTAAGAGAATCGGAAAAATCACGATCCGCCAGTTTTCCCTGGTAATCCGTCTCGATCTTTTTCTTTTCCTTCTCCAGATCTGTGATCTGCTGCTTCAATGCAGACACATCCGCATCTCAAAGTCTTCCAACTTTTTCTTCAGTTTTCAGTCGCCGCATCACTCGCCTTGATTTTCTCATTGGCGACAGCCAGCTTTTTCAGTCTGGTTGTTGTAGTCAGTCACAGTCTTATAGTTTTCCAGAACGGCTTTTTCAAAGTCTTTCTGTTTGTCAGCCGGAACTTCCAAGCCATATTCCTTCATGATTTCAAAATGTTCTTCATGCATCCTCCTAAAATGATTTGTGAATCGCATTTTCTGCGATAAGGATTGTAAACGCAAAAAGAGCCGGACAACGAATCTCTAACTTCTTAGAAACTCATTATTCGGCTCTTAGGCGCTATTGTTATTAAGCTTTCCTGCTTGCATCTCTTGCAATACACCGGGAAACGCTCTGCTTTTGTGTCATCCCTCACTCTGTAAGCTTTGGGATTACCACATATCGGGCAACTCTGCCACGAATAGGTGTGCTTCACTTTCTCACCCCAACCGTATAGTATAGCACACACGTTCTATTTAGTCAAAAATATTTCTACAGGAAACAGCTTTTGCGCTATTCCATGCAGCCGCTCCATCTGGTTCTACAGTGCTAAACACATACGGTTCGTCTCCATTTTTGGGGATGCACACATTAGCAACCCCATAACAAGCAGACTTGCATTGCGGAACAAATAACCAACTATCTGCGTTTTCTCCTATTTCATGAACGCCAACGTAATCATTATCCAGGAAAAAACCATTTGCAATTTTATATGCTTTTTCTAAATCAACCATAAAATCACTCCTTTTCACATGCGTTTACTCCACGGCTTGAAATGATGGCATTATCCGTTCTAAAATATATCACTTCTTTATTCTTAATATCCAACCCATTTATATTGTACATCATACCTGTTTGAGGGTCAACAAATTCCACTTTCTGATCTTTGAAATATGCTGAAAAAGCATGCCCATCACCCGTCTCCCTGTCTTTTTTCACAAACACATATTCTGGCGTTTTTCTCCCCACTCTTTCATTTTTTTCTGTAACTTCTGCAACAATGTCATCCTTAACCTCTATTTTTTCTGCATTTTCCCATGCAATCAAAGGATCATTTCTCAACTTAGAATTTGCCTTTCCTGCAATTACATTATATCCCCGGCATCTCATTTCATACGCGATTGTCGAATTAACACAATTCGTATGATACAACACCTCATTTTTATCATATAACCTCGGGATTTTTTTACATATTTAGGGTTCGCACCTTTTAATGCAGCATCAGCATCTTTTACTGTTTTATTCCAACTTTTTGGGAATCGTTGCAGTATAACCACTGTACTGATCTGAAATCCATTTCATGGTTTTTGTCTTGCTTAGGTCACTGCTCCCCGTCTGTACTCTGAGCCGTTCCGTTTTCGGTCTGATATCCACATCCGAACTAAATCGCTTATAGTCCGCCGTCTGCTTCCGAAGCTTGCTTTGCAGCTCCTTTGCGTCTCCGCCAAGCGCTCTCTGTGCTTCAATCTCCCTCTTGGTTGCTCTGATCTGACGTTCCATCTGCCGCTGCCGTTGTGTTGCGTGGTAATAGTCATAATCTCTGCCATTTACCGTGACAGGCGCAGGCTCCGGATCCCATTGGTTCGGTTCTGATATCCCCTCGAAAAAAATACATAGAAGCTATGACGGCAGTTATACCCACACAGTCCAAGCGGATCAGACGGATATCCGGTAGCATCCTCCAGATTGCGGATAGGATAACCAAGCCGCCTTGATTCCGCCCTGTGACCGCTCCGATCTGTCGTGTATACTTTGCCCTGCCAGTAAAGCATGATCGCTGTGACCGCAGGACCCGTCCGACCGCGCACCCCAGTGTTGCGACACTTCCACAAGTCTTTCTCCCGTCGAGTCCATATTCAGCATGGTTACTTTTCCCGGCAAGCTGACCGGATGCCGTGCGGATACAATTTCTGACCGCAGTATCAAGTTGCATGCTCCTGCCGCTCTTATAGTCGATCGTCCGCAGTCCGCTCTGTGCCAGTTCCCGCACACAGTCATTGACCACCTGCTGCCACGAATACGCTCCGCTGGTCAGCTTAATCAACCCAAGGTCAAGCTGATGCTGATATACATTTTCAAGGGCTGTAAATCCGATATTCTTAAAGCCGAGAGATTTCGTTAGATTCTTGAGTTCGCCGTTCGTTTGCACTGCCATAGCATCTACAAGCTGATGGAACCCGGATGGCTGGGACAGACTTTTTTCCCGCCTGCTCCCACATAGACAGATCCGCATTAAAAGCCATATTTCCGGCATCCGCCACAATGTCATTCCCCTGCTCCTTAGCTTCCGCCACAACTCTGGAGATCTCGCTTGCCACATACTGTTTATACTCTTTGGTATGCTCTGCCACTGCCATCTGATACTCTTTGTCAGCACGCAGGACTTTCATGACCTCGCGCTGAATCCTTGCCGGAGAATACCCCTGTTCCATCAATGCCCTTGCCATCAGCTCGGCTGTCTCCGTATACCGCCCGGTCTTTTTTTTACCCGGCGTGCAATATCCGCGATCACATCCTGCTCCAGTTCTTGATATAGTGGTACAAAGCCTGTTCCCGAGCAATTCCAGCTGTTCGTCTGTCAATGCCATGCCTTAATCCTCCGTTTCATCATCTGTGTCCGGATCTGCCTGTCCCTCCTGGTAATATTTCGTAGCTTCTTTCTCTGAAAGCTGATAGCGATCCATCAGATACCAGATGGTCAGCATCGGGATCTCCCGGAATGACAATGCATCCGCACGCTTGCTCTCAAGTTCGCTCTGGCGGTCGGTTACATACGAATCATCAAAATCCACCGTGATCTCCTCATCCAAGTCCCAATTTGTTTCCTGGAACGTATTGGAGAACCACAGCACTGCCTTGCAAATATCCCTGACATAGTTCTCCGCTTCGGTGCGCTGTTTGTTTAACTCCTGCATGGCATCCTGCCGCTCCCCGGCGTACTCCGTTGCGGTCTTGATCTGCCCATTTTTCAAAGCTATATTTCTTCGTCCCATAACCGAACATGGACGAAAGCAGAGACAGACACAGCTCAAAGGACTTTGTGATGGAATCCTCTGATTTCCGGATTGATCTCCTGTACCAGTTCTTTCTGGTCTGGAAGTTTTCACCTCCCAGCAGAACAAACGTTTTCTTAACCTGCTCATTAGGAGTGATGGGATTCCCGGCCTCGTCAAATTTGCACAACAGTTCGTTGACCAGTACCAGCTTGTCTGCCTTGTCCAAATCCCCGAACAGCACATTAAAGCACAGATCCACAGCTTTAAGGATTCCGATTGCCCCGTAGACCTTCGGATATCCATATCCCATCATGTGATCGATATTATTGACCTCGGCATTCCGCAGGACAAAGCGAACGGCTTTACACTGCCAAAGCTGCACCACCGTGGTCACATCAGGAAGTAGCGTGCCATATTCATCAAAACATTCGTTTCCGAAACATAGTTGCCATGCTCGTCCTTCACAAAGTCAACAACTGTCGTCCTCACTTTTCCGCCAACCAGTCCCGTTCCCGCAACCGCGGCTTCCCGTCACCTCATCATTTTCAACTGTGAGTGGGATAAAATTTTCCGCAGACACATAATTCAGCCGGATGTTTCCACCGCGCACCGTATTGTCGGACATAATATCCGCATTGTCCAGCCGCACATAGCAAGCCGCCGTTCCTTTGGCTGATACACTCTCAATCTGCTTACGGAACATAGGGAGAAAGCGATTCTGTGCCAGAATATCCACCAGATACTCATGTTGCTCTTTGTTGTTCCCTCCGTTTACCTCTGCTATTTCGCATAAATTTGCATCGTCCGCGCAGCATCTTTTGCAAATCCCATCCGGTTCAGCTGATACGGAGTACCGTGCACCGTGGTACGCCTCGTGGAAATCTTCAATCACACGATTTGCGTACCAGTTATCACATTCCTTAATCACTGCCTGCGCTTTGCTGTTCACATTGTAGCCCTTTCCCTTTAAATATGTTTCCACAAAATTTTCCATAATCCACACTCCCTATCTATCCAGGTCAACACATTCAATAAAAATCCAAAATTGTATAATTTTTCCGCGTCCCACCAGTCGTTACAGTTTCCGATATTCTTATCCTCCGGTCTGTCTGGGTGATCCGGATCCCATTTCAACTTCCCGATTGCGCCCGAAGCTTTGAGCACTTCCGGTTCACCTTCCATCTGCCAGTATTCATCAGCATATCGTATGTCCTTGGTCTGTCTGATACTTCATTTTTCCGACATCCTTTAATATGTCGGTATGGCAGTCCTTCTTTTTCTCGCAGCACTCCGCAGACTGTTTATCATCGTGGTGCTGGCACTGTCCGGGAATACCCAGTCAATAAAAACCATATTTTTCCATGCAGTATTTATAAAACTTTATGAACTTACTGCATATCGCCTCTGCGTCAATGTACGGTGACAGTTCCAGGTTTGCTTCCTCCGCTGTCCTCAGATCATGATATCCGTGGAAGTAAAGCTTCAGCACAAAGGTTGTCATTGATCCGTTTCCACCAAAGTCAACGCCCATTGTGATTTTTGGATGGTCTGTGTATCAATTTCCCTTTTATGTCCCTGGCAAACAAAGGGATCCGTATCCTCATCATACAGATATGGCTCGTTGTCCTCCGCGAACTTACGGAAGATAATTCCCTCTGCAACAGCGCGTTCGCCTTTAATATCTCGCCTGTACCACACTGTACCTTTCTGATAGGTGCTTAACACTTTCCGGATCTGCTCGTCTGTCATGCTCATGTTATCCGCCAAAGTGAAATGTCCGTAGTTATATCCATAATCAGGATTCTTTTCCTGCCGTTCCTCGTGGAATTTAAGGATCTCCGTGTAATACCAGTGTTCTTCCTCTTTCGGGTTGAGGTCGTGAAATATCTTACGGTCGGAACTGGAAAGTGTTCGGTCGAATACCTCTTTCAGAAACTTCGGATGGCACTCGTTTGCTTCGGTCACATACGCCATCCCGTAGGTATTACCCCTTTATCAGCTTCTCATCTCCATCCTTACCGCCGCCGGATACAAGTACAACTTTTTCGCCCGTTTTCGTCTGTACATATACACAATCACGATCCTTATATTTTCCTTCCCGGCATCTACCTTCAAAGTAATTCAGCAAACCATATCCGTCACAATCTAATATATTTAATTTTGCCGTTGCATTCGATACACCAGCCACCAGATGAATTTTGTTCTTATGTGTTTCCAGAAGCGAACAGAAGATCAGTGTTGCAAGTACGTTCTTTCCCCCTCGCTTGCCACCCTCCGCCACGTTGAACCAGCTGTCAAAACACCGTAGGAAGTAATCATATTGTCTCTGACTGAGTGGCGCCGGTTTATTCATTGCCCTGCACCTCCTCAAAATCTTTTATATTCCGGTTAGCAACCGGATGCTGCAGAATGTCGGCTATGGTCTGCATGTTCTGGATAAGTCCAGCCGCCTTTCCTCACTACCATCATCAACCACTCGCTTATCTCTCCATTCTTCCGGTTTGCGATTTTTTCAACCAGAAGATCTGCGCCGTAGTATCCGGTACAACCTCTTTCTCTACCACCTTGGTCACAGTCAGCTCACTGATCCCGGTGTCCTTATCCGTCACAAGCTCTTTTGTAACCTCTTTATACCGATATCCCAGCGCCCGCTTCAAGAGAGCGTTTTCAACCTCCCGATCTACCACTTCCTTCCCCCTTTTAAGGAGTCAGAAAAGTCTATATACTTTTTTTCCAATCATAGAATGTCTGCTTACTTATGCCTATCTTCTCTGCAATCTGCACATCAGTAAGCCCATCACGAGCCCAGCCTTCGACCAATATTAACTTTTCCGTTTCTAGCCACTCCTGGTACTTACCTTTGCCACAGGCATCCTCCTCTCTACAAAATAAAAAGAGCCGAATACACGAAACTAATCATAGTCTCATATATTCGGCTCTATGGCGCTGTTTTATGCGATTATTATACAACAGAACATGTGTGTGAGTCAAATTATTGCTATTGTTAATTCTCACTAGTCATCAGAATAATTCTTCTTGCAAGTTCTTCAAATGTATCATAAAAATCATCCCTACTTTTTTTCATAGTATCCCATATTACTCCTGTCTGTTTGATCTGCTCCTTTGTTAACAAAAATACAGGTGTATTATGTTCTTGCGATTGGGCAATAAGACTATTAAAATCTGCAATGTTAATTATATTATATGGCTCATCGCAAATATTATATTCTTACCCATAAATGCCATATTCTGAGTTTTTTAACACCGGCATCAATTTTTCACAAACAAGCAAAAATTTATATTTTTATCCACTCTGCAAAGGCTCTAGCTGGACCACCGTTTCTAGGTCTATATCTCTGTTGAATTGTTCCAAGAAAAATAGGCGGTGTCTCTTTTCATTTTATATGATGCACTTTTAAACACATCATTTTGCTTCATCTTTTTCATATGTATTACACCATCTTGGGAAAATTGACACTAACGATTCAACGGCCATATAGCAAAAAATAATCTGGAGCACATGGAACAATAAAATAATCACTCTGCATAAGAATATTAGCATTCGTTGCAGATATGCTCGGGCTCATATCTACCAAAAACATAGTCTATATCATATTCTTCAGACGTTAACACGATTAGTTTCCTAAACGCTCCCGGAACATTTTTTAGCATATTTAAACTTCCTGTCATTGTTTCCGCAATATTATAGGTCGTATCAAATTCAGAAAACTGTATATGACCTGGCAATAGGAACAGATTGCTATTTTCTTCAAATTTATAACATTGTGCAGGTGAAATTGGTTCTAAGTTTCCGCCAAATACAGGTTCTAATCCAGACTTAATAGTCGATATACCAGATTTGTATAATTCCTCTAATTTTGCTTCTTTGGAAGAATTTACACAAACTCCTGTCAGATTACATTGTGGATCACTGTCTATGAGTAGCGTTCGTTTTCCCATTTTCGCAAGCATCCATCCTAGATTGAAAACCTTTGTAGTCTTACTTACGCCACCTTTATTATTGAACAATTCTATTACTTTTTTTTTTCCCATAATCATCCGCTCCTTTGCTTTATTTTATAATTATAACTCACAATTCGGCAAAAAAAAAGTAACAACAATTTTCAATTGTCGATATACTACAATTTTTTATACAAAAATTTCCCGCGCATCATCTCCATTCGCCGCATAAGTCGCTGCGCTGTTCCGCGTCTCCGATAAAACCCCCTCTTACTGATAGGGATAACGCCGTGGTGAGCTTCCAGCATATCGTAACTGGTACCGCGCACGATGGATTCCGTCAGTTCCGCAGTAATGAAGCTGTCCACGCTCTGGCAGATCTCGTATATTTCTTTTTCATCCAAGTACATTCCCCCTTTCAATAGCGTCAGATTCAATCCAATGCTTCGTATATCGCATGAGGAATAAAACATATCCCCATGACGATGTATTTCAGTAATTTTAATGGAATTTGTGCTGTAAAGCATAAGAACAACCAGATTGTTGCTGGCTTGCTCTTCTTCCACATAATTTTCGGGCTTGCCGGTATTCTGCCGCTTGGCTCCTCCTTAAGTGCTTCATATGCCATTCTTGAAAATCCTATCATTCTCATTCTTTTTCCTCTCTTTCCGCCCCGCCGCATTACTGCTGGCGGGGACTATAGCTTCTCATGCGAACCGGAGCTGTCCGGTCTGCTCTGACTCGATCCTCATGTTTGACATCCGCTCCGCAACACACAACTCCGGAAGATTCGCTCTGACCAGCGCTGCCGGTATCGGCGGACACACTGCATTGCCGCAGCGGCGCACCTGTTCGCTCCGCGGATACGTCTTGCCGGTATAATCATGGTCGATTATGTAATCATCCGAAATCCCTGGCATCCGTACAACTCTTTCGGTTCTAACATTCTCAGCCCGATATCTACGATCTGGTAATCCACACCCTCGATTGTCACAAGTCCGAATCTGTCTTTGGTCGTAACCGTATCAAGTGGTTGCTCTATATCCTGTCCTGTGGCATCGCCGTAGTATTTAATCAAAACGCTCTGACTTCCCCCGAAATGCCCCGGTGATGTAGTAATGGTATGTAATGGTTCTCTCATATCCTGCCCGGTGCCGCTCTTATAAAATTTACTTAAAAACGATGTAACCAATCCGTACCGGTTCGAACCATCCACGGTCATGATTGGATCTTTAATTGTCTGTCCTCTGACTTCTCCCTGCGCCGTCTCGGAATGGTACTGAATAAGTGTTGGGCTAATAAGGCATTGTTGATTACCTGTGGTGATCGTATGTATCGGATCTTTGCAGTTTCCACCCGGATGATTCGTTGTATTTGTCCCCATATATGGTGCAAGAGTCGGCTCCACGATTCCGTACCCATGCTTTTCCGGTAATCGTCGGCATCGGCTCACGAATATTATTCGGTCTGCGCTCCCCGCCATGATTGCACTGATAATGAACGGTTCCGGGTTCTCCAGTACAAACTTTTTCAGTCCTCGTGCTATTCTCTCCATCGTCTTCGGTGCCAGTGGGCGTACCGCCCGGATCCCGTATTTCTTTGATTTCCTCGGACGTATCAAAATGGACGGACATGGAAGAGAAAAGTCAAGCTGCGTGTATGCTCCCACATACGGTTTCAGCAGCCCAGCCTTGACCTCGTCACTGTCTGCCGGTGCGTGTCGGCTCTGGCCAGACTATCGGCTTGCCATCACACCGCGCGATCATGAAGAATCGTTTGCGCATGGTCGGTGCTCCATAATCAGCCGCAACCAACTCCCGGAACTCTACCTCATAGCCTAAATCTGTGAGCTGCTGAACGAATTTTTTCAAAGGTTTTCCCATGCTTTGCCTTGATTGGATGATGCCGCCGCCCAAGTGGTCCCCATGTCTTAAATTCTTCCACATTTTCAAGCATGATTACTCTCGGTCGCACCAATCCCGCCCACCTGCAGGCTACCCACGCAAGACCGCGAATATTTTTATCTTTAGGCTTTCCGCCTTTTGCCTTGCTAAAATGTTTGCAATCCGGTGAAAACCATGCAAGTGCTACCGGATGACCTTTGCAGGCCTTTACCGGATCCACCGCCCACACATTTTCACAGTAGTGCTTGGTATTCGGATGATTCGCCTTGTGCATCTTGATTGCTTCCGGATCATGGTTGATTGCTATATCTACACTATATCCTGTTGCCAATTCTATTCCGTAGAAGCTCCTCCACCACCGGCGAAGTTGTCTACTATCAATTCACCGTTAATCATTTTGCTACCTCCGGCATAAAATCAAACAACGTCGGCTCATCCACTTCGTTCTCCGCAGCCTGCAGATATCCAACTCCATCACGAAAATAGTCTGGATTCAGTTCGCATCCCTTTCCGTTCCGGTGCATCTTAACCGCGGTCATAGGAACCGTCATTAGACCACCGAATGGATCATAGACCGTATCGCCCTCGTTGCTGTATCTGTTGATGATTCTTTCCACGATATCCAACTGTAACGGGCATACGTGCATCTGGGCACGTCTGCGGCTCTGCGTAGTGTTAAGGGTTCGCATCCGGTTGATGTCGGCCCACACTTCCAACTGGTTCCACGATCCCGAGCAACGACCATAAATGTTGCCGGTAGTTTCCCGTCCTTGTCCAGATCTTCCGCAAGTTTCACATGATCCCCATAGTTGTATACGCTGCCGCGGCTGTACTCCCTGTACACCTGCTGTAAGCTGTCCACCGGAAACTCTTTCAATTCTTCTTTACTGATTAACCGATTGCCGGAGGATCTCCAGTATCCATGCGCATCAATCTGCCACTGCGCACGCGTAACCCTCTTTGGATTTCTTGACCGGTTCATCCGCGTATGCAGTGGATCTGTCGGTCGGCAGTTTCCGGAGCGGACACCAATCTGGTCTGCACGCAATATAATCTGTCACATCATCTCCAATACCTGGAGCATTGCAATACAACGTTCGCAATCTCTCCATACCTTGGTGGCTGTGTATCGTCTGCAAAATCGCACATATCACACTCATTCCGGTTTTTCGCACCGCTCAAATTCGATAACCCTACACCCACGGATTCGCATTCCATCCGTAGCGGTCAAGGTCGGATTTCTTGACGGTTGATTCCACAACCATGCAAACTGTTCTTTCGCAATTCCATATTCCGGGTCTACTTCGGTTCCATAGTTCTTTTCGCTATATCCGATATCTTCATAAAAAAGATTTCCGACACCTTCATTTTCAGCGTCTTTTGGAGTAATATCCTGTAACCGCTCCACCCTCACATCCGTAACCTTAACCAGATACGTGCCGCTTCTTTCGGCATGGATGGATGGTTTCCACTTTGTAACATCGGCAATGTCATTTTTCCTTTGCCAATCCTCGTAGTAATAGTATCCGTTCGGTGCCTTTTTTCCATGTTTCCCGTACATACAGGATATCCCCCGGCTGATACTGCGGTCTTTTAATGCAACCAGGATACATGAACCCAAGCGGATTACTGCTATCTCCGCCTTTCCCAACCGGTATACCATCCATATTTTCCGGCAGTTTGATAACTCGCCTTGTGCAAGTCTTTCTCCTGTCCAAAATCGCCCGAACCATCTCGGTGTTAAATAAAATCGGTTTAATTGCCATCTACTCCACCGCCTTTCACAATCTCGATTGCTTTTTCAATCCCATCCGATAAACATTTTTTCGTAGTTGTTTTCGTACTGAATTTTCTTTTCTTTCTTCAACCGCTTCTAGCTGTTTCACAACCGCATCCACATCGTAGGCGGTCGAATTTCGTGCATCAATCAACTCACCCAATTTTCCAAAAGCCTTATTTACAGAATAACTTTTGGCGATCAAATCATTCCAGAAATCTGTCTTTAAACGCATCCGCATCAATCAATCTTCCCATCGTTCGCCCTCCTGTTCCAATAAGACAACAACGGTACCGGACAATCTGGATTGTTATATTTGACCATGTACATTGTTCCGCCGCTCGACCAATGTTCAACCATCGGCTTTCTTCCACATATCCGGGCACGTCTTAAGTTCTTTACTCATACTTCACACCCCTTTTCTTCCAACGCATTGTATAAGCGCAGTATGTTTCAAAATCGCCCGGCTTCATCTTGTCCGAAAGGAAATCCAAGAAATCCTTATTCCACAAGCATTCTTCCGGCGTGCCGATTGCGCGGTAAGCATCCCAAGCTGCCGCATCCTCGTAGGTAAGGATTTTGGCGTTTATTGGATGCGCGTTATCCGGTTCTTTCAGATATCGTTCCAGTTCATCCGTTACGTCCTCAAGGGATAGTTCTCCGCCGAACATATCCGTAAGACGTTTTTCTAATGCTCGATACGGCTCACCTCCGCTTCCAACTCCTCGATATATTCATCTTTATGGTCGCAGTTGTGGCAGATCTGTGTAGAAGTGTTTGCAAATTCGTTTTTAATATTAGGGTTGATTACTGATGTGTGCCAGCGCTGAACCTCTTCCAGTGCCTTGATTGCTACTTCACATGACTGAATTTCTTTTTGCAGTTCTCCAAATTACTGTAATATTCACCCAGGCTCTTTTTTCTAACTGCAAACACTTTTGGAGAGATCAATAATAATTCAGCTAAAACTTTTTTGACTGCTCCATAGCGTTTTGAATAAAAATTTTTGCTTCATTCTCCGTCATCTTTCTACCTCCACTAAATTTCAGTTTAGAATATTAAACACTTTTCCCTCTGCAATCTTGCCGCAATGATTACAACCACTGCATTTACCATTGGGTATTTCTGCTTTATTTTCACTGCATCCATGACACAAACATCGTATTTTTCTTTTTCACACCTAATTTGCTTTTCTGTATTTTGTTTCATACTTTTACCTCACTAAATTCTGAGTTATCAATTAAACAATATTTTTTCCTGAGAACGAATTAGATAAAAATTCAGTTGTCAAAGAATTTTGGACAACTGCCAAAGCATTCCGCTCCGCCCATTCACCATTATCAATCCGCTTTCCACGGCATAAATATCTATTCTCCATGATTTCTGTCCTTTCTTGGATTTTTTAACCTAATCTCAGTTCCATCTTTCTGTAGAGATTTCCTATACATTTCCCTACCAAGCTCTGTGCAGCACTCTTCATATTCCTGCATATCGCAATCCGGGTCACAGTTTGCTTTATCAATTTTATTCAGCAACCTTTGAATTTTACTTTTCCCATGTACCCTCCATTTCTTTCAGCTTGGCTTCGGCTTCCTCACTTGTTAAAAACCAAGTAACTCCATAGCTTGTATCAAGTAAAATTCTCCCAGTTCCATACTCTAAATCGGAATCACATTCCATATACCATCCATTTTTTCTGAATGTTATTCTGTCTACTGTTTGGTGAAATACTCGGTTCTCTTCCCCGTGTCCATTCAATAAATTTAAACGGAAATTTTCCTCACTTGGAATGTAATATATATCTGTACCAATACCGCACGGCAATCGCAGACGCAATCCCTGTTCCTCGGCATCCTCATCGCGTTTCAGCTTTTCTCTTAAGTCTGCCATTGCCCACATATTACGGTAGAACATGGCAATCAGACCACGGACATCTGAAAATGGGTCTATTGTTAAATTGTCCAGTATTTCCTCGTCAAACTCTGTATCATCTACTGGCAACTCATCTTTTGTCAATGTGACCATGAGGTTTCTGGCGAAATCTCGTGCATCCATTTCCATCTCATAATCTCTATATCTGGCATTACCTTTGCTGTCTACATAGCAACTGTTATATGCCAGCTCAACCATTGACATATCAGATACGCTTTTATTTGTCGTTAATCTCTCCATGCTATCCCTCACTTTCTGCCCGAAGCCATTTAAGCCATCCTTTTTTATTCCAAGTGCTTCCACCAAGTACGTCTTTCGTCACAGCATCAAACCATTTTGCCAACTCCTCATCCGTCATGCTTCGGATCCGGTCTGCATTGGTCCTTTTCTTTTTCAACTATGTATCCATCAGGATGTATTCCATTTTCATATTTCTACCTCACTAAATCCACGGTTTTTACTGATACTCCATCCATTTTTCCGGTTCTGTAATATTCATCCGTATCAAAAAAACAGAATGCGACCATCATCTTCCCCAGCATCTTCACTTCCGGCAAGTGCAATGCTTCATTTTTTATCAGTGTGTTTTTTAATAGCGTTAGTGCCGCGCTTATCTCCATCTTCGTTTCTTCTTTCATATCATGCCTCGCTTTCTCTGTATGGTTTCGGCAGCGGCATCCACGCTATTATCTCGACATCGGTATCGACCATATCAACATCACATCTGCCGTATTCTGCAAGATAATCAGTGAAAGTCGTTGACCACCAGTACCATGCGTCCGAGTAATGCACCTGTTGCCGTAAACGGTACATCTTTGATGTTCGCGTAATAAGATTCCGGATTATGATTCACATATGTAATGTTGACCGGGACGCAATCTTCCGGCAACCTCTTTACCGGAATCCACCGTCCAAACCGGGCGCTTCGCCATGTTCTTCATGCATTCAATCATTTTCCCTGCTCCCTTCTGCACCGCAACTGATACGGCACTTCTCGAAACCTTTTAATCGCATCCTCGCTCACATGCTTGCTCGGGTGTGTCATCCGCTCGCTGATCTCTGCTGCACGCTTGCGGCGCTCCTTACTGTCTCTATGCATTTATCTCGCCCCTGTATTCCTCGATCGTAACGGGCACCACCGCGGCGACGTCTTGACCACCGGCAAAATCTCCCGCTCCGCTTTCTTGCAAAAACTCATGGGATCGAACCGCTCTCTCTGGATTTTTCCGCAATGTTCACACTCCGCGCAGATATGTACCGGCTCATAGCCGTCATTTTCCGTCACGTATCGGAGACCATTTTTATTCACGTAGTACACCAAACCGCTGTATTCGCACCCGCCGTTCAGCGCCGGGCATATGATCTCGTCGGAAATCTGTCTGATCGTCTTTCCCGCATCAAGTGCCGCCACGACGTCATCCCTGTATTGGTCATACATGCTCGTTCTTTTTCTTCTGCCCATTTCCCTGTCCTCTCATCACCTTTTCAATCATCTCTTCCTGATGCCGCTCCGCGATATGGTCCCGAACCGATTCCTCTGGGAAAGCAATCTGATATGTCCGCTCCTTGATCCGGTTCGTGATCCGGTCATCGTACCGCAGGCTGTCCAATGATTCATTGCTCGTAAATATTGTCACCCGCCGGTTGATATACCGCTCGTTGATGATCTGGTACATCTTGTCGTTGATCCACGCCGCCGGGGATTCCACGCCGAAATCATCGATAATCAGCAC
>VOFG01001935.1_pt1 | contig 29878 bp, 49 predicted proteins | sample 5384171 | NCBI WGS metagenome assembly VOFG01 (sample SAMN12384726, study PRJNA508395) | human gut metagenome | isolation source: healthy gut F | host: Homo sapiens
GTACAGCCTTGGTAAACTGATTTACTTCTGAAAAAGCATGCGGTATCAGCGGCTATCTGCTCGGCGTAAACCCGTTTAATCAGCCGGGCGTGGAGGCGTACAAAGAAAAATATGTTGCGCTTTGGGTAAGCCGGGCTACTGAAAACGAAAAAGAAGCGCTTGAAAAGCGGCTTGGAAGATAATTTTGTAAGATATAAAAAATAATCTCCTTGAAATAAAATTGAATATATGCTTGCATATTTGCATTATATATAGTATGTTTATGATATAGAAATTTATTTTAAGGAGGTAGATTGAAATGACAGCAGGTACTGATCGGTAAGGCAAGCGGAAAACCAAGACACTGATTGAGCGCGTCAATGATGCGGTGGATACGGCTGGCGGCGATATTGCTTTTTATCAGCTGTGACACAAGCGGCACATTACGACATTTCGCACAGGGGTGCGTATGGTCGACACGTCGGCTTTGCGCTCAAATCGTACGATGAGTTTTACGGCTTTTTTTATGCGGGCTGATTTCCAACAATTTTGATATCTCCAACATTTATATTGACAGCGTTTTTAAGATTGTCGGGATGGAAACGGACGGGTTTGAGAAGTTTTTGAGGATATTGAGGGCCTTGCAAAGCACTATGACCTTTCATTTTTTATTTACCATCAGTATGGACACGGCGCAGGCGCCGGAATATGTAAAACAATACGCATCATGATTATAAGGCAAAATTACAGAGCACACAGCGCGGGGGGCCTTTGTGCCCTTCGCTGCTGTGCTATCGGGCGAAGCGCGCGGTTTTGCTAAAAATTTTTGAGGTTTGTTTGTATGCTCTATCGGAGTACAAGGGATAAAACGATAAAAATTGAGTCTGCGCAGGCGATAAAGACCGGCTTGTCGAAGGACGGAGGGACTGTTTTGCCGGAAACGCTTCCGGCTGTTTCCCTGAGCGCCAGATTGAGGCGATGGCGCACATGTCCTACGGCGACCGGGCGGTATTTGTATTGTCGAAGTTTTGACGGACTTTGACTTGTTCGAGCTTAAGGAGTGCGTCGATTTGGCGTATAATAAAAGAAAAGTTTGAAACAGATACGATTGCGCCGGTTTATAAATTAAACAACAGCGTCTATTTTTTGGAGCTGTGGCACGGGCCGACATGCTTGCGTTTAAGGATATGGCGCTGCAAATCCTGCCGCACCTGCTTACAAAGTCGATTCAAAAATGCGGCTCTGATAAGGAATGTGTGATTTTGGTTGCAACGTCGGGCGATACGGGCAAGGCGGCGCTGGAGGGCTTCAGGACGTCAATAAAACGCGGATTTTTGTCTTTATCCGGAGCGCGGCGTGAGCGAGATACAAAAAGCTGCAAATGATTACGCAGGACGGCAATAACGTCGGCGTGGCGGCGGTTGCGGGCAACTTTGACGATGCGCAGACGGGCGTAAAAAGATTTTCACTGATAAGGAATATGAGGAAGTCCTTGCGGTGAACGGGTTTGAGCTGTCGAGTGCGAATTCGATTAACTGGGGGCGGCTCGTTCGCAGATTGTCTATTATTTTTCGGCGTATGCCGACCTTTGTGAAGAGCGAGGAAAACAAGCTTGGTGACAAGATTAATTTCGCCGTTCCGACGGGTAACTTTCGGCAATATTTTGGCGGGATATTATGCAAAACAGATGGGTCTGCCGGTGAATAAATTTATTTGCGCTTCGAACGAGAACAATGTATTGACTGAGTTTATCAACACGGGCGTGTATGACCGCAACCGGAAGTTCTTTACGACAATTTCGCCGTCGATGGATATTCTTGTGTCCAGCAACCTTGAACGTTTGCTCTTTAATGTGACGGGCGACGATGATAAACAGGTGAAGGGTTATATGGATGCACTTGCGGCAGAGGGGAAGTACACGGTATGTGCTGATGTATTGGCAAAAAATCAAGGACAACTTCTACGCTGGGTATTGCGACGACGACGCGACGATGGCGGCTATCAAGGCGGTCAACGACGACTATTCATACGTGATGGACCCGCATACGGCGGTTGGTAAGTGCGTCTATGAGCAGTATGCGGCTGAGACGGGCGACACGACAAAGACGGTGATTGCGTCGACAGACCAAGTCCGTTTAAGTTTAACCAGAGCGTATTAATTGGCGCTTGAGGGACTGGCAAGCGTTGCGGGCAAAAACGAGTTTGAGTTTTGGATTTGCTGTCGCAGAAGAGCAATATGCGGATACCGAAGTCGCTCGCCGAGTTGAAAAAAACAAAGCCACGCCTGTTTGACTTGAGCTGTGAAAAGCAGCAGATGCAGCAGGTGGTTAGCGAGTTTTTACAGGTAGAATAGCCAAAATTAATCCAAACCGGAAGTGTGCTGACGGAATGGAGATGGAAATATAAATATAAATGAAAAGCAGATTCTGATACCGAGGAATTTCCGAGTTAGAAGATACTGTTTATAAAAGAAGCGGCTGTCTATGCCGTATCTTTTGGAGCAGAAAACGGAAGCCACGCGTATTGGATGCGCGTGGTTTTTTTTTGTGCGCAAGAGGAGGAAACAATGGAAAAGCGAATTGCAATGGAAAAGCGAATTGCATTGATTGGAATCATTGTAGAGGACACAAGCTCGACCGCCGTACTAAACGACATTTTGCACGAATACGGCGGCGATATTGTCGCCCGTGGGTGTGCCGTACCGGGAGCGCGGCGTATGTATCATCAGCGTTGCGGTGGATGCGCCGGCTGACCGGATCAGCTCGCTTGCGGGCAAGTTAGGACGGCTGCGCGGCGTAAGTGTGAAAACAATGTATACAAAATGGATAGTGAAACTGGGAGGGGTCAAAATGTATAACAGTAAAGCAATGAAAGCAGAAGAGTTTATCGACGACGCGGAAATTTTGCGCACGATTGCATATGCCAAAGAGCATAAAAACGATGCGGCGCTGATTGAGAAAAAAATACTGGCGAAGGCGGCAGACTATCACGGGCTGACACACGAGGAGGCGGCGGTATTGCTCGAGTGCGACGAGCCGGAGCTGTTGGAAAAAATTTATGCGTTAGCCGTCAAGGTGAAAGAGAAAATCTACGGTCGCCGAATCGTCATGTTTGCGCCGCTGTATCTGTCGAATTACTGTGTCAACGAATGCCGTTACTGCCCGTATCACGGGTCGAATAAGCACATTTGCCGCAGGAAGCTCACGCAGGAGGAGATCAAAAACGAAGTCATCGCCCTGCAAGACATGGGACACAAGCGGCTTGCGTTGAAACGGGCGAGGACCCGGTCAATAGCCCGATAGAGTATGTGCTCGAGAGTATTAAGACCATCTACAGCATCAAACATAAAAACGGTGCAATCCGCCGTGTCAATGTCAACATTGCGGCGACGACGGTGGAAAACTACCGTAAGCTGAAGGAAGCGGGCATCGGGACGTACATCCTGTTTCAGGAAACGTACCACAAGCCGACGTACGAGTACCTGCATCCGAAGGGGCCAAAACACAACTATGCGTACCACACAGAGGCGATGGACCGTGCAATGGACGGCGGTATCGACGACGTGGGAATCGGCGTGCTGTTTGGATTGTACGAGTACCGTTACGATTTTATTGGCCTGCTGCTGCACGCTAAACACTTGAGGATGCGAAGGGCGTAGGGCCGCACACGATCAGCGTACCGCGTATCCGCCCGGCGGACGACGTGGATGTGCAGGAGTTCCCGAACGCGATTACCGACGCGCTGTTTAAAAGATTGTCGCAATCCTGCGTCTTGCGGTGCCATACACGGGCATTATCATTTCCACACGCGAGCGAGCAGAGCCGCGCAGAGGTGCTCAAGGTCGGCGTATCGCAGGTGAGCGGCGCGTCGCGTACGAGCGTAGGCGGCTATGTGGACGGAGAAGAAGAGGAAAACACAGAGCAGTTTGAAATCAATGATACGCGTACGCTCGACGAGGTTGTGCGCTGGCTGTGCGAGCTGGGCTATATTCCGAGCTTCTGTACGGCGTGCTACCGCGAGGACGGACGGGCGACCGGTTCATGCGGCTTGCCAAGTCGGGCCATATTGGCAACGTCTGTCAGCCGAACGCGCTGATGACCTTTAAGGAGTATTTGGAGGACTATGCCAGCGAGGAAACGAAGAAAGTCGGCGAGGCGATGATTGTAAAGACTGGCGCAGATACCGAACGAGAAGGTCAAGGAACAGGCGCAGAAGTATATCGAGCAGCTTGTCGGCGGTGAGCGCGACTTCCGCTTCTAAGGAGGGGACAGCATGGAGCAAAAAAGATGCACGATTTGAACCAAACGCCAAAGTCCGACCGGCTGCATATTGCCATTTTTTGGCAAACGTAATGCGGGCAAGTCGTCGCTGATTAATGCTATTACGGGCCAGCAGACGGCAATTGTATCCGACACGGCAGGGACGACGGCCGACCCGGTGTATAAAGCCATGGAGCTCAGTCCCTCGGGCCGTGCGTGCTGATTGACACGGCGGGCTTTTTGACGACGAGGGCGTTCTCGGCGCTCTGCGGGTAAAAACGCGCAAAGTCGTCGAGGCTGCGGACGTTGCCATATTGGTATTTGCGGATACAGATTTTACATTTGAAACCGAGTGGGTTCAGATGTTGAAGAAAAAGAATACGCCCATCTCAAGTTGTGAATAAGGCAGATGTATTGGCAAATACAAACGAAATCGCACAAAAAGGTCCGCGCGGAATTTGGCTCAATGCGCTTTTGGTCAGCGCAGTAACGGGCGAGGCATTGCACAATACGGCCCGCGCTGGCTCGCCTCGTGCCGGAAGGCTTTTAATTTTCAGTCGATTGCGCGCGCCATCTCGCCGGCGCGGGCGACGTGGTGCTGCTCGTTATGCCGCAGGATATCAGCGCCAAAAGGGGCGGCTGATTCTGCCGCAGGTGCAGACCATACGCGACCTGCTCGACGGCAAGGCGCTTGTGCTGTCGTGTACGACCGACTGCATGGACGGTGCGCTCGCCGCGCTCAAAGGAGCCGCCAAAGCTCATTATTACCGACTCACAGGTGTTCGACGTGGTGTGTATCAAAAAGCCGGAGGAGAGCCTGCTGACCTCGTTTTCCGTGCTGATGGCGCGCTATAAAGGGCGATATTGCCGCGTTTGTGCGCGGCGCAGCGGCGATTGATACGCTGAAGGAAACAGACCGCGTGCTGATTGCCGAAGCGTGTACCCATGCGCCGCTGTCCGAGGATATCGGGCGCGTCAAGATTCCGCGTATGCTGCGCCAGCGCGTGGGCGAAGGGCTGACGGTTGACATTGCCGCGGGCAACAGCTTTCCCGACGACTTGTCACCGTACGCGCTTATCATCCACTGCGGCGCGTGTATGTTTAACCGCCGCTATGTCCTCTCGCGTATTGAAAAGGCAGAGGCGGCGGGTGTGCCGATTACAAACTATGGCGTGGCGATTGCAAAGCTGAAGGGAATTTTGGATAAGATTGAAACGTACAAAACCCAGGGCGGCTTTGCGCCGCCGGAATCCCCGTTTTAAAAAGAGGGGTACGGGGACGGACTTTTGGGTACTTTTGGTCACAAAAGTACCGCGCCGCAGGCATAAACAAAATTAATGGTTTGATAAAAATAAAACCCAGCGGACAAATTAATTCGTTGGGTTTTTGCTTTTATATATAATTTATTTTTTATCATGCCTACGGCGTGGCACTTTTGGAGTCAAAAGTGCCCAAAAACGCGGAGGGATTCCGATTTCCCCCCGTACCCCCTTTAAAACGGCCGCTGCGCGGAGCTGTAACCGTAGCCGGTAGGAAGTCAATCTAATGATTCAAATTCCTTTGTGTTAAAAAAATAAGCCATCGGAAATATTAAACTCCTATACAAATTTTTAATATTGTAGAAACTCGTGTTCTTCTATCCGGCGGCGCTTTTTAAAAGTATTTTTAGCGTATGTTCTGAAACCTTTGACCGTTTTGCAAGCTCCTGCAAGGATATGTTCTTCTCTTCGCATAGTTGTTTAATGCGTAGTGCTACTGTTTCGTTTAGTGTCATATGATATTCTCTCCTTTGAATTTTTCTAGAGGGCGGCCTTGTGCCGCTCTGGGTAGGGTATAGCCTTCTTTTTTAGTCTTGTCTATTTTTTTGTACCTAATATTTAGAGTATATAATGAAAAGTCTATAAAGTCCGGATTTAGCGATATAATCGCTAAATAAATTTCTTGAAACAAGACAATAATACGTTTGACAAACCCACCGCAATAGGGTAAAATTTTAGATAAACGTTAGAAGAAAATGGAGAGATCAGACTATGATGCTTCGGACAAGACTTTTGCTGGCGGCAAACAAGTGTTTTAAAGCGCCACTGCACCCGTTTAACCTCCAGCGCGAGGGCGTAAAGTCGTACGCGATGTGGCAGTACGAAAAGGGTGCGGAAACGATTAAATTTTACCTAAAAACTACAGTATAGAGGAGATGTTCGGCGGCAAGACCGTAGCGGACATCGGCTGCGGCGCGGCGGGGAAGTCGCTCTACTACACGGCAAGCGGCGCGGCGAAGGTATACGGCGTCGAAATATTGGAAAAAGTACCGCACAGAGGCGGACGCGCTCGCGGCGGAGCTAGGCCTTGCAGACAAGTTCGAGTTCGTGTGCGGACGCGGCGCATTTGCCGTTTGCGGACGGAAGTATCGACACGATGATTATGAACGATGCGATGGAGCACGTCGACGAGCCGGAGGCCGTCCTGCGCGAGTGCCGGCGTGTGCTGCGTCCGGGCGGGCGGCTGTATGTAAACTTTCCGCCGTACCACCACCCGTTTGGGGCGCATTTGAGCGACCTAATCTACATTCCGTGGGTGCATCTCTTTTTCCGGAAAAGGTACTGATTGAGGCGTATCAGGAGTTGGCCAAGACGTGCCCGGACGGGAGGAGCGGATTCGCTTCCGAATTTCGACGCGGAAGGACGCTGCGCCGTATTTTTCCTACATCAACCATATGACCATCAAGCGGTTTGAGCGCATTTTGCGCACGGAGCACATCACGCCGGCGTATTACCACCACGAGCCATTGCGTGGGGCGTTTCGGCACTTGTGCCGCCTGCCGCTTCTGCGCGAAATGTTGGTAAAGATGGTCGTATGCGTGATTGAAAAGTAAAAAAGAAGGGGTCGCTATGCTAAAAATCGGAATTGTTGGCGCGGGTATGATTGGGAGGATGCATTCGAGGCGATTCAAAACCGTGCGGACTGTGTGCTTGCGGCGGTGGCGGATGTTCTGCCCGGGCGTGCAGAAGCGCTCGCGGACGGCGCGCCGTGCTATACGGACTATACACAGATGTGTGCACAGATGTGCGGGCAAAGCATGCTTGACGCGGTGATTATCAACCTGCCGCATGGTTTGCATTGCGAGGCCGGAGGTGTATTTTCTCTCGCACGGGGTGTCCGTGCTGATGGAGAAGCCAATGGCGAACACGGCCGCAGAGTGCGATGAAATGATTCGTGCCGCGCAGAAAAAAGCGGGGCAAAGCTCGCGGTCGGGCATGTACAGCGGTACTTTCCGGCGTATGAAATCATCAAGCAATACTGCGAATCGGGCGAGCTTGGCCCGCTGACAATGGTGACGGAAATCCGCAACACGGATTATTTTACGAACCGGCCGGCTTGGTTTTTGCGAAAAAAGTCCGCTGGCGGCGGAATTGTGATGAACTATGGGGCGCATACGCTTGACAAGCTGTTTTATACCACGGGACTATGTATATCGGATGTGTCCGCGGTGATGTCGAACCGGCTCACGAAAGACGATGTGGAGGCTGCTGCGCAGGTCCTGCTCCGGCTGGGAAACGGCGTAAGCGTAAGTGCGAGCTACTGCGGCTGTCACGTACCGGGCTTCTATGAAACGGTGTTCTACTTTACGCACGGCGCGGTCAAAACGGACGGCGGCGAGCGGGTATGGCTTGGAAAAGACGGCTCGTATAAGGAGCTTGCCCTTCCGGCGCAAAACAGGACCTTTATTGCGCGGCAGCTATCCGAATTTGTGAAATTTCTGCGCGCAGAGCCGTGCAATATTGCTTCGGCAGAATATGGGCGCGCAGTCGTAGCGGCTTTAGAGCGGATTTACCGTGCGGCGAACTGAATAAAAAATAAAAGGTGCAGGGAATTGTCCCTGCACCTTTTTGCACTGTTTTATTTTTGTACGTTGAACTGGATTTCTTTAATTGCGTTCCACTTACTAGTGTTGTTGCCTTTTGCCATGTAGTTGATGTATTTTTTGCCTTTACCGGCGACGGAAGGTAACTGTCTCGCCCGCCGTCTTGCCGTTTGCGGCGCCATCCGTGATAACAGGCGTATATGTTACGCCGTCTGTGGAGGCCAGAACGTCAAAGTACGCGATACGCTCCGTTGCTTTGTTTAAGTAGATATACATGGACTCTACCGTATATTCCTTGTCGAATTCATAGACAATCCACTGATCGTCGCCCTCGACAGACCAGAGCGTGTCAACATCGCCGTCAAACGAATACTCGCCGATTTCGTTGTTGAAGTCGCCGCTTGTCTCACAACGGATAATAGAAGCAATATCAAAGTTTTCGTTCGGCTTGATGATGATGCCGGGCGTAATGAGGACGCTTTCCGAGAAACCGTCCCAAACAACCTTAGCGTTAAACGCTTCGGATACGAACCGAACCGGAACGACAAAGCGGTCGTTTTTCGTTACAGCAGTTACATCAAGCTCTTGCGCTACATCGTCAATATAGGCAATGTTGCTTCCCTCGGTGATTTTACCACGCGGCCGTCTTTGCTCGCCGTTGCTGTCGCCGTTCGCCGTCCCACTCTACCTCTGCGCCGAGCGCTTCAAAGATAGCGCGCATCGGTACAAGTGTGCGGTCATTTTCAATAAACGCCGGAACATCGGAGTAGATATACATTCCGCCGACCTTAACGCCAATCGTTTCTACGTCCTGCAAAACGAGGTTTACGTCGCCGCGGTTTGCGTTTGTATCTTTGTACGTCAGCGTTACTGTGCCAGCCGGTGCAGTAAAGTATGCAACACTGCCGTCCTCTGTTACGATGACTTCTTCTCCGGTGCTCGTTGTCCATGTACCTGCCGTCAGGCCCGCAACGAATACCTTGTAGTCACCGCTGCCCGGAATGTCGAAGGAAAGCGAGCCGGCGATGCGGTCTTTATCCTTTGCAAATACCGCCACGCGGTCGGAAATTACCGCGCCTGCGTAGTTGTCGCCTTCAATCAGCGTGCTCGTCAGGTCTGCCGCCGTTATCCGCGTCGGAAACAGTCATAACATTCAAGAAATAGTCTGTTTTGTTTGCCTCGGACGGGAAACCTCGACACGGCCCCAGCCAACTTCAGCCGCGGCGTTCGGCGTTACCGTGTAGTCATAGTTTGTCTCGCCAATCATAAACTCCTTGCCCTCGCCGCCGATTTTTGTGATATCAACCGACTTCGGAAGCAGGGGTTTCGTTTACCATGCGGCCGTTATAGTCGCCCTCTGTCCGTGTTACGATAATTTTGTTGCCGTCGACCTGCGGCTCCTCCTGCATGTGCAGAAGCCAGCTCTTCTGGAAGGCTTCGTTCGCCGACGTAACCTTATCCATAACGATGAACGTTGCCGGATGGTCGCTGTCCTCAAGCGGAAGGAAGACCATGCTGCGCAATACTTCGTCAACCTTTTCCGAATACGCCTTAGTAATATCGCCCGCGAGGTAGCTGTACTCCGGTGTTACCGGATCAGGACCGTACTCGTGCGCGGTTACGCTTGCGCGTACATAGCCGTCGTTCATCCACTGCTCCATGTTGGTCGGCTCTGCGCCGTTCATCGGCGTTTTCTGCCCGCCGTCGTTTGCGACTGCGCCATAGTAGTTCATCTGTTCATCCGGGTCATAAATTGTCAGGATGTTGTGCGCGATTCCGCGCTTGTGGTAATTGTAGTCGTGTTTAGAGCCGTAACCCGAGCCATAGTAGCCCGACTCGCTCGCCAAAATACCCTTATAATAAATCTGGAAGTTGCCGGCGTCAAGGTGCTCATGGTTTGCTGCCCAGCGCTCGCCTATTTTCATATATGCAATCGCGTCAGGAGAATCGTAGCCGTCGTCCCAGCCGGTCCGCGCAATCATCGCTCCGTTCGGGCTGCCGTAGTAGCTTGTAAGCGGCAGCGCCGCATTCGACTTGCCGCGCAGGTTTCGGATCGTTTAAAATTAGATGCATCGTCGGCGTGTACGTGCCCTCTGTATCCTCCGGGAAGCTGGCAAGGTTCGGCGAGCATTTCTCCGCTTCGCGCTTTAAGTATGGGTCGTTATAGTACGACGAACCGTACAGCAGCGTCGAATAATAGCTTGGCCAGAACGTCGAGCGCGAGTTGCCGTACTCGTTAAAGTCGTCGCCTGTGCGGATGTTCTGCCCGTCCGGACGGCGGCGGTACAGCAGCTCGTAGAATACCTTGTGGAAATTGTCGTCGAAAACGTCTACGCCGCTCATGCGCTTAAACATCCACGCACATGCAATATCGTTGCCGTATCTTGCGTACGAGCTGCCCTGATGGTAGCTGCCGGACTCGTAATAGTAGTCGCGCGGCTCGATATACTCTGCAAAGAACCGCCCTGCTACATAGTTATAAATATCGGGCTGTTCATTATACGTCGCAATCGCGAACGACATCAGGTGCTGTAAGCTGACCCTCTGCGCCGTGGCCCCAATTGCGCCCATCTTATTCGGCGGATAGCCGACCGACAGGTGTGAAGCATGTGCCGCTGTGTTTGCAATCAGTAGCTTTTTTGTCGTCGTCGCTGATTAAGTCATAGCACCAGTCATACACCTTGCCGACGGTCATAATCATACGCCCATATGCACGTACAGCAAACTGGTCGTTGACAAAGTCGGCAGTAGCGAGCGCGTTCTTCATCATTTCGATTGCAGACTTACCGTGTTCCGTGTTTTTGTTGAGTGCATAATCGTATGCTTTGGCTTCAATTGCATTGAACAGCTTATAGTCAAAGTTGCTTTTGCCTGCTTCCGGCTGCGGCATTGTGCCGTCGGAAGCATATTGCATCGCCTTTTCCCAAGCGGCCTTTGCCTCTGCGTTCTGTTCCGCGTCAAATTTGCCTTCAACGTCGGGATGTCTGCCGCAGTAAAGAATACGCGCGGGTGCGACGCGGGCGGTGTAACGGACGGCGTTGGATATGCGCCGCTCGGCAGAGTCGATACAGACGCCTGCGTCGGGTCTGGGTCAACGCCTTCGGGATTAAACGCCCGGTTGCTTGTAACGATAAATTTATCAATACTGATATTATAGCTCTGACGCGCGATAATCCGCATCAGGCCGACCCCGCCGGCTGAATTGACCGTTACGGAGCCCAGCTTCGTCCACGCGAATTCCTCTGGTGTGCCTTGAATTACAAAGTATTTATAGTCGCCTGCACCCACCGACAGGAAAATACTATTGCCCGACGAATTTTCCTGCGTCGCAGTATTGCGCATCCAAACCGTGTATGTACCCGGCGCATCCGCAACAAAGGAAACATCAAGATCCGCTGCCTGCGTTGCGGGCGGCTCTGTCTTGTCCTCAGTCTGCACTGCCAGCGCTTTTTTACCGGAGGCGTCTTTGTTGTCTACTGCGGTAAAGCGCGTTTTATTATAGGAAAGCTTTTTCTGCTTCCACAACAGCGTTGCCCTTTTCCGTCTTGATTGCGACTTTATCAGCCGACGGTGTGCTGACCGGGGACGGGGTCGGCGTCGCTTCTGCAAGGCCGAGCGTGACGTCGTCCGGCTTAAAGGACGTGTCGTTCGTAATGATAAACCGGTCAAACGCGATACCGAGCATCTGACGGACACGCAGGCGCGCATAGCCCGTTTCACCTGCTCCGACATTCATCGAGCAGAGCTTTGTCCACGCGGGCTCCTCCGGCTCACCGTTAATCTTCGTCCATGTATATGGCTGGTCTTTTCCGCCGTAGGAGAAGTAAATGCTTTGCCCCGCCTCGCTTTTAACCGACGCGGTGTTACGCATCAGATTGTGTATGTACCGCCGACATCCGCTTTAAAGCTAAGGTCAATGTGCGCCGGCGCATCTGCGGCGGGCTCTGGCTTATCCTCTTCGGGGACGCTGGCGCCTGCCCACCTGAATAGAGCTTTTTGTCCTTGACAAGCTTTTAGCTTTGTCTTATCATACGTGGTATCCTCGGCCTCAAAGTCGAGATACCCGTCCTTTGTCTCCATTTTCAGCGCCGCGCTTACGCTTGTGAGGCTTGACGGTAAAACCGTCAAAAGCATTGCGATGCTGAGGATGCAACAAAGGATTTTGTTCATTTTCTCATACTGTTTCCTCCTTTTAATATGTATTCTTTACACATTTTTATTTTATCACAGGTCAGCCATTCGTCAATACCTAATATTACCCTAAAATATAATGTTTTGAACATAAAGCTAAAATATGGGAATGTATGGGAAAAGCGTCTTAAAAGTAGACTTTTGAGACGCTTAGAAGAAAACCGCTGTCGGGGTGCTGTCCCTCCTCCTGCTGCGCAGGAACGCGTTTTCTTCTGATTTGTACGATAAATTTTGAGCCCTATTGTGCCAGACAATGGAAAATCAGTGTCGAAAGCGTAAATTATTTTATGTTTGCGCCAAACTATAGCTTGACTTTTTTTGTGTTCTGTGTGAAAATAGAAATGAGGTGGTCGCTTGCGGATTATTGCAGGAAAGAAGCGCGGAATGAAGCTTTTTTGGGTTTGAAGGGAGAGCATTCGCCCTACAACCGACAGGGTAAAGGAAAATATTTTTAATATGATTGCACCGCACGTTGCAGATGCGGTGGTTTTGGACTTGTTTGCCGGGACGGGCGCGCTTTCGCTGGAGGCAATCAGCCGCGGTGCGTCTGCGGCGGTTTTGTGCGAGCAGTCGGCTCCGTCTCAAAAATTATCCGGCAAAACCTTTCAAAAACGGGCTTTTCGGAGGCGTGTACGCTGATATGCGGCGACTGCTTTCACTATCTTGTAGCATGCTGTCAAAAGTTTGACCTCATTTTTTGGACCCGCCGTATAACACGGGATTGCTTGAAAAAGCGCTGCACGAGATTGTCCCGGCGCGGCTGCTTGGCGGACGGCGGTCTGGTGGTTGCGGAGTGCGACGGGCCCGGAGCGGCCGGAGGCAGTGAGGGGCTTGACGCTTGTAAAGGAGCGTAAATACGGCAGAACGTACATTTTGATTTATACATTGGATGGAAGGGATTCGGTATATGAAAATAGCGGTGTACCCGGGCAGCTTTGACCCCGTGACAAACGGGCACCTTGATATCATTCGGCGCAGTGCAAAGGTGTTTGACAAGGTAATTGTCGGCGTGCTCGACAATGTGGCGAAAAAGCCTATGTTTACTGTTCAGGAGCGGGAGGAGCTGCTCAAAAGGTGACGGCGGGCATAGCGAATGTAGAGGTTTACAGTTTTCGGGCCTGCTTGTTGACTTTATGAAGCGGTTCGACTCGGCGGTGATTATCAGGGCCTTCGGACGATATCCGACTTTGAGTATGAGTTTCAGATGGCTTTGCTCAATAAATCGTTAAATCCGGACGTTGAGACATTTTTATGATGACGGACTCGAAATATTCTTATATCAGTTCGAGTATGGTAAAAGGATTTGCAAGATGGGGCGGAAGTATTGACGAATTCGTGCCATGTGATATAATAGAAGTGATAAATAAAAATTTGAGGAAAAAAGCAGAAAATAAGAAAAATTGTCAGTTGGTATGGGTTTGCGCAGACGCATACCGCTTAAATCAGTGGATCGGAGGATATAACGGTATGGAAGTATTGGAAATCATTGATATGCTGGAAGACGTAGTTGAAAAATCCATGGCGATTCCGTTTGCGGGACGGGCTGTTGTCGACCGCGAGGAGCTGCTTGATTTAATACAGGAAATTCGGCTCAACCTGCCCGGCGACCTGAAACAGGCAAAATGGGTCAGGAGGAGCGGCAGAGAATTTTAGACGAGGCGAACAAAGAGGCCGAGTCCATTGTGAAAAAAGTGCGGAAGAGAAATGGCGAGTATGATTGACGACCATGAAATTACGCAGAAGGCGTATGCACAGGCGAATGAAATTATTGCGGCGGCGCAGAACAACGCGCGCGAGCTGCGGCTTGGTACGCGCCAGTATGCCGACGACGTAATGGCGAGCCTTGAGGCGCATGTGGCGAAGGTTGCGGAAACGGTACACGAAAACCGCAGAGAGCTCAACGAAAAACCAAAGGAAAAAAAAGGCGCAGAAGGAATCGTAACGGCTTGGCATAACGCGGAGAATCCCCACATATAATATACAAATAGTCCATATAAAAGGATGTATGCTATGCCGGGGATGTTTCATACGTTTAATATCAAAAATATAAAAGCTACTCTTTTTCGGTAGCTTTGCCGCTTTTGATTGGATTTTGTTTCCGCTTTTTTAAGCGGCGACCAAAAAAGCGGTCTATGAATCGCTGACGCTGCCGCTGTACGCGCCGCCGTCGTGGCTGTTCGGTGTGGTATGGCCCGTGCTGTACGTTCTGATGGGGATTAGCGCGTATTTGGTGCAGAAGACGGACTTTTTATGACGCGGGAAAAAAGCGCTCACGCTGTATTACATACAACTTATTGTTAATTTCTTTTGGGTATTTTTCTTTTTCCGTTTCAAATGTATGGGTTTTTCGTTCTGGTGGCTCGTACTTCTGCTCGCGCTTGTGATTGCGACCGCGGTCATGTTCTACGACCGGAGCAGGGCGGCCGGCTGGCTGATGCTGCCGTATGTGGCGTGGCTTTCGTACGCGGCGTATTTGAACTATATGGTTTGGATGTTAAACTAAAACAGAAAGTAACAGCTCCCATTTTTGGGAGCTTTTTTGATTGACATAGCGGCGGGGGTAGGATATAATTTGTTATAGTAGTATTTGCATGGGAGGAGACCGCTGTGGACGTGCGGAAACAACTGATTGACTATTGCTTGACGCTGCCGGGCGCGTACGAGGACTATCCATTTGACGACTTTAATTGACAGTTATGCGCCACGGTTACACAAAAAGACCTTTGCGCTGATTTTTGAGCGGATGTGGAAATATTTGGGTCAATGTAAAGTGCGAGCCGGTCAAGGCGGAGTTTTGCGAAATGTGAATCAGAGCGTGATGTGAATGAATAAAAACGCACTGAACAGTATTATTATGGACGGCAGTACCAATAGAGACTGTTTTGGCATGATTGCCGATAGTTATGATTTAATAAAGCCGAAGCTCCGGCGGCGGAGCGGGAAAAGGGAGGGCGAAGTATGAACTTTATTTTGCGGCCGTGGCGTCTGTCCGACGCGGAAAGCCTTTCGCACTATGCAAATAACCAGAAAATAGCGGATAATCTTCGCAATACCTTTCCACAGCCTTATACGATTGAGGATGCCAAATGGTATATCACGAATGCGAGTGAAAAAACGGCAAAGAGCAGCTTGTATATGCAATTGATATAGACGGTGTCGCCGTGGGGAGCATTGGGATTATATTAAAGGACGATGTGAGTAAAAAGAGCGCGGAGCTCGGCTACTGGCTTGGCGAGCCGTTCTGGGGCAACGGATTATGCCGCGCGGTCGCGCAGATTTGCGAGGCGTTTGAGCGCTTGACCTTGTCCGTATTTACTCCGAGGTGTTTGCCTACAACAAAGCGTCGCAGCGTACGCTCGAAAAGGCGGGATTTGCGCTCGAGGGCGTACTGCGCAAAAGCATTTATAAAAACGGGAAGATATTTGATTCTATATTTTTGCGAAAAATAAAGCCGGGCGTGTAAGCCCGGCTGTTTTTATTTCTATTGTAATTCAATTTACCGTCCTATCAGCGAATCCGACCGAACGCCCACGGGTCGGCGTCGTCGCCGAGGTGCGCCTTTACCGCTTGGTCGCTTTATTTAGTGCAGAGAGCACATCGGACGCAAGCGTGATGTCCGCGCCTTTTGCGTTTTGCAGCGCCTGCGCCGCTGTCCGCCCGCCGGCGATGACGCTGGTGATACCGGGCTGTGCAAGGCTCCACGCAAGCGCAACATCCGCCATGTCCTCGCCGATATCGGCGCAGATGGAACGGATTTTGTCAATCGCCGCAAAGGCTAAATCTTCACAGCCGTCGAGCCCGTGGCGTGCACCCTCGCGGTTTTTGGAAAAGATTTTTGTCCGCGCACGTCCAACAGGAAAGTCGTCCGCCGTCTTGTACTTACCCGACAAAAGCCCCTGTGCGAGCGAGCTGTAGGTTAAAACGCCGATACCGTTTTCCATGCACTTCGGCAGAACGCTGTACTCGATTCCCGCGAAACAGCATGTTGTACGCGAGCTGGTTGGACACGACAACGTTGTATGTTAGTACGGTATCTAAGTCAAGTACGCCATAGTTGGATACGCCGATTTCGCGGATTTTACCCTGCTCCTTTAGCCGCAGAAGCGCGTCCATCGTCTCTTCAATCGGGATTTCACGGCTCGGCCAATGGATTTGATATAAGTCTAAGTAGTCCGTGCCGAGCCGCTTTAAGAGCTCGCCCTCACACGAAGCAATGAGCTTTTCTTTCGTTAGGTTGGACGCGCTGACCTTTGACGCAATCATGACGCGCTTGCGGTCCGCGCCGAGCGCCTTGCCGAGCAGCGTTTCCGTCATGCCGTCGGCGTAGCCCTCCGCCGTATCATAAAACGTGATGCCCGCGTCATAGGCTGCGCGCACAGTTTCGACGGAATCCTTCTCATCCTGCGGGCCCCAGTTGCTGTCGCCTGTGAACGTCATACAGCCAAGCGTTACAACGCTGACCTCAAGGCTCGAATTTCCAAGCTTACGGTATTTCATGGATATCTCCCTCATTTCTCTCTTTCATTTATGTCACCTATTTTATTCTCCCCAGATTGGAATGTCAAGTGCTTTCATTAGGCCGCGAATGTAGCCGATACTGTAGGCCACGGTCGCATGGCTGCCCTGCGCACTTGCAAGCTCGGGGTAGTGGTCGGGATAAACGTCCTTCATAGCCGCCTTTCTGATACGCGAGCAGCGCCTGCGCCATATTGACATCGCCGTCGTCAATGAGTGTTTCGTCATAGCTTGGACGGTGCCGCGTACATTGCGCAAATGGACGTAGGCAATCCGCCCCTGCGACGCAAAGTGTTCAATCGTTTCATACACATCGACGCCCATTTCCGTAAATGTCCCCTGACAAAACTCGACGCAGCAGTACGGCGTCGGAAAGGCAGTAAACATTTCGTCATAGTCCTGTGGACTGATTAACACACGCCCTGCTCCGCGCAGCTCCGGTACGGGCGGATCCTCCGGATGCGCGGCGAGCCGAACGTTTGCGTCGGCGCAAACCGGCAAAATCCGCTCAAAAACCAGTACAGCCTCTGGCGCATTTCCTCGCGTCAATCGGCGAATAGACGCCCCGCGCTTCCGGGTCGACGACCTGCCCCCACGCCATAGAGCGCGGGATTGGCGAGTTGTCGAAGGGTGACGGACGGGGTCGTAGCCGACGGAAACCGCGTCGCCGCGCCCGAGCGGGCGTACATGGCGGCCGATCACGCCGCCGGCGGAAAAGTTATAGCCCATAATTGGGATTTTTTGCCTTACCCATGTTGGCAATCGTGCGCTTGACCGCTTCAAGCTGCTGCTCCTGCCCGGTAAATCCATCAAAATTTTTTGTACCAGTGGCGCGGCAGAAAGTTTTCAACCGCTTCACACACAAGTCCATTTTCGTTGTAGTGCTTAACCATAGCTTTGAGGTCTTCCTCGCTCCAGCAGCCATCCTTTGCCGAGGGCAGGACATCGGTGTCGGGCATAAACCCGAGTACATGTGTAACGCCGATTTGGCGCAGAAACCGCAGATATTCGGCATCATAAATCTGCTCTGCCTTTCTCATACCAACCGCAATTTTCATAGTTATGCTCCTTTGCCGCAATATGGCTATATTATACGCACAAACAAGGAGAAACAGCAAGACGGAAACGGAGGATTTATGTGGACAAAACCGCGATTTTACGCTATACTGGACATACGTAAAGAGGTAGAGAGGACGGAAGTGGTATGCAGCTTTATTCTATAACGAGAAGGAACAATAAAGCGGGAAAGAGCATTGTCCACACGCATGACCTATGGGAAATTATTCTGGCCTGCGGCGGCAGTGGGAGCGTGGTTGTTGAGGAAAAGGCGTATCCGTTCACAGCGGGAACGATTCTTTGTGTACCGCCGGGCTGGATTCATTATAATACCGCACCGGAAAACTATGTCCATATCGCGATGCGGGTACGGGATTTTGTAAGCCCGTCGGCGAAGGACGAAGTTCTTGTGTTCGAGGACGATGTGGAAAAACGTTTGAAACGGTGTCGAATATCACGCTGCGGGTATTCTTTTGGGCGTACGGCCGCCCGCGAGCTGCTGCTCAGTTCTCTCTATGAGACGCTATACGGCCTTTTAATAAAGCTGGTCTGAGCCGCAGGCGCGCAACGAGGATATTGAGCTGGTTAAAAATACAATGATTGCTAATTTTTCCGACCCGGAGTTTCGCGCGGCGGACGCGGCGATAGGGGTTCACTACAGCGGCGACTATTTTAGAAAGCTGTTCCGGAAGGAAACGGGGTGACGCTGACGCAATATTTGACAGGACTGCGCGTAAAATATGCAGCAAAGCTACTTGGAGGCGGTGGAACGGGTCAGCAACGGGTGTCCGACATTGCGCTGCGCGCAGGTTTTTTACGATACGCGTTACTTTTCACGCGTATTTAAGGCGGCGTATGGCGTCGCCCCGCAGGAGTACCGCGAATGGTGCGCACGTCGGAAGAACAAGAGAACGAAACGAACGATAAATATACGAATACTTGACAGGTGTCGGGCCTTTGGACGGTAAAAAAATTGAAAAAAACACTTGACAAGGCGGTTTGATTCATGTAAAATAACAAAGGTGTAAAGCGTTAAAACTTTACAACGAATGTTTTGGGAAGTGAAACAGATGGGGGAAAGATTTAACATCAGTGTGCTTTTGGACTTTTACCGGCAGCTTTTGACACAGAAGCAGAGTGATGCGCTGGACTTATATTATAATCAGGATTTATCACTTTCCGAAATTGCACAGCATCTTGGAATCACGCGGCAGGGCGTGCGCGACAATATCAAGCGCGGGGAAAAGCAGCTGCTTGGCTACGAGGAAGAGCTTGGCTTAGCGGGAAAATTTGCCCGCGTGAGCGATGCTTTGTGCGACGTTGTAAACGGATATCTTGGAAGGCTTTCGGAAATGAATCTGCCGGAGAGTGCGAACGAGTATCTGGCGGATATTAAGTATCATATGGAGCAAATTACGGATATTGTATAGATTTAAGAAAAATGAGGCAGCGAATTGGCCCGCAGGCGGGCGGAAATGGAGTCGCTATGGCATTTGAAAGCTTAGGCGAAAAGCTTCCAGGGTGTGTTTAAAAACTGCGCGGCAAGGGCAAGGTCTCAGAGGCTGACGTAAAGGAGGCCATGCGGGAGGTTGCTTGCACTATTAGAAGCGGACGTCAACTTTAAAGTCGTAAAGAATTTGTCAAAACTGTGTCGGAAAAGGCGGCGGGCAGCGAAGTGCTCGAAAGTCTGACGCCGGGGCAGCAGATTATTAAGATTGTCAATGAAGAGCTGACGGCACTGATGGGCGGCGCACAGGCGCGGCTGACGTTTTCGAACCGGCCGCCGTCGGTGTTTATGCTTGTCGGGCTGCAAGGTGCAGGTAAAGACGACGACGTGCGCAAAAGCTTGCCGGTGCGGTGCGCAAGCAGTTTGATAAGCGGCCTTTGCTTGTTGCGTGCGACGTATACCGTCCGGCGGCGATTAAGCAGCTTGAGGTCGTGGGCGCGCAGCTCGATATCCCTGTATTTACAATGGGCGATGCGAAAAATCCCGTCGATATTGCCAAAGCGGCGGTTGAACATGCGGCAAAGCATGGCAACGACCCGGTCATCATTGACACAGCCGGGCGGCTACATAAATGAGGAACTGATGGAGGAGTTGTCCAACATCAAGGCGTCGGTCAGCCCGAGCGAGATTTTGCTCGTGGTCGATGCGATGACGGGCCAAGATGCGGTCAATGTGTCGCAGAGCTTTAACGAACAGCTCGGCATTGACGGCGTAATTCTGACAAAAATGGATGGCGATGCCCGCGGCGGCGCGGCGCTCTGTGCGCCACGTGACGGGAAAGCCGATCAAATATGTCGGTATGGGCGAAAAACTCGGCGACTTAGAGCCGTTTTACCCCGACCGTATGGCGTCGCGGTTTTGGGTATGGGCGACGTGCTGACGCTGATTGACAAAGCGCAGGAGGCGTTTGACGAGAAGCAGGCGGCGGAGCTTGAAAAGAAGCTCACGACGAGCGGGATGGACTTGAGGACTTTTTGGGCAGCTCCAGCAGATTAAAAAAGATGGGCCCGCTCGAGCAGGTGCTCTCGATGATGCCCGGGATCGGAGGTAAGCTCCCAAAGGATGTATCCATCGACGATAAGCAGCTTGCGATGCCGGAGGCGATTATCGCTCCATGACGCCGAAGGAGCGCAGAAACCCGTCGATTATTAACGCAAGCCGTAAGGTGCGTATTGCAAACGGTGCGGGCGTGCGGGTGCAGGACGTGAATGCGCTGTTAAAGCAGTTCGAACAGATGCGCGCGATGATGAAGCAGTTTTTTCGTCCCCGAAGGGAAAAAGATGAAAAAAAACAAAATGCGCTTTCCGTTCGCGTAAGGCGCGGCAAAAGAGTTTATACTTATTCATTCATAATAAGATAAATGCAGGGCGGTATTCGATAGAGCAGTATCCGCCTTGTAATCAATAAAATTTGGAGGTGAAAAGAACATGGCAGTAAAAATCAGACTGAAGAGAATGGGCGCGAAGAAGGCTCCGTTTTACAGAGTCGTAGTAGCAGATTCGAGATACCGCGTGACGGCAGATTCATCGAGGAGGTTGGCACATACAACCCGATGACAGAGCCGGCAGAGGTAAAAAATCGACGCAGAAAAGGCGAAGAAGTGGATCGCAAACGGCGCGCAGCCGACTGATACAGTAAAGGGTTTGCTCAAAAGGCAAACATTCTGTAAGGAATTCGGAGGAACATTGCGATGAAAGAAGTTTTTGGAAGTGCTGGCGAAGGCGCTGGTCGACAGCCCGGACGACGTTCCGTGACAGAGGTGGAGGCGAGCGCGAGACTGTGCTCGAGCTGCGTGTTGCGGGCGACGATATGGGTAAAGTAATCGGCAAGCAGGGCCGTATCGCAAAAGCAATCCGCACGGTTTAAAAGCGGCGGCAAGCCGGGAAAACAAACGTGTTATGGTTGAGATTGTAGATTAATCAAGCATGGATGGGGCGCAGGTTTTGCGCCCCATTTTACCATGTATGCGGGAAAGGATACGCAGAGAGATGAAACAAAAACACTACAGGTTGGGCAAATTGTGAATACACACGGGCTGCGCGGCGAGGTCAAGGTCGTGGCGTGGACGGATACGCCCGATGTGTTTGAGGACCTTGAGACGGTGTATACCGACATAAAAAATGAGAGAGAAAAGCCTTTACGATTCGCGGCGTCAAGTACCAGAAGGGAACTTGATTGTCAAATTCGGGGGCGTTGACCATATAGACAGGCGGAAACGCTGAAAAACCATATATTGTACGTCGACCGTGAACAGCTCGGTGAGCCGGAAGAAGGCTATTACATCTGTGACCTGCTCGGCTGCATAGTGGAAACGGACGAGGGGCCGTACTTGGAACAGTCGCCGACGTATTTCCGACGGGGAGCAACGACGTATACGTTGTACGCCCGGAGAAGGGGAAGGATATCCTGCTGCCGGTAATCGACGACGTGATTTTTATCAGTCGATATTGAAGCGGAAAAGATTGTGGTACATTTATTAGAGGGCTGGTAGACTGATGCGGTTTGATGTGCTTACGCTGTTTCCGGACATGTTTGAGGCCGTGCTGGGCGACAGCATCATCGGCCGTGCGCGTGAAAACGGGCTGCTCGAGCTGAATTTTATCCAGATTCGGGACTTTTCCACCGATAAACACCGCCGCGTGGACGACTATCCGTATGGCGGCGGTACGGGGATGCTGATGAGTGTGCAGCCGATATATGACGCATACAAAAGTATTGTGGACGGCCTTTCGTATAAACCGCTTACTATTTATTTGTCGCCGCAGGGCAAGGTCTTTGACCAGTCATGTGCGGCGGAGCTTGCAGTGCGGGAGCATGTTGTTTTGCTGTGCGGACATTACGAGGGCGTTGACCAGCGCGTGCTCGATGAAATTGTCGACATGGAGCTGTCAATCGGCGACTTTGTACTCACGGGGGCGAAATTCCGGCGATGGCAGTGATTGATGCAGTGGCAAGGCTCGTGCCGGGCGTGCTTGCGAGTGCGAATTCCTACACGGGCGAGTCGCACTACAACTCCTGCTCGAATACCCATTGGTATACCCGCCCGCCCGAAATTTTGGGGCGAAGTGTGCCGGAGGTATTGCTCAGCGGCCACCACGCCAATATTGAGGTGTGGAAGCGGGAACAGTCGCTGCGGGTCACGTATGAAAAACGGCCCGACTTACTGGATACGGCTGATTTAAGTAAAACGGATATTGCATTTCTTGAAAAGCTGAAAAAAGCGAGGGGGAATTGTGATGGAGTTTGTAACAGAGGCGGAGCGAAAGCTACCAGTTACAGCGGAGTGCGACGTATTTGTCGCAGGAGGCGGTATCGCCGGCGCAGCAGCAGGCGCTGGCGGCGGCACGCGGCGGGGCAAAGACGCTCCTGTGCGAGCGGGAGTGCATGCTTGGCGGGCTCGGTACGTTAGGGATTGTGACGATTTACTTGCCGCTGTGTGACGGGTGCGGACGGCAGGTCAGCTACGGTATCAGCGAGGAGCTGCTACGCTTGTCCATTAAGCACGGCGCAGAGGCGCGTTATCCCGCGCCGTGGCTTGAAGGCGGTACTGTTGGGGAAAAAACGAAGACACGCTTTGAGGTACAGTACAACGCGCACCTGTTTGCGATTGAACTTGAACGCCTATTGCTGCAAGAAGGCGTGACGCTGCTGTATGCGACACAGGTGTCTGGTGTGACAAAACGGGACGGAAAAATTGATGCTGTAATAATCGAAAATAAGGGCGGACGGCAGGCGGTTCGTGTGAAAAGTGTGGTCGACGCAACGGAAGACGCGGACGTAGTGCGCGCTCGCGAGCGAGGATACGGCGGTATTTGCGCAGGGGAATAAGCTTTGCGGCGTGGTATTATGGTTTAGGAAAGGCGGGCCACGAGCTTAATATGCTTGGATTTGCCGACGTGGTGGACGAAAACGGCAATTATATTGACGATGAAAAGCAAAATACCGGCCGGTTCAGCGGACTGGACGGCTTTGAAACGAGCCGGATGCTGACGCTTGCGCATGGGCGGATTTTGGAGCATATGCTCAAAAAAAGGGAAACGGATGAAGGCTATGTGCCGGTCAATGTGCCGACGATTCCACAGCTTCGTATGACGCGGCGGCTTACAGGTGCGTTTACGCTCGACGAGGCGCAGATGCATACCTATTTTGACGACAGCGTGGGTATGGTGGGTGATTGGCGCAAGCGCGGGCCGGTGTATGAGCTTCCGTTCGGCATTGTACGGACATAAAGGTGAAAAAACCTAATCTGTGCCGGGCGGTGTATCAGTGTGACAGACCCAATGTGGGACATTGCGCGTGTGATTCCGGTGTGTGCCCAAACGGGCGAGGCCGCGGGCACGGCGGCGGCAATGAGCACGGACTTTGCGTCGCTTCGCATTGCGGATTTGCAGGCGCAGCTCGTAAAAACGGCGTTGTGCTGCACGAACGGGAATTATAAATAGAAAATAAATAAGGGATTCAGCCTCTTTTTCGGCTGAGTCCCTTATTTTAGTATATTTTACATATGACGCACCAAATTTTTCACCCACTGCCCTTTAAAGGTTCGACGTGTCACAGCGACAAACTTTACGATTTCTTCTGTTAGCATCATGAGGGTGTACAATCAGAATATTACACTTGAATACTAACCCAAAGATTGCGCCGAGCGGCAGTGCAATCAGCCACACGCCCGCGAGGTCTAAAAACAGCGAAAACTTTGTGTCCCCACCGCTGCGGAGGACGCCCACCATTTGGACGAGGTTTGCGTTACGGGCGGCGCGTAAAGACCCGTGATGATGATAAGCCAGATGGCATTAAACATAACTTCCTCCGACACGTTGTAAATTACGCGTACAATCGGCGCACAGACGGCAATCAAAACTGTGAACGCAATACTGAATACAGGCGCGATGATGTTGAACCGCTTTCCATAGTCGAGCGCGAGGTCTTCTTTGCCTTCGCCGAGCGTTTTCCCGATAATAACGCCAGCGGCGTAACTGATTCAACAAAGAACAGCGCGCGAAACAGGTTATCGAACACATTATTGATATTCATAGCGGCAACGACACCCGTACCCATGCGCGAAAAAGACCACCGAATACATCGCCACACCGATGCCCCATGTGCTTTCGTTTAATATTACAGGCGTAACCGCGCGCATAAAAGGTTTGATAAACGCAACGTGGAGCGAACGGCCGAAGTCCTTAGGCCGGATAGAGATAAAGCGGAAGCGCGTATAGAGCGCTGTCGTAACGATAATCAACTCGAGCAGGCGAGTAATTGTTGTTGCAAGGGCAGCGCCCACGACACCAAGTGCAGGCGAACCGAACTTACCAAAAATAAATATGTAGTTGAGCGTCGTATTAACAACGAGCGACACAATAGATACAGCGAGCGGCAAAACGGCCGCTCTACCGTTCGGATAGAGCCGCTGAGCGTGATAGATATCCCAAAAAGGGATATAGCTGATTGCAATGATACGCAGGTATTGACAGCCCAGCTCAATTACTTGCGGGTCGTTTGAAAAAATACGCATCAAAAACGCCGGCGTAAAAATCGCAAGCGCAGTAAAAATAACACAGGGAATCATACAAAGGAGAATGCTGAGCGCCATCGTTTTACGGATACTCTGCCGGTCCTGTTTGCCCCAAAACTGTGCTACGAATACGTTACAACCGCTGCCGACACCAAAAAGAATCAGTGAAAGAATAAAAACACCTGATTGGCGAGGCCAACAGATGCAATCGATGCTTCTCCCAATTGTCCAACCATAATCGTATCGGCCGTATTGACGGACGCATTGATTAGGTTTTGCATTGCAATCGGCAGCGACAGCGTAAACATCCATTTTAAAAATTTTTTATCCTGCATTGCTTCTGAAAATCTCATAGAAAATTCCTCCTGCGAAATAATATGGCAATCGCGCGCAGTAATACTTATTATATCACAGGGATATAAAAAAAGCAACAGGTGTTTTCGGGCAAAAATATTATAAGATAAATGTGGAATTTAAGTCATTTTGTATATATTATACAACCAATAAAAAATAATTTTGCATATCGCTGTAAAATTAAGATTTATTTTGTTGGATATTGTTTGAAATACCATATTATTTACAATTTTGCTTGACATTTTCGGCATATTTGCATATAATAAAGCCAGTTAACACAAATAGGACTATTTATGGTATAGGGGCAGAAACAAGAGGAGGAAGGGTAAGGTGCAGACAGGGGACAAACAGAGTGCATCAAATACTGCATCATATGCTTCCAAAACAGATGAAGAAGCGGTATGGCTGGCGCAGCAGGGCGATGTCGGTGCGACAGAATACCTCTTAGATAAGTACAAAAGCCTTGTAAAGGCACGGGCAAGGGCATACTTTCTGATTGGTGCGGACCGGGAGGATATTATTCAGGAAGGGATGATTGGCCTTTATAAGGCGATACGGGATTTTAAGGAGGACAAGCAGGCGAATTTTTTCAGCGTTTGCGGACCTTTGCGCGACACGACAGATTGTAACGGCGATTAAGACGGCGACACGGCTCAAACATACGCCGCTTAACAACTATATTTCACTCAACAAGCCCATGTATGAAAATGAATCGGAGAAAACGCTGATTGACCTTGTGGCAGAAACGATTGTTTCCGACCCGGAACAGATTGTAATTAATGCGGAGTCCTTCGATCAGATAAGCAGTGAAATTTTTAAGTATTTGAGTAAATTTGAAAAAGACGTTTTGCATCTATATTTGGATGGGAAAAGCTATCAGGAGATATCGGAGGAGCTTGGCAGGACATCAAAATCAATTGATAATGCGCTTCCAGCGGATTAAAAAGCTTGAAACGCAGCTTATGTCGCCGCAGTAACATAAAAAAGGGCGACTTGGCTGTGGCGGACCATGCGATAGCGTGGGGTCTGCCGTATTACTTTGTAAATTTGCCTTGCAAAGGGCTGATTTATCTCTACATAGTTTAAAAGGGCACAGGCGGTTTCCGTTTGGCAAAAGACAACGTGTGTAGAGGCACCATTATTCAAAGTGAGGGGATCAAAATGTACGAAGACAAGACACTGATCTGTAAGGATTGTGGGGAACGAGTTCGTTTTCACAGCGGGCGAGCAGGAGTTCTACGCTGAAAAAGGGTTTGAAAACGAGCCGCAGCGTTGCAAGGAATGCCGTGTAGCAAAGGAAAAACGCGATTAAGCAGTCGAGGGAAATGCACGATGTAATTTGCGCTGACTGCGGCGCGCCGACACAGGTGCCTTTTTAAACCAAAGGATGACCGGCCGGTTTATTGCAGTGCATGCTTTGAAAATCACAGATAAAAATTTTACCAAAAGCTTTTATCTTATGATGAAAAAGGACACATGGTACGATGTATGTAAAAATACATTGTATTGTGTGTTTTTTCTTGCTTTTCTGTAAAAAAAGGGTATATAATAGTATAGAATAAGGGAAAAAGATAGGTATAGAAAGTTATATAAGCGCCAAGAAGAGGAACAGGACCAATGAATTTTTGACATTGTAAAAAGGCTATTGCGGAAAGCGCGGCTGTTTATCCAATATAAAATACGTATGAGTACGGCGCAGATTATTGCCGGAGGGTTTTTAATGATTATACTGGCAGGAACAATACTGCTGATGCTTCCGGCGGCGACCCGGACCGGCGTCTCGACGGGCTTTATCGACGCGCTCTTTACAGCGACATCGGCGACCTGTGTCACGGGACTTGTCGTCTTTGATACCTACAGCTACTGGAGCGTGTTTGGACAGCTTGTTATTTTGTTTATGATTCAGATTGGCGGTCTGGGCTTTATGACGATGGGGGCGGTCTTCGCGTTTGTGCTAAAAAGCAAGATTAGCTTCCGCCAGAGGCTTGTTATGAGTGAATCCATTGGGCTCGATATGACGAGCGGGGTCGTGCGTATGACACAGCATATCCTGATTGGTACGCTGATTTTTGAGTCAATCGGCGCGCTGATTTTAGCGGTACGGTTTATTCGGAGTTTGGGCTGTGGAACGGGATTTATAAAGGCGTTTTCCATGCGGTTTCGGCTTTTTTGTAATTCGGGCATGGACTTGATGGGTCAGCGGGTGGCGTTTAGCTCTTTGACGGCGTATGTCGGTGACTGGACGGTAAACCTTACGATTATGCTTTTAATTATTATTGGCGGAACAGGGTTTTACGTGTGGGAGGACATCTACCACGCAAAAAGCTACAAAGCGCTCAGCCTGCATAGTAAGATTGTACTGACCATGAATTTATTTTTTAATTCTTGCGGGCGCGCTGCTGATTTTGGGATGGATTATAATAATCCGCAAACACTCGGCCTGCTTTCACCCGCTGCAAAGGGGCTGGCCTCTTTGTTCCAGTCGGTGACGAGCCGCACGGCGGGCTTTAACACGATAGACCTTGCGTCTTTGTCCGTTGCGTCCACGTTTACGATGATTTTGCTGATGTTTATAGGCGGTGCGCCCGGCTCGACGGCAGGCGGTATCAAGACGACGACGCTTGGCCTACTGTTTTTTACGGCGGTGTCGAGCCTGCGCGGTTCAAAGGACATCAACGCCTTTTCACGGCGTATGGAGCCGATGGCTGTACGGCGCGCTATCACAATCGTTTTGATTGCTTTGACCGTTATAGCGTCGGGGGATAATGCTGCTGTCCGGTACGAACCCAGAGTTGTCCTTTATTGAGGTGGTGTTTGAGGTCGTGTCCGCATTCGGTACGGTGGGGCTGTCGCTCGGCGTTACGCCGTCGCTTGGCGCGGTTTCTAAGATTGCGCTGGCGTGTATTATGTTTTTGGCAGGGGTCGGCGTTGTGACGATTATGCTGTCGCTGACAATCAAAGGCTTTCGGGCGAAAAACACCGTCCGCTATCCAGTCGGCAGGATATTGATTTAATGTATGATACTTGACGATATAGAATGAAATGATAGAGGAGAAACAGACGATGAAACAGTCATTCGCAGTTTTAGGGCTTGGAAGCTTTGGCCAAAGTGTAGCAAAGACACTCTATTCGCTTGGTCACGAGGTACTTGCTATTGACGGGAACGAGGAAACGGTGCAGGCAATCTCGGATAGTGTGACCCACGCAATTGAGGGCGACTGCCGCGACGAGAACGTGCTGCGTGCGGTCGGTATCGTAATTTTGATATTGTAGTCGTTGCGATTGGGCAGGATTTAGAGGCATCTATCCTAATCACGACGATTTTGAAGGAGCTGGGCGTACCCTATGTGGTTGCGAAGGCGCACAGTTTAATGCATTCGCGAATTTTAAAAAGGTCGGCGCGGACAAGGTCGTATTCCCGGAGCTGGACATGGGGGTACGAGTGGCTAACACCCCTCTCCGAACGTCAATGTTGTCGACTTACTCTCGCTGTCGGACGGCTACAGTATTGTCGAGGTTAACTGTCCGGAAAGCTGGGTCGGTAAAAGTATGATTGCATTAGATATCCGCGCTCGCTACGGGATTAATGTTTTAGCGGTGCGCGACGGAGACGAGATTGACGTTTCGCCCGACCCGAACCGTATTTTTACAAAGGAGGATGTCGTCATTGTTATCGGTGCGAATGACGACATGAGCGGGATTAAATGATGGAAGTGATTCGGAGCAGCGCAAACAAGACATATAATAAGCTGATGAAATCGCTGTCGGCGAAAAAAAGCGCGCAGCGAGCACGGATGTTTTTGGTTGAGGGGTTAAGTCCACCTCGGAGCGCAATTGATGCAGGGACGCGCCGCTTCGCCTGATTGCTGTCAGCGAGAGCGCGCAGGAACAGTGCGGCGCACTCGTACGCACAGCGCAGGAAAAACGGTGCGGCGGCGTATGTGTTTGACGACCGCTTGTTTCATGCGTTATGTGACACCAAAACGCCCGAGGCATTCTCTGCGCAGCAAAAAAAGATAGCGCAAGGGCGGGAAATTACCACCGGGACGGCCTATATTTATATTGTGACCGCGTATCCGACCCGGGTAACGCCGGAACGCTGATTCTGCTGTGCGGACGCGGTGGGGCCGCGGGCGCGGCGTTTTCTGCCGGCTGTGTGGACATTTACAGCCCAAAGGTGGTCCGTGCAACGATGGGGTCGCTTTTCCATCTGCCCGTCTATGACGGCGTGGATATTGGGTTTCTTATGCAGCTGAAGCAGCGTGGCTACTGCCTTTTTGGCGGGCGCGCTGACGGATACGGCGGCGGATTACCGCACGGTTTCGTACCCGGACAAAACGGTAATTATTATTGGAAACGAGGCAAACAAGGCGTGTCCGACGAGGTGCTTACTGTGCGACAGCGCAGTAATTATCGATTGCGGGCCGGGCGGAGTCGCTCAATGCGTCGGTTGCGGGCGCACTGCTGCTTTACGAGTGGCGGCGTAATCATACATAAGGGGAGTGGAATGGATGGAGCAGGAACGGTTTGCAAAACAGCTTGCATTTTTAGTTGAAATTGATAAAATGAAGACAATTTTTTCGGCCGGACGCGCCTCATTGCAGAAAACAGGTGCAGCGGCGGAACACTCGTGGCACTTT